>VTLG01012810.1_pt1 | contig 43596 bp, 69 predicted proteins | sample 4694571 | NCBI WGS metagenome assembly VTLG01 (sample SAMN12604809, study PRJNA352737) | marine metagenome | biome: ENVO:00000447; feature: ENVO:00000209|ENVO:00000569|ENVO:01000036; material: ENVO:00002151; isolation source: viral sequences binned using virsorter ...
CAGGCGGCGGTGGCGGCAAAGATGATGGTGGTGGCGGTGGCACTGCATCTGATGGCGGTGGCGGGGCTGGATATGAAAGAGTACACGCCACAGGGTTGACTAAAATAGATGGCACTAATGCTAATGGGCAGGCTAATACTGGCGGCGGCGCGGGTGGTGCAGGGGGTGCAATCAATGGACAGCCTGGCGCGTCTGGTGGCTCTGGTATTGTAATATTAAAGTATTCGGTGTGATAAAATGGGACATTATGCAAAAGTCGTAGATGGTGTCGTGCAGACTATTATAGTGGCTGATCAAGATTACATGGATAATTTGCTAGATGACTCAGCGGGCGCATGGATTAAAACATCTTATAACACAAGGGGTGGCGTTCATTACAAACCAAACTCCAATGAAAAATCTGATACACAAGAAAAGGCGTTGCGTAAAAATTTTGGTAATGTCGGAAATATTTATGATGCTGAAAGAGATGCGTTTTATGAGCCACAACCATACCCAAGTTGGGTATTGAATGAGGATACTTGCTGGTGGGAAGCCCCTGTGACTCGGCCAGACAAGCCAGTGCGATGGAATGAAGAGACAAAAAGCTGGGATGATGAATGATGAGTGAGAACGTAATTTCTATTAACGGAATCAATCATGATGCGGATGCGATGACTAGTGAGCAAAAATATCTGGTTAGCCAGATAAGAGATTTGCAATCAAGGGCTGGCACATTACGGTTTCAATTGGATCAGGTGCAAGTAGCGCAAGATGCGTTTACCAAAGCATTGATACAATCTGTTGAAGCTGTGAATGAGGCGGCAGAAAATTAGGAGAATTACATGAGCGGTTTATCTGTAACAACTGATCCATCTACTGAGCCGCTCACAAGTGCTGAGACAATCTCGTATCTGAGGCTTGATTCTGGCGTTGATACAACTTTGATTGGCAACCTTATAAAAGCGGCAAGGATTTGGACTGAAAACTACCTCAACAGAACTCTTATCAACACCGTTTACAAGCTATCGCTTGATGGCATTGATGAAATGGATATGCCGCTGAAAGAGGGCATTTATACTGCGCCGTATAACATTTCGTACATCAATTATATTGAGTTGCCTCGCTCACCTGTATCAGCCGTGAGCAGTGTTAAATATTTTAGTGATGACAACACAGAAAGCACTTGGGCCACCAGTAATTATTATGTTGATACGGTAAGAGAGCCAGCGCGGATTGTCTTGCGTGATGGGGGATCATGGCCCACTGATTTGCGTAACGCCAATGGCATTGAAGTAAATTACACAGCGGGATATGGAACAAACACCACAGATGTTCCAGAGGCGATCCGCGTTGCAATGCTGGAATACATAACATTCTTGTATGAACACAGGGGCGATGATGAGGGTAGAAGGCTTGAGGCAACGCCCATGATTAAAAGTCTGCTCCAGTCATATATCATTATGCGGTATGGGAAGAGTGCTTTTGGCGGGGGCTATTAATGGCTATTGGCAAAATGCAACATTCTCTGCAACTGCAAAGCAAGGCATCATCCGCTGATGGCGGCGGCGGTTCATCTGGAGCGTTCTCTACATTCGCCACTACGTTTGGCTCAATCGAAGCGCAAGGTGGAGGGGAAAGGTTTTACGGAGATCAGATAGAGCCGCGCACAACGCATAAAATTACAATCAGATTCCGCAGAAACCTCAAGGTCACACACAGGATATTGTATGCCTTCACTGTTGATGGCACAAGTTATACCCGTTTGTTCAATATAAACCGCATCCAGAACGTAGGAGAGCGTGATAAATACCTAGAGCTTTTGTGTACTGAGGGAGTGGCAACCTGATGGCTCGTGTGAAGGTTTCAGTCACAAGAAAAAGCAGAAGCGCAGAAGTAATCAAAGATTACACATCTGATGCAAAACAACTTGTGGGCAGAGCGGCCAACCTTGTGCGGAACACAGCCGTAGAATCCATCCTCCAAGGGGCAAAGAGCGGTGTTACCTACTCCAAGTATAACCCACGCCGCACACACACTGCATCTGCCGCTGGTGAGCCTCCTGCAAGCGATACGGGGTATTTGGCGAATAATATCTTGGTAAATATAGACGCAGATGGGTTTGGCGCGAGTGTTGAAAGTCGTGCGGACTATTCAAGTTTCTTAGAATTTGGTACAAGCAAAATGGCGGCTAGGCCATTTATGCAACCCGCTTTAGAAGAGAACAGAGCAAAAATTAAAAGATTACAGAATCAAATGATTAAGGCCAAGTAATGTCAGTACACAGCTTTGAGCTTCAAAAATCTGTATTTTCCGCGCTCAACGGCGCAAGTATCACTGATGCTGGTGGCAGTGCTATAACGGGTGTTTTTGATGATGTGCCACAAGATACAGCGTACCCATATATTGTCATTGGTGAGGAGACAGCAAGCAATATTTCTACAAAAACATTAGATATGCACGAACACACTCTCACAATCCATACATGGTCACAATATCGTGGTCGCAAAGAGATTAAGGTGATCATGGAACAAATCTATGATACCCTTAATAATGCAAGCCTGAGTGTGTCAGGCGGTCAAGCGGTGAACATGAAACAGGAGTTTCTGACAACATTGGTTGATGCAGATGGAATAACGCGGCATGGGATCATGCGATTTCGTGCCGTTGTGTCAGACAGTTAAAGGAGATTAGACATGGCGGCACAAAAAGGTTCAGCCCTACTTTTGAAAATTGGTGATGGCGCATCACCAGAGGCGTTCACTACAGTTGGGGGTTTACGCTCAACATCTATCACGTTGAATGATGAAGCGGTTGATGTAACAACAAAGGATAGCAGTAGTCTTAGGGCTTTGCTGGCAAACGGCGGTGTTCAAACCATAAGCATTTCAGGTTCAGGGGTGTTTACGGATGCCGCATCTGAAACAACCCTTAGAGGTAAGTTTGGGGCATCATCATTCAGTAACTTTCAGGTAATCATACCAGATTTTGGTACTTACACAGGTGCCTTCATGGTTGCGAGTCTTGAATATGCTGGTGAGTACAACGGCGAAGTGACTTACTCTGTGACGTTGGAATCCAGTGGTACAATTACGTTTGCTACGGTCTAAAAAATGGCTTGGTCAAGCGTTGATGTGAAAATCAAGGGTAAGAGTTGGGGGGCTATGATGAAGCCCTCTGATTCTACCGTTGTGTTTTCGGTATCTTGCGCCTGTAAGATTAAGGCGGGAGATACTATTGAGTGCGGTGGCGAGGCATACAAAGCCGCAAGTGTAACTGATGTAGCTCAGAGGGGCGAAACATTCTTGGTAGAAACTGAGGGAAATTCTGATGACGAATCCAAAGCGCGGGGAACTGAAGATAGTTCTGGGGAAGAAGAAGTATAAAGGTAAGGTAACATTAGATGTTGTGATGAGGATAGAGCGTCAAATGGGCAAGGGCATTGTAAAAATAGCTCAGTCTCTTTCTGAAGCGGATATTTCAGCGACAGAAATTATCAATATCCTTACTCCAGTTATTAGGGCTGGTGGGAATGATATTGATGATAAAGAAGTGGGCAAAGCGGTTTGGGAAGCTGGGCTTGCTCAAGGAATTGCTGGATGCAGTGAAATCATCGCTCAAGCCCTTGGGGCTGGAGGAGATGAGGGAAACGAAGAAGAGGCGGAAGCGTTACTTTAGAGGAATTGCCTTGGGATGATTGGATGCGTCTAGCCCTTGGCAAAATGAATATAAGGCCAGACGATTTTTGGAATATGGGGTTCCCTGAATTTTATATGGCTGTTGAGGGATTTGCAGAGTTTCATTCAGGTGGTAAGCCGCCGCCACTTTCAAAGGGTGAGCTTGAAGATTTGATGGAAAGGTATCCTGATTAAATGGCAACGGTTGATACCTTACTGGTAAGAATTGAGGCTGATCTTTCTAGCCTCAGACGCGGCTTGAGGGCGGCGCAGGGACAGACCACACAAGCTGGCAACAAAATGAGGCAATCCCTAGCTGGTGTTGGGGATGCCTCAAGGAATCTTGCATCACAATTCAGCGTCTTAAAAACAGCCATTGCTGGTGTGGGTTTTGCTGTTTTTGGGAGTAGCGTTCTTAGAGCAAATGCTGAGATGGAGGACTTGCAAAGAACGCTTACAAGTGTTTTTGGCACTGCTGAAAAAGGTCAGGCCGCTTTCAAATTCATTAATCAGTTCGCCCAAGAAACTCCATTTGATATCCAAACATTGGTAAGAGCCTTTATTCAACTAAAAGGTGCAGGGGTTCAGCCAACACAAGAACTGCTCACCACCTTGGGAAATGCGGCATCTGTCACAACGAATAAATTAGCGGCGTTTGAATCTTTGGTCAGGATTACCACAAGATCAGTTGGTGGTGGCCTTGGTCTTGAGGAACTTGAACAATTGGTCAATCAGGGCATACCAGTTTTCAAGATTCTGGAAGATAGGCTCAATCTAACACGATTACAGGTATCAGAATTTGGTCAAAGCGCAGATGGAGCAGCAAAAATTATGGCCGCCCTTAACGCAGAGTTCAGCACAAACTTTGCGGGAGCAATGGCGGATTCTTCTCAAAACCTGTCAGTTCAGATGTCAAATCTTGGGATAGCTGTAAACAATGCGTTTTTGGCTATCGGTGAATCGGGTCTAAATGGGCAGATGCGCGAAACAATCCAAGTGCTTACTCGCGCTACAACATCATCCACAGGGTTGATACATAACTTTGGCGTTATGCTAACTCGCGCATTGGCGTTCACAACAGATAATTTTAATAAATTAGTGGCTGGTGCTACAGCGTTTATTGCATTGAAACTTGCCGCCGCCGCGATTAGGGCTGGAGTTGGGTTTATACAGCTTTCTCGCGCTGTTTTGGTAGCATCTCGTGCTATGGCAATAGCGGCATTGACCAGTAAGTTAGGTAAAGCTGGTTTGTTGGGGATTGCAGGAGCGGCGGCTTTAGCAGTTACCTTCAATGAGGAACTGAGTGATGCTATCAAAGGTGTTGAACACGCTCTATCTGACGTGATTGAAAATGGTGTAGGGATAGCTGATGACCTTAAAAACTTTTTTGGGCTTGGCGAAGGTCAAGATATAATTGATCAATCTGCTGCTTCTTTAAAAAGGCTTGAAGAAATTTTTATAGATACAGCGGGTGCTGGCAAAGACATCAGCGTGGCTGGAGAAAACCTTGATGTTTTGCGTAAGAAAGCGGAGCGATTGGTTGACCCAACCTTAGAATTGAACAAAGAGATTGAGTCATTCGCTTTGGCTTTGGAAAACGCTGGAGATAAAATGCCTCATTCAGATATTGCGCTTTTTGAAAAGGCCATAAGAGAATTAAGAGCGCAAGCCAAAATGACTGATGCTACATTCGTGTTCCTTAAAGATAATTTGGCGGCTTTTGGGGCTGGCGTGTCTGATCAGATTGCATCCGCGCTCATGAACGGCAAGGCCAGTCTAAATGACTTCAAGGATTTTGCTCGTATGTTCGTTACTGATCTAATTTCCCAATTCATACGTTTGGCGTTCATAAATAATCTTCTTAACTCTATTTTGAAGATAGGAGGGACATCAGCGGCACTTCCTACAATCCCCATTCCTGGCGTCCCGACCTCGGCTAGCGGTGGAGCAATTAGTGGACCCACAATCGTAGGAGAGCGTGGTCCAGAGTTGTTTGTGCCATCCAGCACAGGCTCCATCAAAAACAACATGGATACGAATAATTTGCTTGGTGGATCGACAACGGTTGTAAATCAAACGCTCAATATTGAAACAGGCGTATCTCAAACAGTGAGAGCGGAGATTGTGAACCTATTGCCGACCATAAAACAAAATACGATTTCAGCAATAGTTGACCAACGCAGACGCGGTGGGCCTGTTGCAAGTGCCTTTGGAGCTTAGCCATGTCAGCCCCTACATATCCGCTCACGCCGCCCACAAGCCCCGCCTACACCACAAGCAGATGGGCGTTACAGCGCAGAACAGCCATGTCTCAATCGCCGTTTACTGGCAATCAACAGGTAGCGGAGTTTTCATCTGCCTTGTGGACTGTTGATCTCAATCTACCGCCCATGCGTAGAGCCACGGTTGCAAACTGGCAAGCATTCTTGCTCCAATTGCACGGCAAGCGCGGTACATTCTTATTGGGTGATCCAGACGCAAAGACTCCAAGGGGAGCGGTTAATGCGACGGTCACGGTTGCATCCGCTGGTGCCATTGGCGATTTTACAATTGCATTGAATACCGCAAGTCAAGCCAGCACTACGGGGATTGTCAAAACTGGTGATTACATTCAGTTGGGTGCGGGTTCAGCCGCGAAGCTATACATGATTTGCGCTGATGCCAACTCGGATGGCAGTGGTAACTTTTCGGTAACGATTGAGCCATCCCTTAAGGCGGCGGCGGGTAGTGGGGCCACTGCTACGTTCTCTAACACCGTTGGGGTGTTCAGGTTGGTGGATGACAATGTAGCTTGGGATGCTAACCAAGTTTCTACCTATGGCGTATCTCTATCCTGTATGGAGGCGTTTTGATGGATTTGGCTCACATAATAGATGGGTTGATCGGTATTGTCGTCATGGGAGGCGGTTGGTTTTTAGGCACACAGGCCAAAGAATTAAAAAGGGTAGAAATACTCTTGAACAGAACCAGAGAAGATTATGCCACGCGATCTGATACGCGAGATGATATGAGGGCTGTCATGGATGCTCTACATCGCGTGGAAGATAAATTGGATCGTGCGCTTGGCAAAGGAGGGTGATTTGAATATCAACAGGTTTGTATCGCAGTTGCGTTTCCATGAGGGTGTACGCAACCAAGTTTATAAAGATCACCTTGGCATTGAAACCATTGGTGTTGGCAGAAATCTGGTGGACAGGGGTCTTTCAGATCAGGAGGTAGATTATCTTCTGCAAAATGACATAAAGATTGTTGAAGAAGAACTTGACAGAAGCCTTCCGTGGTGGAGGGATATGTCAGAGGTACGCCAGAGGGCATTAGCAGATTTAGTGTTCAACATGGGTCTGCCTCGACTGCACGGCTTTGTCAAAATGCTGGATGGTCTGCAACGCAGGGATTACCAGACCGCCGCTGATGAATTGCTTGACTCAAATTATGCAAAACAGGTTGGGGCGCGGTCTATCAGGGTTGCAGAGATGATACGCACTGGTGATGATAGCGAGGACTTTTAGGGCCATGAATGATTCATGTTTTTGTTTTAATGGTGTTTGTTGGGGTAGGTGAAGAAAAACGTGTTGTCAGTAATGATATGCACTTTTTTGATATCAATGAGTGCGTGTACTTCGCTCAACAACTGCATAAGCAGGGAAACACAATCACGGCCTATTGTCTGCCAAAAATGGTAGATAAAGACACGAGGGTTTATTGATGTATGAGTATCAGGTGAAAGAAATCGTTAAGGTTATTGATGGCGACACCGTAGATATCATCATTGATCTTGGGTTCAGCCTCACCAAAAAAGAGCGTGTCAGACTGGCAGGTATAGACGCGCCAGAGAGCCGCACAAAGGATTTAGAAGAAAAAGAATTCGGCCTTGATGCAAAAGAATTTTTGCAACGAAGGCTGGCAGATTGTCCACACCTTTGGGTCAAAACTGAAAAAGATGGCAAATATGGCAGGATGCTTGGCTGGCTTATGTGCGGCCAAATGAACATCAATGAGGAGATGGTTGGGCGCGGGTATGCTTGGCAATATGACGGCGGTGAAAAAGAGAAGGATTTTGACCAGTTAAGGCAGTTGAGGGGGATCATATGATACAGGCTCTTATCCCAGCAATCACTGAACTTGCTGGCGGCTGGCTCAAAGGCAAGGCAGAACAAAAGGCCGCTGAAGCGAGAGCCAAGGTTGCTAAAGCGGAAGCCGAAGCAGAGGTTATGAAGGTTGCGGCCACCCATGAGGCTGGATGGGAAAAAATTATGGCCCAAGGCACAGTCCACAGCCTCAAGGATGAGTGGCTTGTTTTGTTATTTAGTATCCCGTTGATTCTGGCGTTTTGCGGAGAGTGGGGCAGAGAGATTGTTGCCGCTGGATTCGCGGCCTTAGATACAATGCCTGAGTGGTATCAGTATAGCCTTGGCGTAATCGTAGCCAGCAGTTTTGCGGTCAGATCAGCTACGAAATTTTTCAAAAAATGACAAAGAGGCCAAAAACCTATGGCGTTCTTTCCAATAGGCAAAATACACGGCTTGGTGGTTTAATTGCCGTTCTAGGGGGCAGAGAGCCGTATGATTGGATTTTGGGCGGTCTGGTACAGGAAGGGTATGTAGAGCGGGTGAGTGGCTCTTTAATCCTTACGGAGAGGGGTGTAAAAGAAAAGGATAGGCTGGCCACACTTGCTGGCTTGATGGTGGAGAAAGATAGGGCCGCGCCTTTGCCTCGTAAATCAACGAAACGGCTCACCAGCAATCCAACAGACTAAAGACCACCTAACCCCCTTAGTAACAGGCAAAACTCTGTGGGATAAGTAAGATGGGAACGCAATAGCAGTTCCGATATCAGGCTTCACATCAGTTTCACCGTCTGTAAAGAAACCTAATTCACCGCCCTCATAATCATCATTAAGTAACAAAGATACGCTTATCTTGCGAGTGGATGAGTCCCCCATGCCTATATCCAAATGCCAATCATAGCCTTTTGATGGAGCGGCATACCTCAATAATTGTGGGCGTTCAAGTAATCCAGTCACAGCAAAATCAAATTGTTCATTGGCAATTTTTGCACAATTCAATATCAGTTCATCAACCCAACTATGACGTTCATGTATTATGAAAACATCTGTTTGCCTCACATCTACATTCACAACATTTGAATTATCTTGTTGTATTCGCCCTTTCACGTTGACGTTTTTTGAATCTTGGTGAAGTGCAATGAGTCTTTTACACATTGTTTGGTCAATTTGATTGGCGGCCATCACCCCCACTTCTGTTTCCCGCAACTTTGGCGGTAAAGCATAGGCCATATCATATTCCCCCTCTCTCTTCATATTCTTCACGACTAACAGGTTTGTACCTTATGTCAGTTGATTTGAGTTTTTGTTCTAATCTATTCAACTGATCATAAACAGCCATATCAGCAACGTTCAGAACTCTTTGCCCCATCAGATTATAGTATCTTGGCTTGGCTTGTTCTATTAGCTGGTAAATGATGTCTCGCTCTACATCATCCAGCATAATTGGCTTTGGTTTTTTCATTTTATCCTCCCGTTATTTTTCCTTATAGAAAATATGTTTAGCAATTTTACGGACAGGCCGTTTTACGCTTGCCCATTTTGGGTTTACATAATCAGCGTGGTAATATACCGCCCCATTTGTGGGATCATGTATCTGTTGGTGGTAAACGCCCCAAGCTATAGATTCAGCCCAGAACAACGCATTATCATCGGTGGGCGTATCACTTTTACCATCACAGTAAAAACTGAATTGACATTTATGGCGCACAGGCATTTCTGGATTGCTAGTGTATGTCTTGCCTTGTGTAACTACGCCACAGACTGTGTTAGGGAAATCATCGCTTTCCACTCTGTTCATGATTACATGAGCAACAGCTATCTGCCCTACGGTTGGTTCGCCTCTGGCCTCAAAGTAAATTGCCATAGCCAAACAAGCTAATGGTTCAAGAAACATAGTCATCACCTCATAGCCCCATAACTTGCTGAAGTGTGACGCACTCTGTTGATTGTGTCCACAATGAGGCATCGCAATCCATCATGGCATTCACAACGGTTATAAACAGAAACATGAAAGCTATATATATCACTATACAGGCCGCAGTTATCGCCATAACCCGCACAAGCGTTAACCCCCCGCCGAAGCGAGGGGCTTTGTTGTAACGCCTAGTCATCATCAGGCATTGAGTTGTGAATAACAAAATCAACTGTTTGCAACAGCGTCAACTCAACCCCCATTTTTTCTTTGAATAGTTTTTGCACTGGTCGCAGTTTGCTTGCCACCTGTTTCATTTCCGTAGCGGTGAATTCTTGCACATTGCGTGGTCTCCCTGCTTTCTTGGGGGCGGCTTTTGGTTTGGCCTCTTTTTGGGCTTTGATGTTTACAACTTTTTCTGTGGTCTTAATCGTGGGTTCCATCTGGACCTCCTTTTCACGAATTGGAGAGGACGCTATGTCCTCTACCTTCAAGGCACTTCTCCAACATTGGGTCACGCCCTAGCAATGGCTTATCCCATATGCTTCTGTTGTCCTTTATGATCTGCTTACATTCCTGCAAATCACGCTGGTATAAATGCGCTGTATCTCCACTGGTGCGTAAGTCCACAACAACGGGCGATGAACACGCAGTCATGGTCAGGGCGGTTATCAAAATAAACGGCTTCATGCTGTCACCCTTTCCATCTGGTTTATGAACGCCTTGAATTCTTCAAAGGTCATAAATTTGTATGGGGTGTGGTTCGTTGTAAAAACCACTTTGTTAGGCTCAGTACGGAGTACAACATTGTGCCATGCCTTCCTGATGCCTTCATCATCCTCATCAACTTCTGGCTTGTAGATATATCCTTTGTATGAATACTCAGGTGCGCTGTGCCAACTTATCATCATGCTTCTCCATCAGTAGTTTCATGGTCAAGGCCATTCGTGGTGTAACTAATCTGCTTCCTGTTTCAATGCGGCAAATCATGGATCGGGATGTATAGCCTAGTAATTTAGCCATATCATTTTGTGAAAGACCCAATCTTTGCCGCATCATTTTGAACTCACTGCCATCTATTTTGTTCATGGTAATTGATGCCCTCCTCAATCTTGTTATCCAAGGGCGCAACAACTTCCGCAAGAATGTCGTCTAGCTTTGCGATAACATCAGTAAGGAACTCATCATTGTAAGCCATAGCCCCTTGGTCTTGGTATTGTATCGCTGTTTTGATAGCCCCTTGGATTTCGGCTCTGATAGTTTGTGTGATGTTCATGTCATTGTGACAGTCATCAACAATAGCTTGGTCAATATATTCATTGGTCATCGTGGTCATAGGAACCTCCTTCTTTAACGGTCAATATCACACATTAGTTTACTATAGTCAACACTCATTAAAGACATCATTGATATTTTTTGTTATCTGATCCTGTTTCAGTATCAATGTGCCTATACCTAGAAACTCAACCACATATATCGGTTCACCCTTTGTGTTTTGTTGGATATCCATAATCATTCCGAAACACCCGTGTACCTTATTAATGATGGGGTCAATGCCCCAGACCGCATCATGCAACTTGAACATTTGAAAATCTCCTGTCCCATATTCTCTTCTGGCGGCTTGTCCACCCGTAGCTATCCATAGCGCGGCGCATGATACGCTCGGCTGTCTCTGTCCACACAAGGGCGTTTTCTCTTGCCCATATCCAAGCATAAAGTTCCTTGGTCAAGGTGCTTATGCTCGGCCCCTGCCGCTCACCTATGATGTGGCCAATCTCATGAAGGGCAGAAACATAATACCCCGTGTTCTTGGTGGGCCTAATCTGAATGACGCGGCTATGTGGTTGAGCATAATACCGTGGAACCTCATCATTGAGGCTCTGATATTTCACGGTAATACCGTGCGCGGCGCATAACTCTTGAACGTGTAAAGCCATTTCAATTCTTTTAACGGGCATATTCAACTCCCTCAATAAAGCTATCAAGAACTGTGATTAACTGATCAGCGTGTACGTCTTTCAATACGTTACAAATCGTTACGCTACCCTTGCGGATTTTAACCGCCTCAACTGTATAGGTGTCATTGAAGGCAAGGTTGATTAAAACCAATCCGTTGTGTTTGTATCCGCTCACCTTGAACTGCAACCCGCCGTGGCGTTTATTCGTTCCGTTAAGAGCAACGAAATCCCTTGCCATATAACTCATCAGGGCGGCGGGTGATTGCGCTACAATCTGGCTTCTTATGGTGTTTGCTATATCAAGTGTGCTGGTCATTTCGGTCTCCGTGGTTTGTTTACCTTACCTAACTAGAATGACATACTTGTTTACTAATGTCAACAGCAAAATGAAATAAAAAAGAGGGCCGTGGCAAATGTTTCAAAAATCCACGACCCTCAGTCTAGGGAGGAACTAAAAATCAGCCATCTTCTCAATGAAAGCGTCAAGCTGCTTCTTATCCCATACTACCCTCCTTTTGCTCAGTCGAATAGGGGGTGGTGCTTCCTTTTTTTTAACCATGCGTTTGAAGGTAGATATGCTCACGCCCATGTAAGATGCGGATTCTGCACAGTTCAAACATCTGTTATCTGTTTCCATTATGCCCTCTATAATTTAATTGCTCTATGGTTTGCTGATAAACTTCGCCATGCTTCTATCTTTGCTTCCGCAGAGTGTCGCATAAACCTGTTATACTCATCCTTGGCAACGGCATCTTTCAAAGCCCGTAGGTGTGTCTGATAACGATGATCTGCATATGCCTCACGCTCCTGCGCGGACACTGGCAAATGTGTATGCTCTTTCATAATCATGGCTTTCAGAGACTTTCTGTACTCCTCAAGGTAAATCCTGTTCGCTCTATCTTGGGCGGCATCAGTGGAATTATCGCGCAACCAATCAACCGCCATTTCAATTTCTGATTCCTTAATCATTTGCTCGGCCTCTGAATGCGCCGAATCTTAAACCTAAAGTGCAAGACTTTTTTGCCCCACCATATTCTCGTGTAAACGTGTCTTGCGTGGCTGAAGCCATATATTTTGAAGTTGGCTGGCCGTTTATATAGCTTCCATCTTAGTATGTAGAAGGAAAATATTACCCAATCACCCTCACCTAATTCTTTCCACGGTCTAGGCCAATCATTTGGTGTATTTACATTCGGTTTTTTAAATTTATTTCCGTTTGCGTTTTTCATGTCCTCTCCTCATCATCATTGAATGGGCTTATTGTCCAATATGCTTTTGACATCTCTTGCCCATACAAATGATTGCCTGTTTGCTCTCTGAAAAAAGCGAACTCATCGCCTCTGTTGTGCAATTCCATATGACACCGTTGGCAAAGTGGTATCAGGTTATGATCTGTTGCCTTCAGCCCCATGCCCCTAAATCCACGCCAAGGTTTCATTAGATGGTGGGCTTGCACTTGGTAATGACAGTTTCCTTTGCGGTGTAGGACGCATTGGAACTCATGTATCCATGCCAAGTGCTTTTTGTTTTGATATTTTTTTGCCATCAAAAGGGTATGTCATCATCAATGACTGTGGTGTTGGTTGTGTCACCAGAATCTTGAGATAATCCGTTGTTGGGTTCATCTTTTTTGAGGGGTCTTGCCAAGCTGACGGCAGTCATTGGGGTTTTATTTTTGCTGGTCTTTTTGCGAAGCCAGACTGTGTATTCTCCATCCCCTACATCAATGGTTCCTTGGCTATCAAAATTTTTATCTGCATCAGCCTCAAACACTACGCCAACTTGCTTATGTATCTCATAAACAGTTTTTCCCTTGGCCGTTTTGCATTGCACTAGGATCAGGTTGTGGTCAAAACCCTCAATATCAATTTTACCTTGCCTTATCACTTGCATTGAATCGGCGGGGAACATCAAACCTGAGTTTGTGTTATCGTACTGATCGCTCATATTAGACTCTCCTGTCGCGGGTCATTTGTTAATGGTTTCCAAGTAATGTCTACCAACTGGTATGCGCCCTTGAATTTGCTTTGGTGGGATTGACCGTTAGGCTTGAGAGATTTTAGTTCATCAACGCTGAGTTCCATTGCCTCACCATTAAACTCAATCCTCATGCCGCCAGCGGTTATTGCTTTTGTGATTTCATAATCACGCACTGAAACAAAACGACCCTTCCACAATTTTTTCACTTTCTTGGTTTTCATATCATTTTCAATCCATCTATTGATGTGAGCATTTTGGCCTTGGCATTTGCGTTCATCGCTTGATGATCTTCTACCTCAGACCTGATTCTTTTTACTTCCTTGATGTTCAAAGGGTTTTCTTTGTTGCCCTTGGCTTTCATATGTCTGCCCCATGTTTGAAGCTCTGAGAATCGAGCAGATTCAACATCACCGTCAAAAACCCTGTAAGGCTCTCCAGCAAAATCAAAATCTACAGGCTTTGATGGTGTGGTTCTTTTAGGGGGTGATATGATGTCGCCCTGATTACCACTTGCGATATTGCCGTCATCTTCAAAGTCTGCCTCAAGGTTTAACATGGCTTGGATATGGTATCGGCGCATATAGGTGATGCCAGACCCAATCTCTTGTGGTTTAGACCCACTATCACCAATGGCGGTATCTGATTGCATCCATTGACCGCTGGCAATGTGAACAAGTGTGGTGCTTACTACGTTGTATGTTCCATCAAAGGCTGTGCTGTAGAATACCTCAATGCCGTTTTCCCAGAGCGCATCCTTACAGGCGTTGAAAATATCATCTAGAGTAGAAAAAAGGTGAGGCTTGCCAGCTTGGTTTTTGAAGTAGTAATTCTGGCCGTTCTTCTCTAGTTCTTTGAAACCCTTACGAGCGTTGTGTAAGGCGGTGAGCAAGTCACCAATTTTGTCACTGCTTTTCATTGTAGTCCTCCATATCCCATACATCTTTTGCTATTCGTTTCATGGTGTCATTCCACATCCAGTGATCCAAATCAGGATACACAAGCTGGCAACATTCAATGATATCACTTGAGTGTGAAAGCACGGTACGCAGACCATTAGCGGCTTTTTCAATCTGCCGTAGGTAGTAATCAGGCCGTTGCACTCTAAAAGAAACAACTTCCTTGGTGGTCACATAATCAATCCAAGGCTCACGGTTTGTGGCATAGGCATACACTGATGCTTGTCGGCTTGCGGCTTGAGTGAGTTGGCTTACGCTTCTGCCAACCGTTTTGATGTCTCGCACTTTGTCATCATACAGAAGATCAAAGAAACCTCGGAAAGGGACATCAATATCACCAATGTTGACTGTGACACGGCCCTGTGACTCTACAGGTCGCTCTTGTATGTTGCGGTAGAACTTAGCCCCGACAGCAACGTACTTCTGTATAGCATCACGCTCTTTTTTGATTTTATCTTCTGGCACTTCATTGGTTGTTTCTCTAACCTTGGTATCAAATACATCTAATGCTGTGCCAACCAGTTTGTCATTTGATAAGTCTGGGTGAAAAGCCGCCTCAGTTATAGCATTATCTGCGGCTGTGCCGCGCCATGCTGATGGCCCTGCCTCTTGGTCATTTAGCCCTGCTATCTTAAGAAGGCACAAGGCTGGCTGGCTGATCCATAAGTTGATGGTTGATGGAGATAATCGTTCTACGCCGTGTTTTTTGAATGGTGATTTCATTTGGCCCTCGCGGTCATTGAGGGTCATACGATAGCATATCAGGTCAAAAGCACAACCCCAATATGGGGATGGACTGATTTTTCTTAGTGTGATACAGGTTTTCTATGACATTGAAAGAATATCTAAAGCAACACAATTTGAAGCCTGAAGATTTCGCTGAAGTTGCTGGCGTTTCTAAGGGCGGTGTTATGAAGTGGTTGAATGGGGAGCGCTATCCACGGTTGCCCTCTATGATAAAAATTGCCAAAGCCACGGATGGGGCGGTGCTTCCAAATGACTTCCAAACAGAACAAATACAGAGCCATTAAAACAATCGTTGATGGCATTACATTTGATTCAAAAAAAGAGGCGAGTCGTTACGTTGATTTGTGCCGTCTACAGAACGCGGGTTACATAGCGCATTTGCGTCTACAACCTGAGTTTCCATTGATGGTCAACGGCACAAAAATTGGCAAATATGTAGCTGACTTTTCATATTTGCGAAATGGCGAGAGAATAATTGAAGATGTAAAAAGCAAAGCCACAATGACACCAGTCTATAGGCTCAAGAAAAAGATATTATCAACTTATGAGCCGCCAGTGGTCATAACAGAGTTCTTTTGATATAATGACTTAGCCATACGGCGTTATTTTGAGTCCATGCGGACGATCTAGGAGATTGTTTTATGGACCCCGCAAGCGCAATGGCATTGGCATCAGCCAGCTTCGCCACCATAAAAAAGGGATTTGCCATCGGTCGAGATGTTGAATCCATGATGTCGGATATCGGACGCTGGATGGGAGCGTTGAGTGATCTGGATCAGGCTGAGAAAGAAGCAAAGAACCCGCCCATATTTAAAAAATTATTTGCCTCAAAGACGGTTGAACAAGAGGCAATGGAGGTTTTTGCTCATAAGCGCAAGGCGCAAGCACAAAGAGATGAATTAAAACAATGGATTAGCCTTACACTCGGCAAATCAGCATGGGATGATTTGGTTGCGACTGAAGGCAAAATCCGAAAGCAAAGACAGGAAACGCTTTACAAACAACGCGAGAAACGAAGGAAGTTCGTTGAGATTTGTGCTTGGGTAGTGATGATTGGTATTGGTATAGCGGTCCTAACCACCTTTGTTCTATTGCTGAAGGCTCATACTGCGAGAGCAGATCAGGTTATGACCACTTGCCGCAAGGTCAAATGCGAGAAGCTTGAAGATAAAAAAATGGTTTGCATCTACAAAGGCCAGAATAATACCATTGAATCCATGTTTTTTTCTTACGGCGAGTTCATACCAAGCGAATACCAATGCAAGTATGATCCCAAAGCAAAGCAGGATGTGACAATACAGGAAACACTTAAACAGATACGGGAGAGCCAAAAATGACAGTTGAGGATGTCGCAAGAAAAATGTTGGAACTCAAAATCCTTCCACGTTTCTGCATACTGGTTATGACAGGTGTTTACATCCGCTGTATTGAATGGGCGTTGTCACAACCTGATCTGACAACCCAACAGGCAAGTCTGATCAGTGTCGTGACAGGTGCGATGACTGGCAGTCTGGCGGTCTGGCTTAATTCAGAGAAGCATTGAGGCGATTAAGTCGATTCAAATCACAGAGAGGCAATATCACTGTGCCGCGCTATCAACGCAAGCCAAAACCAAAGGCATTTGATACGAGGTATGATAGGCCGAAACAAAAGGTCCACCAATCACATGAGTGCAAGGTGTGTGGCAGTCACCTTGCTTGTTACTCATATGATTTTGGCAGGACATGGTATTGTGTAGATCACAAAGAGGCGGGGAAGCCCTAGCCCCCCTTCTTCCCCCTCAAGTAATAATCATGCTCAATAGTGCCGTTCTCAGGGTTGCCTACAAGCTGTGGCTCAATCCATATACGCCTAACCTCACGGCCTGTCTTGCGGTCACGGTAGACCCTTGGATGGCCGCGCCTCATGTGCTGGCGTTTGGGTGTGCCAGTGCCAGTGAGTATTGATCGCCTAGACACAACACACCGCTTGGGCAGATCAATTGTAATCTTGCGGTACTCATTTTCTGGAACCCTACGGCCATGACGTATGTGAGAAGTCTTGCTTGGTGTCTCATCCGTATAAACAAGGTGCGGGTAATTCAAAAATGAAAACACCGTAATAAGGAACCTCAAATCGCCAGTCATGGCTGACAAATTCATTTTAAGGGTTCTGGCCATTTCATCTTTGCGCCAGCCACGGTTCCATACTTCATCTTTGGTAATCATCCCAAAGTTGGCTTGGCATGGCAGAACACGGCTTGCGAGAAAATCCAATTCAAACCCTGCCTTTAATTCTGTTTGGGCGGGGTAGTCATCAGGGATGGTGATTGAGTAATTGCCATCAGCATCAAAGTAATCAGGCATATAATGATCTACCCAAGGCGGTCCCATCAAACGTATCCAGCTTTCAAACTGGTGCTTGAAAAATGCTTGCTCATCATTATCACGCAGATTGTTATCAGCCATTTGGTTTGACCATTCCAGAGTGATTGCCTCATCTGGGCTAAAGTAAAAGCCATGTCCAATGAAGGCTATTTTGTTCTCTGGCAATTTGCCTACAGGCATACAAAGGTATTTTCCATTCAACTTCTTGATAAGGTATCCAGTCCTTATCCCTTTGTTTGGCTCATCTAACAGCGGTTTTTTCAAAACCTTGGGATAGGTTTTTGTCATCTGGTCAATCTTTACCCAATCATCCCATTCAACCCACAGCAAATCAAAACATGGTTTCGCGTTTTGGCACATCTTGGCTAGGTTTTTGGGATTGTCCATACCCGCCTCAACACAATGTCGTATCAGGCTATCCTCAACAATTATCTTTTGAGCCTTTACCAAATCCATTTGTGTCATGCGGCGGTTTGCTTCTGATGCCTTGCCACGCACATAGCCAGCGATGCCCCGTGAAGGGTTGGCAAGCGCGGCTAGTGCTTCATTACAAAGGGCGGGTTGTTCTACATCTCTTTGTTCCCTGTAAAACGATTCCCATAATTCCTTATGCTCTGGGTCGGTATCTGATGTGCTGTAGAAATCTGATTTTTCTATCGGTGGGGCGAATTCATCAGTTGCCCCGAATTTTGGTGGTTTGAATTTGTCATCATAATAATTAGCCATAACGGTCTCCGTGGTTAGTTTATTAAACCTGTACCCAATTTCCATTATCCTTGGTGAACTCTGCTATCACCTGTGAAGGCTGGCCCCAATCCTTCTTTACTAAACGGGCGCGGATCACCTTACCAACACGGTTTTCAACTCGCTGGCCACCAGCAACCCAACCGCCACGTTCAACCTTGTCCCACTCAATGAGGTGGTTTTTAATTTTCCCAGCCTTTTCACCGCGCACATAACGAGGCAGAGCTTGAATCATTTCAGCGGGAAAAACTTTAGCGGCATACTCTGCGCCAAAATCTGAAAAGAGCCATGCGTCCCTAGTAGTTATTTCTGCGTGATTGGCCATTTTGATCTCCGTGGTTCTTTTTGTTACATAGATAGAATGGGGTATCTGTTTACTAATGTCAACACACAAAGACAAAATAAATTAAAAAAAAGTTGTTACTTTGCAATCCATCAGATTATGGTGGCATAACCACGAATGACCAAAAGGAGATAACATGAGTTGGGATGCTCTCAAAATCGCGGCCACGGCTAATTGCAGAACCCCGACTGCAAAGCTGGTTCTTATCATGATCGCGAATTATGCAGATTCAAATTATTCTAGTTACCCGTCAAATACCACGCTGGCCAAGTTGTGTGGATGCAATGAGCGCACAATTAAACGGGCTATAAAAATGTTGGTTGAAGATGGGCTTATCAGAGTTGCCCCGCGTTATACGGCTGATGGAAAGCAGACAAGCAACAGCTTCACTATTGTTTCATATGGGGGTGACATATTTGAGGGGGTGGGGGTGACAGAAACGACCCCCAATACAATTAGAGATATACCCGTTAAGATAAAAAACAAAAGGGGTGACAAATATGCTCCCGCATTTGAAGAATGGTGGAACGCATACCCGCGCAATGATGGATCAAAATCAAAGGCTTATGAAATTTGGAAACGGGTTGTTGATAGGCACATAGGTGAACGTGAATTATTCTTGGCAACCTGTGCATACAAACGTACAACCCACGGCAAGGATAAGAAATACATTCCCCACGCGACCACTTGGTTGAACCAAAGACGTTGGGAAACTGTGCAGGAAGCACAGGCCATAACCACGAACCGAAACCAATTAGCAGGATGAAAAAATGCAAGAACTAATTGAACAAGGAATACGGTTGCGCTCTTACTCAGAGGGTGACTACAAGACGCTATGCCCACAATGCTCTCAAAACCGCCGCAACAAGAATGACCCTTGCCTTTCCGTTACGGTAAAGCCTGATGGTGGGGCCGTGTGGAAGTGCCATAACTGTGAGTGGGCTGGTGGGGCTGGTGGACAGTCAAGGCCAGCCTATGCGGCTCCTAGAGCGTTTAAGAGGCCAAAGAAACCACAGGGGCAACATACAACGGGCGCGATGCAGAATTGGTTTACCAAGCGGGGCATAAGCGGTGAGACTATAGCTTTCTTTGAGATACACAGATCGGAACAGCATTTTGGCAATGGCGCAGAAGGTTGTGTCTCTTTCCCGTATTACAAAGATGGTGAACTGGTAAATATGAAACACCGCACAAAGGATAAGCGTTTTAAGCAAGAAAAGGATGCGGAGCGCACGCTCTACAACATTGATGCGGTAAAAGCGCATTGGGAAACAGGGGGTGTGAAAGAGGTTATTTTTGTTGAGGGTGAGATGGATGTGCTTTCGCTACATGAGGCGGGTTATCCATATGCCGTTAGTTTGCCAGATGGTGCGCCCAAGGAGGCCAAGTTTGACCCAGCGGATAAAAGGTTTGCCGCGCTTGCTAATTGTGAATGGTTGAATGAGGCAGATAAAGTAATTGTGGCTGTGGATGGTGATGCGGCTGGACAAGCCTTACAGCTTGAGTTGATACACCGTTTCGGTAAAGACCGTTGCTGGACCGTGGAATGGCCCAGCTTGCATGATATTATTATCAAGGATGCCAACGAATGTTTGGTTGAGCATGGCAGAGAAGTTTTGGGCGAGGTGATAGCTAACGCCACACCACACCCAATAGATGGCATTTACACGGTCAAAGATTATCAGCGCGAGGTGCAGGATATTTACAGGGGCAATGTGCAGAAGCCAATTAGTACAGGATTTGATAACCTTGACGAGATATACAGGGTTATGCCCTCAACATTTTGCTTGGTCACGGGTGTACCCAACCACGGCAAGTCAAACTTTCTTGACCAGCTTACAATAAACATTGCCCGAAGAGAGGGGTGGAAATTCGCTATATTTAGCCCAGAACACTCTACAGCAAACCATATCAGGAGACTTGCAGAGAAGGTTGTTGGCAAGCCATTTGATGAAGGGCCAAGCCCAAGGATGACAACAGAACAGCTTGGCGAGGCCATGATGTTCCTAGATGACAAATATTACTTCATTGAGAGCCGTGACAAAATACCGAACATCAGTTGGCTTCTGGGCAAGGTCAAAGCCGCTTGTTTACGGCATGGCGTTAGAGGCGTTGTAATTGACCCCTACAATGAAATTGATGCAACACGGGATGGCAACAAGAGAGAGGATGAGCATATACGGGATTTGATTTCAGCCTGTAAACAGTTTTGCCGCGCTCACAATGTGGCAATGTGGATGGTTGCTCACCCAGCTAAGATGATGAGAAACCAAGATGGCATCATACCCGCGCCAAGCCTGTATGATGTGAGCGGTTCCGCGCATTGGAACAATATGACTGATGTGGGGCTGGTGGTGCATAGAGATTTTGAGACTAACCAGACCAAGGTAATCACCCGCAAGGTGAGGGAACAGGGTCTATATGGTTCAATTGGTGAGGTTTATTTTACCTATGATTTGACCCAGCACGTTTACAAGCCTGTATTGGATGCGCCAGCGATTAACCACTGGACAGATACGCAGTAGATGATATGATAACTGAGATTCCAGTAGCTTCGTGTTATTTGGTTTTCGTGGTTTGAGGGGGGAGTTTGGTCGCTCCCCCTTCTTCTTTCGGGGGGCATAGCCCAAAGGCTATAGCCCACCCACCATTTTATTGATGCAATCAAAATAATTTTGTTGTAGCCTATCCCAAAACGGGGATGGTTTATGGAAATCAAGTCAGTTCCAATCACAGATGTGAGGCCCTACACAGGCAACCCAAGGGTCATTTCAGAGTCCGCGGTGTCATCAGTTGCGGAAAGCATATCAGCTTTTGGATGGCAACAGCCAATCGTGGTTGATGGTGATAATGTTATAATCGCGGGCCACACAAGATTTTTAGCCGCCAAAAGACTCGCCCTCCAAATGGTCCCAATAAAAATATCAAAAGATTTATCTGATGATCAAATCAAGGCGTTTCGTATTCTTGACAACAAATTGAATGAGCTTACGACTTGGGATGATGGATTGCTTGAAGCTGAAATGGCGTCAATTGAGAGCGGGGATTTAGATGCCTTCAAGCATCTGTGGGAAACCGCTGATCTAGGCTTCCAAAATCAAGATATTGAATTCCTTAATGATATGATTGGAAATTCAGACTCAGACCAAGAAAATTCTGAGGCAGTTGGATCGGTTGGTGACTATGTGACCATCAGTTTCGTGATGTCACCACAAGATAGAGATTTGGTATTGTCAGGTTTAAGGGCAATCCAAAATCAAGAGGGCCTTGATAATACAACTCAGGCATTGTTGAAATTAACGAAAGAGCTTGTCTAATGGAAATCAATTATGAGCCATCTCACAATGATGGAATCCGCGCACTTGAAACTATGTATCCAACCTATTCAATGTTTTTCACAAAAGACGCCGATGATTTGGGTCTGCCCCACGCGTCAACCTACGGCTATGTTTTAGAAGGCAGTTGTATTATCAGGGCGAACAAACAGGACTGGCACTTGCAGGAAGGTAATTACTTTGCGTTTTCTGGTTCATTCAATGTCATGAAATCAGATGAACTCAAGTTGTGGAGTGTAACTAAACTTGGTTACAGGGTGATGCCAGTAGTCGGTCAAATAGAAAACAACGGTAGATTATCATACATTGATGGTTGCTCTGATAGCGTGTTGGTTTCAATGGCGCGAATGGGTGATCCTGTTTTGAATTATCTGCATTTCCCAACAGGTATATATCAAACACAACATACTCATCCATCAATACGCATGGGTTGCGTAATCAAAGGAGAGGGCGAGGCGTTTCAAGAAAAAAGCAATCACAGTGATGGTTGGACCAAGCCTCTTAAAAAGGGCTGTATGTTTATGTTGACTGAACAAGAGCTTCATTCGTTCAAAACCAGTGACAGTGATATGGATATCATTGCCTTTCACCCTGATAGTGATACTGGCCCAACTGATGAAAATCACTCAATGATCAACCGCACATACATTGACCACGGAAAATAGATGCCACGCCTTGGCAAGAAAAAGATCATAGATAGGAATGTCTATGAACTAGCGATTGATCGCATTCACAGGGCTTATGACAGGTTTGACACTGTGGCGGTTATGTTCAGTGGCGGTAAAGACTCTACCGCCTGTCTCATGCTCACTCTGGGGGTGGCTAAAGAACGGGGTATCGAAACAGTTCCCGTTCACCATTTTGATGAAGAGGCGATACCATATGACACTGAAGAATATGTCAGGCGGGTTTCTCAAATCCCTATGGTTGATATGTATTGGTGGTGCTTGCCTGTACGTCACCGAAACGCTTGCTCTGTAAAGGAGCCGTGGTGGTTTCCGTGGGCTCCAGAAGATGAGCATAAATGGGTGCGCCCCATGCCGCCAGAGGGGCTATCACATTTAGACGGATACCCTACTGAGCCTTCAAAAAGAATTACAATCCCTCAAATCAACGGATACCTGTTTTCCCCAGAAAAACATGGCAATGTCGGAATCATAATGGGCATCCGAGCAGATGAAAGTCTTACGAGAACAAGGGCTATATTAAACAGTCAAAAGCGTGAAGATAAGCACATAATCAAATATGATGACGGTTCAGCGCAAGGTAATATCTACAAGGTTTATCCTGTATATGATTGGAACACCAAAGATATTTGGACTGCGCCGCGCAAGTTTGGTTGGGATTATAATCACGCATATGATCGCATGGATAAGGGCGGCATTAGCCCCAACGCTCAGCGTTGCGCCCCGCCGTATGGTGAGGAGCCAATGAGAGGTCTGCATCAGTTTCGTGAGCTTTGGCCTGATATTTGGGACAAGATGCAAACCAGAGTCGCAGGAGCCGCAACAGCGGCCAGATATTCAACGACTGTTCTTTATTCATATGGCAAGACGCCTTCCAAACCCGACAATATGTCATGGCATGAATTTATAAAATTTTGGATTGATAAACACCCAGAGCCATATCGCACTCAAGTGGCTGAAAGGATAAGGGGTTTCATTCAAAATCATTACGGGAAAACAGATGAGCCTTTGATGGATAAAATTGCTCATCCTCGCACTGGAGTGTCTTGGGACTTCCTCCTCAAGATTGCAGTAAGAGGTGACTTCAAGGGCAGGAAACAGCCCACCATTCAAGGCGGCACACAAGAGGCATTGAAGCAAAAAAGGAAATATGATGAAGCAAGGTTCCGAAGCGCAACCCATAAGTAAGGTAGAATGGGTCAACAGAGATACTCTACACGCCAACGCTTACAATCCAAACAAGGTTGCTCCAGTTGAGCTTGAGTTGCTTGTTCAATCAATCCTCACTTGCGGGTGGACACAACCAGTGGTCATCAGGTCAAACAATGAGATTGTAGACGGTTTCCATAGGTGGCTGGTATCAGGTGATGATCGCGTCATGGAGCATACAGGCGGTATGGTCCCTGTAGTTATGTTGCCTGATGAAATGGATATGGCACAGCAAGTTTCAGCTACTATCACTCACAACAGGGCCAGAGGCAGTCATTTTGTAATGAGCATGGCTGAAATAGTAAGAAGTTTAAAAGATGAACAGGGCGTTGATGATCAGTGGATTCAGCAACATTTGGGAATGGAGCAAGATGAAATAGAACGTCTTTATGATAATGCAGGATCGCCAGATACCAAAGGTGATCCCGATGATGAGTTTGAGGACGGTTGGGTTCCTGACTTTAGCAGGATGGAAGGTGGTTAAGCCCTGTATCGTTTTGGAATGTGACCGTCATTGCTGTCATATTCACGGGTGAAGTCTAAGGCTTCTTTCAAATATTTTTTGTCTACACCGAAGTCCTCATACCCATCAACAATGCCATCCAAGTACATTTTTGGCGGTAAAGCTAGACCATCACGGTTCATGGTGTACGCCATATAACAGTTGCCATCACTGCTTTTCCAATATTGCTTGCCATAAAGGGTCGGGAAGCCTTCATATTTATCAAGGCTATCCTCACACCCCTCAGTGATTTTCCACAGTGCTACAGGGCATTGGAAGCCCTTTGCGGGTACAATATCAGCGACACCACGGAACACTAGCCGCCAGTCTGGTAAAAGCATCACGCCAATCGCTTCAGCGTTAGGGCATCGCTGGGCCATTTGGCCTTTGTTCATATTTGATCCATATGCAACGTAAATCATATCCATCAGTTCATCTCCCATTTGGTCAACAGTCTGTTATCTAACAATGACTGCACAAAGGTATCTGGTGTCGTGGGGTCAAGTTGTGCGTCACAATACAATCTGGTCCAAACGCACATCTGCTTCATAAAGTCATATATATCTTTGGTTTCGATAATGGTGTCGCTCCTGTAAAGCTCAACCAAAGTGGCCGCATCTGATGCTCTAAATAAACGGCCATCATAAGTGATCCAACAGTTCATGATTGAATCCTCGCGGCAAGTTCTTTTACACGCTTTTTGAAAAAGGTGCGGGTGGAGGATTCTATGCCCCCAACCCGCACAAGTCCTCCAAGAAGGGTGTCGAGTACCTTGCTTGGAGACGGAGAACTGGTGAAGTTCTTAACAGCTTTGCCATTGTCAGTATCAGCAACCATCGCGCCAGTCAGAGCAATCCAATTCAGAACCTTGGCTTCATCAAATGAACCTGAGTGTTGGCGAATCTCCATAGTTCCTGTGCGGTGAAACTTTGCAAGATTCAGCTTGCAATATCTGGTATGGCGTCCTTGTATCGCGTCTTTCAGTTGGTTCACTGAGCGACATGAATCAATCAAGCTGAACATATTTTGAACCAGCACATCTGTATCTTGCACATTGTGTCGGCCTTGGGTTAGAGAGTAAACAGATTGGCAGTAATAAGCGTTGTCAGCACGGCGTGATTCTGGCTGAGTAATATCAATGCCGCGCTCAAATTTTGCCCAACGCTTGTAGAAATTACGGAAGTGCTTGATGCGCCAATCAGCTACACCCCAATGAATATGAAAGCCACAAGACTTGTTGGCATCACCACCGTTAGCGCGAACAATCTCAAGAACCTTTTTGACTTCCAAGATTCCATTCATGGCAGACAGCACAGGTGAGACAACTTCGAATCCATGCTGGCCATTGATTGATCCATCAGGCTTTACTTGCCAAACCTGATAGTTAGAGCCAGAGTAAGAAGCGGCACGGGCATTGATGCCAGCGGCTTGTAAACGACTAACAAGAGTGTGGATTGGAATACCGAATCCCTCAAACTCAACGCCAAAAGTCCGTGTTGTGGTAGGTGCAATGGTCATTTTGATCTCCGTGGTTAGTAGGGGCAAGCCCCTCTCGACAAAGATAGACTCCCATATCTGTTTACTATTGTCAACACACAAAAGATAAATAATTTACGTTTTTTATTTTATTCTCATGCAGTGATAAGTGTCTGTTTTTTTTACCTTTCTTGTTCTATGACAGCCAATGCCATAAACTTTTATCATGGCTTGAGTAAATTTAATTCGGTCTGAATTGCACAAGGCCACCATAAAATCGCCCACTTCCATTTTGCGGAGTGACTCTGATAAAATTTGTTTATTCGGGAAGGGGTGCTGTTTCTTTGCCTTTGGTGGCGGGGCTTTTATTACTTTGCCGTGGACTTCCAATGTATCAAAAAGACAGCCGCAAGTTTTGCAAGACTTCAATCTGTTTACCATCGGAGTGGGCCAGAGAGTGGTGGCAACATTCTTAGTTCTTAAATCACGACCTCTACAGTTTGGACAGGGTATCATGGCGGCTCCAGTTGTCAGTGTGGTTTTATCATGATAGGGTAAAATGCCCCGATATGGGGAAAGCATCAAGTCGTTGTGAGACAAAACTGAGAAAAATTGATAACGGTCAGATATGCCAAAAAAATTTACAGATGCCATCAGGGGTAAAATTAAAACTGAATTCATAGAGGGCTATGTTGACCAAGAAGGCGGCAGGGTTTTCCCGTCAATTGAGCAATTGGCTAAGAGACATGATGTAAGTAGAGCCACAATTTACAGGTACTCAAATCCAAGCAAAGAAGATTGGCAAGCAAGCAAAAACCGCTATCAGTCTCAAATGAAAAAAGAGGTTGAGCAAAACCGCTTGCGAGATTTAGTAGCAGAGAGCCAGACGCTTGACAAAAACAGTCTGCAGATTGCACAGGCGTTGCTGTCAAGAGTAGGCCGCAAACTTGCTAGGGCTATGGATGGGGAAAGGCAGAATCCAGAGTTTGAAGGTCTTAGTGCAACAGAGTTGAGAGAATTGTCTCATGTTGCCGCGAACGCTCAAAAAATTGGCAAACTAGCATTAGGTGAAGCGCAAGAGATTTCAAAGGTATCAGCGGATGTCACTGTTCCAGAATCATACACCAACCTCATTAGACACTTGGAAGAACTTGCCAACCAAAAAGCAAGTCTTGGCAAGCACACTATTCAGTGATTGGGCAGATAAAGCTAGATGTGAGCAATTGCCTGTTGAAGGCCAATGGAATGTTTGGCTCATATTAGCGGGGCGTGGCTGGGGCAAAACCCGTACAGGCGCGATGGATGTAATAACTTACGCATTGAATAATCCAGAAGTGCAAGTTGCGGTAGTCACTCCAACATTCGGTGATTTGCGCCGCGTTGCTTTTGGTGGTGTCTCTGGAATTTTGCCAAATATTCCAAAGGAGCTTTTGCTAGAAGGAAGAGGGCAGGGTTATAACGCCGCCAACCAAGAGATAAGATTGTATAATGGCTCAAAAATAATGGGATTTTCAGCAACAGAACCAGACAGGTTGCGTGGCCCACAATTCCATAGAGCGTGGTGTGATGAGCTTGCCGCGTGGTTTTACCCAGAAACATTTGATCAATTGATGTTTGGTCTGCGTCTAGGTGAAAACCCAAGATGCGTTATAACCACAACGCCGAAACCAACACCACTAATAAAAAATTTGCTCAAACGCAAAAATGTTCTAATCACTCGCGGAAGCACTTTTGAAAATGCCGCCAATCTTGCTCCCGCCGCATTAGAGCAATTGAAAGAAAAATACGGTGACACACGGCTAGGTAGACAAGAACTCTACGCAGAAATACTTGATGATACTGAAGGCGCATTGTGGAATTACGCAATGATTGATGAGTGCAGGGCGCAAGAACAGAATTTGCCAACCTTTGAAAGAGTGATTGTGGCAATTGATCCAGCCGTGACAAGTGGACAAAACTCAGATGAAACAGGCATTGTGGTATGCGGCAAGGGCGAAAATGGTAAATACTATGTAATTTCTGATAGGTCTGGTAGAATGACCCCTGATACTTGGGGCCGCTTGGCGGTGGACTGTTTCTATCAATACAATGCTGATAGAATAGTTGCTGAAACAAACAACGGCGGTGATTTAGTAGAGAGGTTGATAAGAAACGTAGATTCAGAAGTCCCTTATGTGTCTGTTCACGCATCGCGTGGCAAATTGGTGAGGGCAGAGCCGATAGCGGCCTTATATGAACAGAAAAAGGTTTTTCATGTTGGGAGGTTTCCTGATTTAGAGGAACAGATGTGTTCATATTCCGTTGGGAGTAGGCAGTCGCCAGATAGACTCGATGCCTTAGTCTGGGCATTGACCGAACTTAGCCAGTCCAGTGGGAAGGCATATTGGAGAATCAGTTAATGGCCAACATCATAGATTACGTTAAGGGTTTGTTAGTTTCCCCACCTGAAAAAAAAGAAGCCCCTCAAGTCGTTTTGACAAGCACAGCAAATTATCATTATAGGCGTGATAACTACGAAAGTTATGCAAGTGAAGGATATCAACAAAACGCTATTGTGTTCCGTTGTGTAAATGAAATCGCAAACGGGGCGGCATCAATAAAATTCAAGGCATTCCAAGGTGATATTGAATTAGATGAACATCCAATACTGAGCTTGCTTGCAAGGCCGAACGCACAACAGGCGGGTGTAGAGTATTTTCAATCCCTTTATTCATTTTTACTTTTGGGCGGCAACAGTTATGCGATACGCAGTGATGTTTCAGGTATGCCACGCGAGTTGCACTTGTTGCGCCCAGATAGGGTTCGTGTCAAGCCGAGCAAGACATCCATACCGTCAGCATATGAGTATGTTATTGGTGGCAGGGTTATAAAGGATTACCCCGTAGATACAGAAACGGGGGCGTCAGAAGTTAAACACATGAAAATGTGGAATCCACTTGATGATTATTATGGGTTATCACCCATCATGGCGGCGGCTGTTGATATTGATAATTATAATGAGGTCAACAAGCACAACATATCATTGTTGAGGAATGGTGCGCGTCCTACTGGTGCTATTGTATTTAAGCCCGCTGATGATCGCGGTATGCCTGTGCAGTTAAGTGATGGACAGCGTCAACAGTTAAATGATGATGTACGGCAGAGGTTTGCGGGCAGTGATAACGCTGGTAGGCCGCTGTTGCTTGAGGGTGATTTTGATTGGAAGGAAATGGGCCTTTCACCAAGGGATATGGATTTCTTGCAACAGAAAAACGTTTCCGCAAAAGATATAGCGTTGTGCTTTGGTGTGCCAAGTCAGCTTGTAGGCATTCCCGATCAACAAACCTACGCCAACGTACAAGAGGCAAGGCTCGCGCTCTATGAAGAAACAATTATTCCACTAGCTAAACGGGTTGAGTCAGATTTCAATGAATGGCTGGCTCCTATGTACGGTGATGACATAAGCATTGCATATGACTTTGATGGCATACCAGCAATGGTTGAGCGGCGAAGGCGTATTTATGAGAATGTTGTTGCGGCTGTCAGAGAGGGCATAATATCACGCAATGAGGCAAGAGAGCGACTTGGCTTAGAGCCAATCAGGGGAGGTGATGATGTCTTTATCGCGGCTAATCTTTTTCCCTTGGGATCAGCCGAAGTCGCGCCAGCGGAGGGGCAAGATGCTGAGCAAGATGGTAAACAGGCTTATGATTGGGATGTTGTTCTTAAAAGTGAGGTTGAAAAGGATGTATTCACTACTGAAGCAGAGGCTACAGAACGTGCGGAAGAAATAGGCTGTGCGGGGATACACTCGCATGACACCAGCAACGGTACTGTCTATATGCCGTGCGCATCCCATGCGGACTACACCAGATTAACAGGCGATGAGTTGCAAACTCCGAAGCAAGCAGACCCGCGCTTTGGTGAAGGTAGAGATGTTTTTGATACACAGCCAGAAGCGGCGGCACGAGCCAGAGAGCTTGATTGCACAGGAACGCATACACTCAAGAGTCCAGATGGTACCTACTATATGCCGTGTTCCAGCCATGCGATTTATCTGAGGGTTACTGGTAGAGACAAGGGGGAGGAACTTGATGATGATGCAAAGGCAGAGAGCGATGTTGACACAACGCCTACAGACAGCATGGCGCAAGAGGCTGAACGCGGGTTGGCGTGGAGGAAAGAGCATAACAGAGGAGGAACGGAGGTTGGTGTTGCAAGAGCAGTCCAACTTGTATCCAAAGAAAGATTATCCCCGCGCACGGTAAGGCGTATGCACTCATTTTTCAGTCGCCATGAAGTTGATAAAAGAGCGCAAGGTTTCCGCAGGGGTGAAGACGGCTATCCTAGTGCTGGTCGCATTGCTTGGGCTTTGTGGGGCGGGGATGCAGGGCAGACATGGGCAAGGCGCACTGTAGCGCGGCTAGACAAAGAGAGAGATGCCAAAACAGAGATTGAGGCAGATATGCTCCCTTGCTGTGATGATTGTGATCCATTGCCATATGGTGATGAAAAACAAGAGGTCAGCGGCAAGGTAAAGGAAGCACTCAAAAACAAAGTCAAAGAGCATAACGATAAGCATGGTGATAAGAAGGGCAAACGTGTTACCTTGCGTATGCTTTCGGCAGTTTTCCGTAGGGGTGTTGGTGCTTACAGAACAAATCCCGCATCTGTAAGGCGCAATGTATCTGGCCCCGACCAATGGGCATATGCAAGGGTAAACGCATTCCTTTATGCGGTAAGGCGGGGCAGATTCCGTAGCGGCAAGTTTGATTTGGATTTACTGCCATCAGGGCATCCGTTGAAAAAGAGCAAGTAATGTTTGCAGAGAAAGCCGCTAGACAGCGCATTTCTGTCCGCAAGGAATTTATAGAGCAGACGAGATTGCGGTTGGGCTTTGAGCGCAAACTTAGATTGCAGATGCAAACAGCCTTTGCAGAGGTTGGGCAAACGGCCCGCAAAGAATACACTCAGGCGGGCAGACTGTTGCGGACGGGTGCAAACCTAGCTGAGAGACTATCAAGGCTACTGGAGAGCCATTACAGGGCGGTTATCGATGCGTTTGGGTTGAGGATACTGCGAAATTACAAAGGCGATAGCCAATTCGAGACACTCATCCAACAATATATAAATCAATATGGCGCGGTTCGCGTTACCCAGATCACAAACACAACCATGAATCAAATACGCAGGGTTATTTCCGCTGGAGAAGCGGATGGCCTCGGTGTTGCAGTGATTGGTAAAAATATATTTGAAAGTCAGCGGGGGGCATTTAGCAGAATACGCAGTGCCACAATTGCTAGAACTGAAACTCACTCAGCCGCCAGTTATGCCAACCATGAAGTAAACGCCAGCCTCAAGATACCCAATCAAAAAAAGAGATGGGTGGCTACCGCTGATTTACGATCACGGCCATCACACGCCGCCGCCAACAATACTGAAGTTGATATTGATGAAGATTTCATTATCGGTGGTGTTGCTATGGGGTACACGGGTGATCCCAGAGGTGGGGCGGCAAACGTCATTAATTGTCGCTGTGTTACGTTATACATCACCCCAGAAGATGATGTGTTCGTTGATGATTCACCGCCAACGCCCGTCAGGCCAATACAAAAGCCGTGGGGTGAAACAAGCGAATTTGAAGAAAAATTCCATAACATAGGTGATTGGCAAAAAACAGGCACGATAAGGTCTGTAATTAGAAACACCACCGCGTTATCAGGAGTAATATTCAACGCAAGGAGAGCATATTATTCAGCCGACAGAATAGCTATGCACGTTGATAAAGATTTGATTGATCCCCCAATAGGTGAATCTACAGTCTGGCGTCATGAATATGGGCATCACATTGACTTTGCTATGGGCCGCAGATTGAGAGGGGGCAGGGCTATATCTGAAGATGTTGTAGATGATGCTCTTAAAGATAGAAGAATGTATGGGCGGGCAAAACGGAGAGCCATAGATGAGAAAGCTGATAATGAGTTCAGAGATTTTTTAAAGGCCAATCAAATAACCATCAACATGGACGCCTATAATGATTTCGCGACGTCAGGTGGCATACCCCAGCCTCCTTACGCTAGACTAAGGCGAATGGAAGAATCTGATAGAGATGGTTTTTCTCAATGGTTACGAGAAACAGAAATTGATGAAAAGTTCATAGATGACACTTTGAAGGGAACTCCATTCACATCAGATGACATAATTAAAATGTTCGGTGATGGCAAAAATAAAAAAGGGCAAATCAGAAGCGGCGGTCCAAAAGGTCTGTTGAACATTGTGAATGGCAATGAGACTCAAAAAGAGAAATTTGTGTTTTTCTTGAATGATCTCAAAGCAAACAGGATTGGGTCAGATACTGAGCTTGGCTATGGAAACTGGCTTATAACTCATTCACACGATCAAGAGGGTCTTATGTTTACAGATTTTCTTGAGGCCATGTCAAATGCGGTTGTGGGTCAAGGCCACGGCAAGGCATATTTGAACAAGCGCAGGGCCATTAAGCGTGGTATCACTGAAGCTCATACCACTGAGATGATGGCAAATTACACAGCGTTGATGGGGGGTGACAGAGCAAAAACGTGGCGCAAGTTCTTGCAATATACAGCCCCTAATTCACTGGCAAAAATGGATGAACTGTTCACTGAAATGGCAGATGTGGGAGTGATGACAGAATGAGTTTTAGAAACGGGACCATAATTGATGATCTGATTGAAGAGTATTTTAATGAGTTTGGCACAGAGAATATTCGTATATTCAATATGCCACTTGATAATCAGACAACCCGCGAATACGTCCGAATTGTAAGACAGGCTATAGAAGCAAAAACTCCACTAGACCGTGAAAATCTAGTGGAGCGATTGGGATTGAACGTTCCAGATGATGCTTTTACTTAGGCTGTTACTTGATATTTTACAGCCAAATCATTCACCATTTTGTTCCATTTGACCAAGCCCTTGCGAACTTTGTCAGCATTAAGAAGATGAGAATCAACGGCGTCATGTTTTGCAATCATTTGTGGTGTTATACGAAGGTGACGCTGGAGAAGTTCTTTACGCTCCTCATGTGTTGCGTTTTCGACCATTCTTTTAAAAGCTGTGAATTTCATTTTTGTCTCCGTGGTTTTGTTTCATTTGGTGTAAACAGGGTCTTGGCAGTTTGGGCTTTGGGGTTGCATCTGCGGCTAAATCCGTACCGTGTTGTCATAACCAACCCCTGTTTACCCTTCTAATATATGGGGATTGTTTACCCATGTCAACACAAAAAGCACTCAATAAGCAAAAAAAATTGTCATACCACTAGATGTTGTCATATTTTCCTTCAGAGTGTATGATGTTGTTATTTTAGGGGGCAGTATGCCTATACCAAAACCCTACGGCGGGGAAAGCGAAACGGTTTTTATGGAACGGTGCATGGGCAGTGACACCATGCTTGCTGAGTATCCTAAACGTGGCCAGAGGGTCGCTGTATGTCTTAGCAGTTTCCGCGATGGCGGCAAAAAGGAGACTGAAATGGATGATGTGGCCGAATACGTTGAAGATGATTCTGTTGAAGAAGTTAAGTTTTTTGAGACAGGCACGTTAGATTGCCATGCTGATTTTGAACTCAAAGCATACCATGATGATGATGATGATGATGAAAACAAGGGCAGATTCGAGGGTTACGCATCTATATTCGGTAACAAGGATTTAGGTAATGATGTGGTCGTGCAGGGCGCATTCCGCAAATCACTCCGTTCCAAAGGCCCAAAAAAGATCAAAATGCTGTTTCAGCATGACACAAAAGAGCCTATAGGCATTTACACAAAAATCAGAGAGGACGCCAATGGTTTGTATGTGCAGGGCCAGCTTGCAATGCAGACACAAAAGGGTCGTGAAGTTTATGAGTTAATGAAGATGGGCGCGATAGACGGGTTATCAGTTGGATACCGTGTTGATGCCAAAGGCTATCATTACGATGAGCGTGGCAAAAAGCGTATGCTCAAAGAGGTTGATCTTATGGAGATCAGCGCAGTTACCTTTCCAATGAACCCCAAGGCACGAATCAGTGCTGTCAAGGCAGAGGCAAGGTCGGTTCGTGAGTGGGAGACATTTCTTCGGGATGAAGGCGGTCTATCACGCACAGAATCAAAAGTGGCGGCAGGGGCCGTTACAAAGGCTTTAGACCAGCGCGAGGTTGGCGGGGAGCAAACAGACGTGATTAATTCAATCACAAAACTCACTTCTATCCTAAAAGGAGACTGATGATGTCTGATGATGTCAAAACAGCAGTCGAGGGCATGGCTACGGCTTTTGAGGAATTTAAAGCCACCAATGACGCTCGCCTTGCTGAAATCGAGAAGAAGGGTTCGTCCGACCCGTTGGTTGAAGAAAAGCTAAAAAATATTGAAGCTGATCTTGACCGCTTTGAGGACATTAACCAAAAGCTAACCCTTGCACAGCAAGAGCAAAAGCAGTTTGGTGAAAAGCTAGAAAGCATGGAAGCCGCTCTGAAGCGTCCTGAAGTTGGCGTGGAAAGCAAAGAGATTGACCTGTCCATGAAGGCTTTTGATAAGTTCTTGCGTAAAGGCGAGAAGGATATGGAGCCAGAAGAGGTCAAGGCTCTCACGGTAAACAATGATACAGGTGCTGGTTTCTTGGCCCCGCCAGAGTATGTGAATGAGCTTATCAAGACAATCACAGAAATCTCGCCACTGCGTACCATTGCAAGAGTGAGGGCCACCAGCCAGAAGTCAATCCAGATGCCAAGCCGCACGGCTACATTCAGCGCATCATGGGTGGCAGAGGTTGGAACCAAATCTGAAACCACTGGTTATACCACACAGTTGGAAGAAGTGCCGACTCATGAGCATTACGCTCTTGTCGATATTTCTAACCAGATGCTTGAGGATTCGGCTTTCAATCTTGAGGCAGAGATGCAAGAAGAGTTTGCCACACAGCTTGCCAAGAATGAAGGCACTGCCTTTATTTCAGGTAACTCCGTGGGCCAGCCAGAAGGTTTGCTCACCAACTCAAGTGTTGGGGAGACTGTATCTGGCAACGCAAACACATTGCTTGGCGATGGCTTGATTGATCTTGTCCATGCGGTAAAAACTCCGTATGGCACAGGCGCATCATTCATCTTCAACCGCACAACCTTGGCGGCTATCCGCAAGCTCAAGGATACTGCGGGTCAGTATGTGTTCCAAGCTGGCATGATGCTCACCTCTGGTGTCCCAAACACAATTTTGGGTTATCCATATGTGGAGATGCCTGATATGCCAGATGTTTCAGCGAACGCTTTCCCTGTAATGTTCGGGGATTTCTCTCGCGGTTACATGGTTGTTGATAGGGTAAGCCTCTCAATCTTGCGTGATCCATTCACTCAAGCATCCACTGGTAGCGTCCGTTACTATGCTCGTTCAAGGGTTGGCGGTCAGGTCATTCTGGCTGAAGCTCTCCGCAAGCAGAAAATCTCAACATAAGGGAGAGTTGAAATGAAAGACCTTTCAAATAGCATTGCAACAGCCCTTTCACACAAGGTGGCTGTTACCACCGCAGCATCAAACGGCACAGGCGTTGATCTTCAAGGTTACGAAGGCGCAACGGTTGTTGTCACCATTGGTGCGGAGGGTGATACGCTTTCTGGCTCTGTCTTTTTTGAGATTGGGCTAGAGGAGTCAGACGATAACTCAACATTCACAGATGTTGCACAGGCTGGCATTGTTGATGGCACTATTGCCTCAGACGGTGTTTTCCTGAAGATTGATGGAACTGGAACCGCTGGAACAGGTGGCAACCCAGATTCAACAGGCGCAACATACCGTGTTGGTTATGTCGGTGGTAAGCGGTACATTCGCACAACAATCGCCAAGACAGGCACACACTCTACTGGTACACCGCTGGGAACAACGATTATCAAGAGCCATGCCCGTCACACTGGTGATAATGCGTTCACGGCACACAACGCCTAAAATAATTTGGGGGCAGGGAGAACCTTGCCCCCTAACCCTCGGAGAGCTAGATGGCAATCAAAATGATCAGACAGGCCATAGGTGTGGCCAACCATATGGGGTCTGTTACTCGCACATATGATGTCGGGGAGGAATTATCTAATCAACATGATTGGGAGAAGGCCCGCAACGCTAATTTCATAGCGCAGGGGTGGGCTGAAGAAACAAAAGTGGTATCAGTGCCAGAAACCAAAGCAGAGCCGCCACAGCGGGCTAGAAACGATGATGGCACACTCAAAGGGGATGACCCAAGTACCCTGAATGTAAACGAAGCATGGGAAGGTGGAGTTGCGCCAAGGAAGCGTGGTCGTCCTAAAACGAAATAATTAGGAGGCCGCATGAGCCGTGACCTAACCACCAATCTTATTACCGAAATCACATCAGCGGCTTTCAGGCCGTTTTATGCCATCAAAGCAGATTTGGCCACGACAACGCTTGCTTTATGGACGGGCATTGGTGATCTCTCAATATCAGGCGTCACATACTCTGGTGTCGGCACGTTTTTAAGCATTGGCGAAGTCAAAGAAACGGCACAGATATCAGCCAATGGGTTAGATATTTCTCTTAGTGGCATACCATCAGATTTGCTTTCTCTTGCCCTTACAGAGCAATACCAAGGCAGAGAACTTGAGCTTTTCTTTGGCATTACCGATTTAACCGATATTTTCCTGCTTAGAGAAAGCGGGGATTTCTTGTTGTTAGAAAGTGAGGGCAGGATTGTTTTGCAAGATGCAGAAGCCCCAGCATCAATGTTCAAGGGATATATTGACCAGATGGTCATTGAAGAGGGCGCAGATACATCAACAATAACTGTTTCTGTTGAAAGCAAACTGATTGATTTAGAACGAGCAAGAACCCTCAGATATACAGATGAAAGCCAAAAGGCACGGTTCCCAAATGATAAGGGGTTCCAGTATGTCAACGATTTGCAAGATAAGAAGTTCAATTGGGGCAGATCATGAGGCTGGCAACGTGGGATCAAAATTTGATGGAATACATAGAGCAAAAGAGAAATGAGCCTTTTGCTTGGGGAACGCATGATTGCCTTACATTCATAAGCGGCGCAGTTGAGGCTATGGTGGGCGAAGATTTATTCGCAGATGAAATATACAAGTACAAAGATTATAAAACAGGGCTGTCAGCGTATAAGCGGTACAAGAAGGCTGGCAAATCATACCAAACTACTCTCAATCGCGTTTTAACGCCTTTTGAGGGGCGTTTGGCTCCAAGGGGTTCTGTTGTAGCCAATATAGAGATCGGGGGCGCGGCAGAGGTGCTAGGAGCGGCGTTAGGGATAGTTGTTTCTGATCGCGCCGTTTACGTTGGCGATGATGGCTTGATATTTCAAAGGGTATCCGCAGAAACAAAATCGTGGTTGGTATGAAACAGCTTTTGTTATCCACAACCATTCTTTCATCATTGCTTTGGTTCAAGCCTGTTCAAGCTGATCCTGTAAGTATTGCTGTCGCCACAGCGGCGTCTGTGGGTACAGCGGCGGCTGTTGCTGGCACAGTGAGTGTCATATCAGCCAAGCTCGTTCTCACACATCTCGCTATCAATGTGGCAATGGCATTTGTGCAAAAATCTCTTCAGCCATCAGTCCCGAGCGTTGGCGGTCTTGGCAATATGTCAGGGCAGGCTGGGTATCAGGTTAGTGGAGTTAGCCCTGTCGCGGATCACGCAATCATCTACGGGCAGACCCGTGTTGGTGGAGTGGTAGTATTCAAAGAAGTCACTGATAACAATAAATTTTTACACAGCGTGATTGCGTTGGCGGGGCATGAATGCCAATCAGTGGATACAATTTTCTTCAATGATGAAGCTCTCACGTTAGATGGAAACGGTAACGTCACTGCGCCATCTAAGTATGTAAGCAAAGCGAGGATAAAAATTGCCCTTGGCACAGATACACAAGTGGCAGATGTTGATTTAATAAATGAATCCGCTGGTAAATGGACATCAGACCACAGGTTGCAGGGCGTTTGTTATATTTATGTCAGGCTTGAGTTTGATGCAGATGCTTACCCTAACGGAGAGCCTGCGGTCACAGCTTTGGTCAGTGGCAAAAAGGTTTTCAATCCCAACACCAATTCAACTGCTTTTTCTAGCAACTCCGCTTTGTGTTTGAGGGATTACCTGACTTCATCATATGGCTTGGGTGCGGAAAGCTCAGAGATTGATGATACTAAGTTTATCGCCGCCGCAAATGTTTGTGATGAAAATGTCAATCTGTCGGCTGGGGGTACGCAAAAAAGATATACTACAAATGGCTCTTTCACCACATCCAGCAAGCCCAAGGATGGTATTGACCAACTATTGCGGTGTATGGGCGGCACATTGTGGTACGCACAGGGAAAATGGCGTGTCAAAGCTGGTGCTTATGTAAGCCCCGCGTTGAGTTTTAGCGAAAGCGATTTGCTTGCTGGGTTGAGTGTAGTCACAAGACATAGCCGCCGTGATAATTACAATGTTGTCAAAGGCACGTTCAAAGGCTCAGAGACAAATCACCAACCATCTGATTTTCCTCAAATAAAATCACAGGCGTTTATTGATGCGGATGGCGGCATTGAGTCAGCTATTGATCTTGATTTGGGGATGACTGACACATCAACAATGGCTCAACGCATTGCCAAGATTGCTCTGTTCCGCAACAGGGAGCAAATAACTGTGGAAGGCGCATTTTCAATCAAAGCAATGCAAGCACAGATTGGGGATATAATTCAGCTTACAAACTCACGGCTTGGCTTTTCCAACAAACAGTTTGAGGTGATGAATTGGGAACTCAACCTAGATGAGACAAACGGGTTTGTGGTCAATATGACATTACAAGAAATCAGTTCCAGTGTTTATGATTGGAACGCAGAGGAGGCCGCGTTTGAGGCAAACAACACAAACCTTGCTGATCCATTTGATATACCGCCTATTGGCTTGGCGATAGCTAGTGAAGCACGGGTGATTAATGAGCATCTCACAAATGTTATCATAGCCACAATTACAGCGGATGCCCCAGAGCGCATTGACAACGTGGAGGTGCAATTCAAGAAATCTACTGATTCAAACTTCATCAGTGCTGGCACAGGTGATTTGGGGGAGTTTGAGATTCTGGATGTGCAGGATAGTCAGTATGACATCAGGGCTAGAGCTATCAATACTTTTGGCCTCAAGGGTGATTTTGTTACAAGAAATAACGTCACGGTGGAGGGGCTTGCAGACCCGCCAGAAGATGTAACAAACTTCAGCTTCAATGTTTCATCAGCGGGCATACACCTTGAGTGGGTTCCCGTTGGTGATCTTGATTTGTCATTTTATAGGATACGTCATGCACAGGCAGAGAGCGGGGCAACATTCGCTAATGCAACAACGGCGGTGAACAAGGTAGCAAGGCCAGCCAACAGCGTTACAGTTCCACCAAGGTCTGGCACATATCTTATCAAGGCATATGACAAATCAGGCAATCAATCACAAAATGCTACAAGCGTTGTCATCAGGGCGGCAGACCTTGATGTGTTTACGAATGTGCAGACTCAAACTGAAAGCACAAGTTTCAGCGGCTCAAAGACGGGTTGTAGTGTTGTCAGTAACAGGTTGCGTATCACAGACCCCTCATCACAGCCAAGCACGGCGACATACGATTTTTCTGCATATATAGATACAGGCTCAGTCAGGGTGGCACGGGTCAATATGGATATGACGGTTGTTAGAATAAATGATGCCGCCACAGATACGTTTGACACGCTCACTGGCAATTTTGATGATTTGGCTGGCTTGTTTGATGACCTCACAGGAGGTTCATCATTTTCCGATAACGATGTCATTCAATTTGTATCAACCACAGATGACAACCCCGCAAGCTCACCAACATGGTCAGCTTACAAGCGTTTCAAATCAGGTGACTTCAGTGGACGGGCTTTTAGATTTAGGATACAGTTGGAGTCAACGGCAGACGATATTACGCCCGCGCTTTCAGCTTTAGCGGCAAAAGTGAGGTATAACTAATGGCAACCCATGATTATGTAATTAACAACCAGACTACCCCAGCGTTTCGTTCAGACCTCAACAACGCTCTTGCCGCGATAGCATCAAACAATAGTAGCTCAAGTGCGCCATCACCTACATTCGCAAATATGTGGTGGATGGATACGACTAATAATTATCTGCGCATCAGAGATAAAAACAATGCCAACTGGATTATTGTGGCAGAGATGGATGTCACAAACAGTAGGGTGAAGCTAATTTCTGATAGCCTCAAAGCCGCATCAACAGGCGGCATAGATATACTGGATAGCAGTGGCAATAAAATTGTTGATATCATTGTTGCATCACAAGCAACGGCAGAGACAGGCACAAACAACACAGAATTGATGACACCACTCAGGGTTAAGCAATCAATCGCAGAGAACGCGATAGGTTATCCAGCAAGCATCAATGTATATGGGCCAAGCACAACAAGTGTTTCTATCCCTTCAGGCAGGCAGGCATTGCTCATCAAAGCCGCTGGCGGCGGCGGCGGTGGTGGAACTCGCGGACCTGGAAATGGCAACAGTTCATATAGTGGATCAGTTGGTGGCAATACCACAGTCACGAATAGCACTTTGGGCATAGCGATAACAGCCAAGGGCGGTGCGGCTGGTAACGGTGATGGTTCCTACAGCGGGCCTTTCTCTACGGGCGATGCTGGGGGAGATATTGTGACTGGCCTTGGTGGTGTTGGGGGCGCACAAGATGGAAACTTTGATATTACAGGCAATGATGGCCGCAGGGGCAATCTGGTTGTGAAGTATGTAACAGGCACAGCCGTAGGCGGCAAAACCCTTACAATGTCCATTGGTTCTGGCGGCGCGTCATCAGGTGTTGATTCTGCACAAGCTGGTTCAAATGGGTTTGTGGAGATTTGGACTTGGTAACAATCACAGATGATTTTTTAAATGAGGAGGAGCTTGAGGTTGTATCAGGTATACAGGATGCTTTGTTCCCTTGGTTCAGCCAAGACCATACGGATTTTGAGGGTGATGATAACCCACAGTTCACCCATATGTTTTACCAGAACAACACTCTCATACAAAGTGATTACATAAGCCTTGTTCAACCGCTTATTATCAAGCTCAAGCCGTTTGCCTTACTGAAGGTTAAAGCAAATTTGAATCTACACACTACAAAAAGCAGTAATTTTCATATAGACTACGGCTCAGTTGAGCGTATCGTACCGCCAGAAATCAAAACGATAGGCATGACAAGCATATTTTATTTGAATGATAATTTGGGCGGCACAGATTTTATGGATGAGCATGATTCATTTGTTGAAACAAAAAGGAATAGGCTTGTTACCTTTCCGTCTGGGCTGAAGCACAGGTCTGTCAAGCATACAGAAGAAGGCAAGCGCAGATTTGTTGTGAATCTAAATTACATTCCATTTTTGAATGAGTAGGACTAGGTAATGTCAAACGCAAAGATTTCCGACCTTACCGCCCTCACGGGAGCAAACACGGCGGCTGATGACTTATTTGTCATCGTTGATACATCAGTTTCTACCACTAAAAAGATTACCCGCGCAGAGCTTGTCAATGCGTTAGAGCTTGGCACGTTCGATGCGGTACAGATTACAGGCGGCACAATCAATGGCGCGGTTATAGGTGGATCAACACCCGCCGCCATCACAGCCACAACATTTGCCCTTGGTACTAACACCGCAGACAACATATTGATTGCTGATGGCACAGATTTCAAATCCACAGCTATCGGAAGTCTGAGTGAGATAAGCTCTGTAGCGGCAGATGATGTTCTTTTGGCAATTGATACTTCAGGCGGTGGTCTTAAAAAAATACAGAGATCAACGCTTGTCGCTGGCCTTGCCCCTACAAACGCCATCACAGCGGTTGTGGAGGATACAAGCCCAGAGCTTGGCGGCAATTTAGATGTGTTGGCTCGTGATATTGTTTCAAGCTCAAACCGCAATATTGATATTTTGCCTAACGGGACAGGCAAGGTAAATCTTGATGGTGATGGTTCCAGCGGGGGTGTAACCATATCAGATGGCTTGGTGGATATACGCACAGGCACAGGTAGCCGCGCACAGATAAAGCTATATTGTGAATCAAGCAATGCCCATGCCCAAACAATACAGGCGCAACCTCATTCAGCCAGCGTAACAAATACCCTCACATTGCCAGCGGGCAGTGATCAGGAGTTTGTCGGCACATCAGCAACGCAAACATTGACCAACAAAACGCTCACCAGCCCAGTGGTCACAACGCCTCAGATAAATGATACTAGCGCAGATCATCAATATGTGTTCGCGGTATCAGAGTTGACGGCAGACAGGACTGTTACCTTGCCATTATTGGGTGGCAATGATGAGTTCACCTTCAATGGTCATACTCAAACGCTTACAAACAAAACACTTACAAGCGCGGTTTTGAATGGGTCAATATCTGGCACATCAATCAAAGATGAAGACAACATGGCATCAGATAGCGCAAGCCATTTGGCAACACAGCAATCAATTAAAGCATATGTTGATTCGCAAACAGCGAGTTCTGGTGTATCGGCGGGTTTTGCCATTGCGATGGCGGTGGCACTTTAGGGGGTATTCATGGCGCAGGATTTTGAGAGAAGCATACAGAGGAACGTAGGCACAAGTGCCGTAACAGTCAGAACTGCAAATTCAGATGATGCGCTAGTAGGTATAAATGTTGCCAACGTACACACAAGCCAGATCACCGTGGATGTGTTTATCAATGATGGATCAAATGATTATTACATTGTAAAAGCCGCGCCAATCCCTGTTGGTTCAGCCCTACAAGTGTTAGACGGCGGTGCAAAGGTAGTGATGCAAAGCGCGGATGTTCTCAAGGTTCAATCTAGCGTAGCTAGTAGTGCAGATGTTTGGGTGTCTGTGGTAGACGCCATAAGCACATAGGAGTGATCAATGCCATATATCGGTGCTGGATTTCAGAGGTTTAATACCGCCAACGGTCTAACCGTGAACGGAAACACTGATATTGACGGTGGCACTATCAAACTTGATGGCAACTTCCCGACAGGCACAGCTAATGTGGCTCTGGGTGACACTGCCCTAGACAGTGTTGAGAGTGGCGCACAATACAATGTAGCTATTGGTCATGCTGCTGGCACTGCACTTACAACGGGCGACCAAAACGTAGCAGTAGGCGCATTTGCATTGGATGCACAAACTACCGCAGGTACTAACACTGCACTTGGTTACGCTGCACTTTCATCAAACACAGATGGGGTAGCCAATGTAGGAGTGGGCTTGCTTGCATTGGGCGCAAACACTACGGCGGTTTCAAACACAGCAGTCGGCTATGCTGCACTGGATGCTACAACAACAGGCGGTTTGAACACGGCTGTAGGTCAAGATGCTCTGGGTGCTAACACAACAGCGTCTAATGGAACTGCTGTGGGATATCAAGCACTTGGTGCTAACACCACTGGCGCAGGAAATACGGCGGTGGGGTATCAAGCGTTGGACGCAAACACAACCGCAAGTAACAATACGGCTGTTGGTCGCACAGCACTTGGCGCAAATACTACTGGCACAAGCAATGTCGCAATGGGGCAAGCTGCGTTAGTCGCAAATACTACGGGCAATAATAATGTTGCTATCGGCAGGGATGCTATGTTTGTGAATACAACAGGCGCAGCAAATACAGCGTTAGGATACAATGCTTTGTAT
>VTLG01014538.1_pt1 | contig 43592 bp, 69 predicted proteins | sample 4694571 | NCBI WGS metagenome assembly VTLG01 (sample SAMN12604809, study PRJNA352737) | marine metagenome | biome: ENVO:00000447; feature: ENVO:00000209|ENVO:00000569|ENVO:01000036; material: ENVO:00002151; isolation source: viral sequences binned using virsorter ...
AGGATCAGATTGTACAAGATTTTATGCTTCACAAGATGCTTATTTAAGATATATAGATTTACGCAGTATGCGATCTGTAATGAATGTTTCTGCTAGATCAACTGCTTTTTCTGGAAGAGAAGATCAAACTACAGATCAAAACTATTGGATTGGTTCATGTGGTTGGGGTTCTAATAATTTTGATTCAACAGTTTGGGATTTTGGTTCTTGTTTCTTTGATGTATGGAGTAATCCTAGTGGTCAACCTAGTGGTACATCACATTGGACAGGTGTTCAATCAATGCACTATACCAATGGGTCAGCTAGGTATGGTATGCGTATTACTTGTGGGGCTGGACAACCACAATTAGCTTATATACAAGGTAGATGGAATACAACGACTAATGGTTGGGCGAAATTGTGGAACGCACTTAATGACGGTTCGGGTAGTGGCCTTGATAGCGATACTTTAAGGGGTTGGAGTGGTTTCCCTGCTGGTACTTTAATGCTATTCCATCAAACATCAGCACCTACAGGATGGACTAAGAGTACAAGTCATAATAATAAAGCTTTAAGAATTGTTAGCGGTTCAGTTGGTAGCGGTGGTTCTACAACTTTTGCTGATGCCTTTAACGCAAATAGGGTAACTACTGGTGGTAGTGTCAGTAACCATACTTTAAGTACTGCACAGATGCCTAGTCATACACATACAGGTAAAGCAACTAATCACGATCAAAATAATGCAAGTTCACAGGGATGGCCAGCAAATAATCAACATAACTCACATAGAACATCTGATAGAGGTAGAACTCATAATATGAATAGTGCAACACACGCAAATACAGGTAGTTCAAATTCACATAGTCATGGGTTTACTAATCCTTCATTTAACTTGAACGTACAATATGTTGACGTTATTATTGCAAGTAAAGCCTAATGGAAATTAAAGCTGGTAACTATTGCCCTTTATTGCAAAAAGAATGTATAGGATTGCAATGTGCATGGATAACGCAAGTAAGGGGTACAAATCCACAAACAGGTAATGAAGTTGATGAATGGGATTGTGCAATAAAATGGCTACCAATGCTATTAATTGAAAATTCACAACAACAAAGGCAAACAGGTGCTGCTGTAGAATCATTTAGAAATGAAACTGTTAAAAAATTAGTTGAACCAATGATGCAACCAGTAACAGATCCCTTTAAAATAGATGGTATAGATATGCCAAAATTATTATGAAACTTACAGTAATTGCACCAGATAAAGTTGTAATAAAAGATGGTGAAGCTTATCCTATTGAGGATTTAAGTTATTTAGATGCAAATATTCATGCAATACAATGGCAAGATACAACTGGTGAAATTGAATATAAAGATGCTACACCTAATTTAATTATTTCTGATATAACACCTTACAATAAATGCGTTACAGATTGGGAAGCAGTAAAAACAAAAGAACTTGAAAAAAATTTACTTAGTGATGAAGAATATGAAAAATGGTTTAGAGAAATACGCAATACTTTATTATTGGATTCTGATTGGACACAATTTACAGATTCACCATTAACAGATACAAAAAAAACAGAATGGCAAACTTATAGACAAGCTTTAAGAGATATGCCTACAACAAAAACAACAACATATAAAGAGCTTGCAGAAAATACTGCACATTCTGATTATCCATCAAAACCTTCTTAGTTAATTTGCAAAATATATAAATTAAAATATAATACGTAGTAATAATAAATTTTAAAATGGAAAAACCACAAATTATTGAACAAAAAGAACAATTTACAAAACAAATAGAACAGCTAGAAATTAAAAAAAATGCTTTAGAAACAGAACTAAGAATTATTAAAGATAATATTCAACAATTAGTTGGTGCTATTAAAGCTGCGGATTTATTTGTTGATTTAGATTCTAAAGAAAAAACAGTTGAACCAACAAGTACAAAAGAAAAACCAACTGTTACAGACAAAAATAAATAGGTATAATACTAATAAGTAGTAAAAACAATCATGGCAACAGCTTTTTCTTGGCGAGTACAATCTGTTAAATCAGATCCTAATGATGATGAATACATTAAGGAAGTAATTGTGCAAATTTATGGTACTGAAGGGTCAGTAACAAAGATGGAAACACAAAGCTGTATTTTTACAGGCGGTAAGGCTTCTGTTGCTGATTTTAAAGCTTATTCAACACTAATAGATAGCAGTAAAGCTTTTACTACTACAGGCGAAGAAACTATTATTGGATGGGTTAAAGATGCTTTTATGGATTACAAGGTTGCAAAAATCCAAAACAGAATACAAGCACAGATAGATACGCACAATGAAAAGGTATTAGAAACTGATGTAGAACCTACATCTAGTGTTGCAAAACCAGAAGTTACTGTTACACCTGAACCAACAGAATAATGCGTAAAGCTATTGATTTTATTAGTTTAATTAGTGCTGTATTAACTTTAACTATGTCAGGAGGTTTAATTTATAGCTATTTATATATAAAAAATCCTGATAACCAAGAAAAAACAAAACAATTTGTAAAAGATGAAATAAAAAAAATGTTACCTGATCTAATGCCAAAAATGCCTACAGGAACTGGTAATGCTATTCCTACTAAACCTTTATCAATTTTAGGTAAATGACAGTATTTATTGTATGGATCTGTTTAGTAGTACTTTTATATATTTTTTTAAAAAATTTTACTAATCATGCCTAAAAACGTATTGGTAGGACAAAAATTTAAAATAGGTGATGTTGTATATAAAAAAAATGTATTTGGTAGTAGTAAGAAATTAGAACATAGAACTGGCACTATTTACGGTGTTAAGACAAAAAAGAACAGTAGAGGCAGTAGCTATTTTTATTACAACATTCAATGGAACGATAGAACTAGAACAGAAAACGCACAACATAGCATTGAATTTATAAAAAATATATAAAAACAAATAACATTGTTGACAAAGAGTAGACTCTACTTTATATTTATTAATGTACACATAAGCGAGGGCTTACTACTATGTCAAGATCATTAAATGTTCTTTCAAAAATTCTTGCACTAACAGCAAGTACAAATCCTAATGAAGCTAAAGCTGCTGAAGCAAAACTAGAACAGCAACTAAAAGCTAGAGGTATTACACTTGAGCAATTAGAACAGCAAATAGGTGATACTTCAGTATTAGATGAAGAAATTGAGGTTATTGCCTTTAGATGGGGTACACCTTATAAGCGTATTGACCCTGCAGTATCTATTATTGTTGGTGCTGTTGCAGATTTCTATAACGGTAAAATTGTTTATACACCTTTTAAATTTAAAAGGTCAGGCAACCAAAAGCACCAAAAAGAATACATTACTGAAGGTGGCAAGTATAAAGGTCATAGACAAATTGAAATTACAGCAAATCAAGCTAGACGTATTGAAATAGAAATCTATTCTTCATACCTGATAGAAGCATTACAAGATGCGTGGGCTAGACATTGCCAAGAAGATCCATTTCAAGTTGCTATGGAAGGTGCAGCACATAGAAACAGTTTTAGAAAAAATTGGGCTTGGGAAGTTAGCAGAAGGTTTGACAAAATGAAATCAGAAGAACAAAAAAATGGTAGGCAGCTACAACTAGCTGATAAGACCATTAATGTTTCTGCACTTGCTGTTATTAATGCTAATAAAGCTGAACTTGCAAAAGTAGAAGAATTTTATGCTGAACGTTATCCAACTATAGGTTCTGGTGGATCTGGTTATAGTTCTGGCGGTTCTGGTGCAAGTGCTGGTAAAGCTGCTGGTGGTCAGGTTGGTCTTAGCAGGCAAATGTCTGGCAATAGTCAAAGACAAATAGCAGGGTACTAAACAATGCAAAATATATTAATGCTGTTTGCAGCTACAGGGATATTCTATATATCCCTTTCTTCCACATTGCATGACATGACAGTTTCAGCGTGTGAAAACAAATTAACTAACTACGAACTAGCTTGTAAGGAGGTAAACAAATGACACAACAAGAAGCAAAAGCTTGGGATTATTCAGTTAAAACAACCAGACAAGCTTTTTGGAAAATGGTTGAAAAAGGTGAAGAAGCTGACATTTTTGATTTAGTTTTTAGTGAACTAACTATTCAACAATGTAAAAGAATTAATAAATTAATTGATTCAAAAATTTGGACAGAACTTTATTTACAGGAGCATGACCAATGAGCTATTTACAAACAAACATAGGCGATCTTAAGAATGAACTTAAGAAGCTACAAGAAACTACTAATGCACAAATAGAAAGATTACAAATTCTTTTAGAAAAAACATCTAGTAGTAATTTTAATAAGCTAAGTTACGCAGATCAGTACCACTATAAAAAAGAACTTGCAAATACAGGTAAATTTATTAGAAACTTTATTAGAGAAAGTTGTACTAAATTAGATGATTCAGCATTTAAAATATTGCATGATTGTTCATTTGGTTATTACTCAGAAAAAGAATTATACAAAAAAGTAAAAATAGAAAGTGTACAAGATGTAGAACCTAAAGATATACCATTTGATATTTTTAAGGAAATTATGAAAGATAAAGGAATAGATCAAGAATATAAAAATACACTTATAAAAGAAAGGGGAGATAAAAGATACAAAATTAAGGAGGTAAACAAATGAGAATTAATTTAGATTTACCAAGATACAAATGGGATGACATTTACAATCATTTAGTAAAACATATTGATGAATCAGAAAATGTTGCTTCATTATGTACAGCTATAAAAATGGGTAATTATGAAAAGTCTATAAACATCAAAATATATCAATTTTTATATTCTAATAACTTAAATACAGCAGTATTACCTTCTACTAGACAAATTAAAAAACATAAAGGTGGTTCTGGTTTAATTAAAGAAATTTATTATAAATGTGGGTTAAGTCATCCAAAAGCACAAAAAGAATATGCTGCATTTATAAATAACAATTTTAAATTAGTTCCTTTGGAGGTAGACAAATGAAATTAAATTTAGATATGCCAAAACATAAATGGCAATGTTTAAACAAGTATTTAAAGCAATATAGAAAAGAAGATGAAACAGTAAATATTTTTTGTAATGCAGTTGAAACTATAGAATTTGGTTCTGATTTTCCATTAAAAATGTATAAATTTTTATCATCACATTCTGAATTTAATCCTTTAATATTTCCTACTGCACAAAATATTGCAAAAGCTGATGGTGGTGCAGGTATTTTAAAAAATATGTATCAAATTTATGAACATATAAGTCAAGCAAGAAATGATTATTATGTATATATACAAAAACATTTTAAAATAATGCAAAAATAAAATATAGTGGGATTCCTGATAGTTAGTTTTTTGCCCGCATCTAACTTGAAAGTTATAACCAAGACAGGGTAACAGATAGTGTTAATCCAAATCCCACTATTTTTTTGTTAAATATTAGTAATATTGTTGACATATCTAGGGGTAGACCCTATAGTAGTAAATGAACAGGGTTGGATACCCACTATCACTAAATCAAATGACTTTTACAATCAACACAAACCACAAAGTTTTTTTAGAAGAAGAAATTTATGTAAAGCTAGTTGCTTCTGCTGAAGCTAAAGCAGAACGTTATAACAAAATGTGGGCTGTTAGAGAAGAAGAAGGTAAAACATACCATACACGCAAAACTTTTTACGGTGAAGAAAAAATTTACTGGTATAGCGAAACAAAATCTTTTTTAAATATTACTTTTGCACAAGTTACAGAATTTGGAGATACAAGAAATGATTATTATAGACCTTTAAATTGCACAGTTAACTTAGAAGCATGCAGAACAAACGCACAGCAACAAAGAGATCATAGCGTAGCATTATTAGAAGCTAGAGTTAACGGACATTTAGCAGTTACAGATACAATTACTGATAATAACCTTAAATTAGGTCAGGCTAATCTTATTGAAGGTTTTGTTTCAGGACTAACTCAAAACAATGAAGAATTTAAAGTACATACTCAAATGATGTGGAACTATCGTTATGGCGAAAATTCAGCTAACGGTTACTTAACACAGTACGTACAGTTTAGAAGCGATAGAAGGGGTGCTGTACAAGAAGGTAAATCAATACAGCAAACTAAGACAGATGCAATTAAGCAAGCTAAAGCAGATGCTAAACAGGCTATAGTTGACCAGAAAAAAGCAGCTAAATGGGAAAAGTTTTCTAAGTTACCTGTACAAATGGAAAAATGGGTAGACAAAGAAATTAAAAGATTAGCTGCAATTATTAGTAAAGAAGGTTTAGCTGAACTTCATGCACAAGCAAAAAGAATGGATTATAAATTTGATGAATCTTGGAAAATCAAGTCTATTAGTAAAGATATTGAAACACACAATACATTAAGAAATGATCTTAGACATTGGCAAAATAACGATACAGGTCTTAAGGCATTATTTGATAAAGGTATTGATACACGTTACAAACTAAAAGAAATGTATGGCGTTTAATTACTCTTTTACCTAGACCCTTAACAGGGTCTTTTTTTTTGGCAAACCAAAACCCCTACTAGGTACATGCAGGGGTTAAGGCTAGTTGACCATTGCTCTGCATCAAGGCAACCAAACAAACGCTAACTAAAGCATTTAATTATGCAACCTAATTACTTACCTTTAGGGTATAGTCTAGCTTCAATTACTCTTACAAATTGATCATCTAGGCCATTATCTGTCATTTTTGCTAATTCTTTTAAGGCATAAATTAATACATCTTTAAAAAAATTTTTACGTATTAAAAACCTAAATACTTTGCGTAGTAATGCCATTTGTTTTTATATTGTATTTTTACTTTAGCTTAATATTAAAAGATAAACTAATTCTATCTTCATCTGTTTCATTTTGTTCTACTCTATGTGTAAACATTGCTGGAAATATAATTATAGATCCGTCTTTATATTCAGGATGCCATTCTGGTAACATTTTATTTTTTATTAAATAATCCCTATTCATAAAATACAAGCTACTACAATCCCTATAACCAACATCCATATTATCAAAAATAAATCTACCTTGTTCTGGGCTTTGCTTAATCCATATAACACCACTAAAATCTGCTAATGGGTGGCGGTGGCTCACGTTATATGCACCTTTGCCATTAATGTTTATCCACATTTGTACTAAATCAGCTTGTAAGGTAATTTGAAATTCACTTAATAATTCACTAATTAAAGGAAAAATTATGTTGTGAAATTGTTGAAAACCAGCATCTTGATATACGTCTTTTTTTTGCGATTGCCAGCCACCTTTATTACTTATACGTGCAATGTCTTTATTTTCTTCTTTATATTTATATACCCATTTAATTAATTTTTCTTGTATTTGGTCAAAATCTGGTATTTCACCAGCTACATATTGCGTAGGGAATAAAAACTCACTTCTTTTGTTAATTGCTTTAATCATTTGCAGAGATTAAGATTTACTTTAGTATATAAGTATATTTGCTATTGCACTATGGAGGAACAACCAGAAACAAGTCGAATAGAAACTATTGTTAAAGTAAGCATTTTGTTATGGTCAGCAGCATTATTAACACTTAGTTATTATGAACCACCTGACGGTAAAAAAATTGTAGACTTTGATCCTACTTTTATAGCTTCAATTTTTTCAGCATCTACAGCTAGTTTAGGTTTATCTATTGGCAAAAAAAATAATAATCCTAAAAAATTACCTGAAACACCTACTACTACAAAAAAATGAAAAAGTTTTTAATTTTTGGACTATTGTTAATAACTACACCTTTTGGTAGTTGTTCTAGAGTTAATGCCGATCTAAGTCATTCAATTTCTAGTTCTGTAAAATTAACTGTAGGTGGTGCTTCAACTTCTTCTACACGTTTAGGCAGCAGTTATAGCGTAAGCGGTGTTGGAGTAGATACAACGCATGGTTCTGGTGATAATGCTGTTGCTAATGGTGTTGGTTCTTTAGTAATTTCTTCAGGAGTTGGTACGCCACCAGATTTAACTGTCACACAAGACGTTCCAGCTAATAATTTTAGTTTTAGTCAATCTTTTAATCAAGCAGATGCACTACAAAATAGTGCTGTAACTACTGGTGATGCTGCTAATTATTCTGATGATGTTGTATCTATTGCAGGTGGTACAGTTGGAAATTTAGCTGGTACTGTAACTAATTCTCAAAAATTAACAATTTCAGCAGGTGGCGCAAATACTGAAGCACTAGGACAAATAACAACTACATTAATTGTGGACTAATTAATGCAAAAGCTAATTCTGCTAATAGCTTTATTTAATATTCCTGTTTATGGTCAAAATGTAATTCCTAATTTTCAGCAGGGAGTTTTAAACCAGCGTAGTGAAACTAAATCTACAACTGTAGAAGATATAAAAAGTTTTGACTTCTCTACAGGTTATTCTCTTACAGTTGGTGGTGAAAACGTAGAAAGTGATACTGGTTTTGTTAACCCTAGTGGATGGACTAAGGTAGATACAACAGTACAAGGTACAGGTACTACATATGTTTCACCTAATTTAGATACAAAACCTACGTTTTCGATAATAGAAGAAGGGCAACCATTTATGTATTATGAAACTTTTGAAGGCGGTGGTTTGACTAATTACACACATATCATGCGTACTACGCAAATTGAAAATATAACTGATACTACTAGTACGTTTAGTCAATGAAAAAATTATTTTTTTTACTGTTAATAATTAATAATCCTGTTTTTGCTACATCTGTTAATACAACTAGCAATAGTTCTGGAAGTGTTGTTAATCAAGCTGTACAAGTAGTACCTTCTAGGCAATTTCAATACCAGATGAATACTATTGTATGTCAAGGTGCTACTTTAAATATTTCACCATTTGTTTCTACAACTTATGGATTCTCAACACCTTATGAACCATATTGGGATAGACCTATATACAGCAATAGAGATATAGAAGGTGATTTTGATGATGACGGAGATCCTACAGGTGATGGTGATGTAGATGCAGGTTTTAGAGGTGAAATTTTATATTTTGAAAAAGTGCGTACTGGCATGAAGCAATCTAATACTTCTATTAATGGTGGTATTACAGCTACATTTAGTATTCCATTAGATAGAACTGCTTTAAAAGAATGTAGGGCTGCAATGAAAAAACAAAATGAATTATATGAAGCATCACTAGCTGCTAAACGTTTAAATTTTGAAATGAGTAGGGCAAAAACATGCCATCAAAATTTACTTGATGGATTTAGGTTTAAAGCTAATACACCTATGGCAAAGCTATGCGAAGATATAGAGCTAGTAACACCACCAAATGTAGACCATACCCATAAACTTGAATAAATTGCCCTTTCAGATTGGCCTGTAACAAGCGTTAAATTACTGTTGCTTATGTTTATACCTTGTTAATTTTGCTTTTTATAGGTTTTTTACCAGTAAACCTTGTACCCTTTTTACCTGTTAATTTTTTGACTCTACCAATAATTTGTTTAAATAATGGTTTTAATATCCTGTTTAATATTGGTGTTAATGTTGCTGCGGTAGTGGCTACTATTGTTATTGCAAATGTTGTACTTACAGTATTTATTGAAGGTAAATATTGTTCAATTTTTGTTGTAGGAGTCCATAAAATTACACATTCTTCTTCTATTAATTTATAACCAGTTACTTTTTCTGTACCTGCACTATTTAAATCACCAATTCTAGGATTATTTTTTTTTGGATCTGGACATTCTATTTTTGTTTCTTCAGGAATTTCAGGTACTTCAGGATTTTCTACATTTGTTTCTGGTGCATCTACATTAGTTGGTGGTTTTGCTTTTTCTATTAACTGTATTTCTTTTGCATTGTATTGTATTGGCACATAATAAGGTAATGGGCATATTGTTTTATTATTTGCAGGGTCATTTATAAATAATTGATTGTTTTGCGTACCATCATTTCTAAGAGTTACACAAGGCATTGTAAGACTAGGTGGCAACATTTTAGTTACATGTTGCGTATTAGGTAATGATTGTTCTATAGGTATCTTTATAGGGTTTATACGTGGTATAGATGTAAATGGTATTAAATTAATTTCTTCCATTTTTTTGTTGTAACCAATAATCAATTAACTTTTGCAATTCTTTTATTCTTTTTTCTGCATTAGCAATTTTTTCTTGAGTTACCATTAAAAGTAATCCTACCTGTACTATTTGAATCTACTTTTATAGTAGCTGTAGCACTTTGATTAGAATACACAATATTATTATTATTATTAATATGCTGCTTATTAATATTTTCTTGTAATCCAATATTATAACCTTCACTTTTGCCTACACTATAACCATTACTAAACCCATTATTGTATGCTGTTTTTTGTTGTAATTTGCCTTCATTAAATCCTTCTTCATAACCCCATTTTTTACCTTTATCATACGCATTATCAGCTACATTACGTACTTGTTGTTCTGTATATAACTTAGATTCACCAAAATTTATATTTATTGGTTTACCTGATTTTTGCAATGCTTTTACAAATTTTAAAGCTGCAACACTAGCTTCATTTAAATTTGCATTATTAGATGCTAAAGCAAAAAGTTTTTGTAATTTTTCATCATTCATTTTCTAGCACCTTTAATTCTGCATGTAATTCATCATGCCTTTTATTGTATTCATCAAGGCTATAATCATTTTCAAAATAAAATCTATCTGTATTAGCAGCAATTTTATCTTTTATATTTATAATTTGATCTAATTTATTCATTTAACTAACCAATAATAATTTTTTACACCTATTTTTGCTACACCATCATTTTGTTCTGCATTTTTTCTTTGCTCTAATAAATTTATTTCTTTTGTTAAAGCATCTGAATAAATCCAATTAGGTTTATATGTTCTAGTAGCACTAATACCATTAATGCTTAATTTAGACATAATTGCACCATTTTCCTTATGTGCTTCTAATTCTGCTTTTAACCCTTTAATCATTTTAGTTGCTTCTAAAATAATCTTTTGTTGTTTTCTAATATTGACCAAAATGTTTTCTGGTGTATTTAAAAACTTCTCGTTTGACAAATCAGGATTCACTTTTTGCATAGCAATTTTCTAAATAATTTACAGTTGTAGATAATATTTTTTGGTCATCAAATGCTTGTAACCATATATATGTATCTAATTCATCTAGTGCATCATCTTCTTCAATTTTAATAATTTTTTGATTTTGTAGTTCTAATAAAATGTATTCTCTAATTGTGTACATACAACCAAAAAACATTCTAAAAGGTAGTGTAATTAAAGAACGTAGTCTTAACATTAGTTTTTAGGGTCTAAACGCAATATAGGGTAGACTCTACTAAAAAGCAAGGTTAGTAATTACCATTGCAGTTGATTTTTAAAATACATTGTTTTTTCTGCTTCATATTCTGCTAAACAATCTATTGCTTCATATCGTTTTCTAGTACATTCATCTTTATAGGCAAAAATTATTTGGCAATAATCAATATTTAGTAAAGGATAAGCATTTTTTAGCATGTACAAATAACCACCTAATTGTATTTTTGCTTTATTTGCATGACCAGTTTTTATATCTGCTAACACTAATGCACCTGTTTTTTTGTTTCTTAAAATTAAATCTAATGTACCTGCAATATCATGTTTTCTATCAATTAGCATAAATTCTGAAACTACTACTTCAAATTCATCCCAAAATTTTGCGTTAATAAAATTAAATACATAACTAGAATATTGACCAGCATATGTAAGTGCTAACGTATCATCTTTTGTTTCTACATAACAATGACATGCTTCATGTACAATATTTCCACGTTTTATACCTTCTTCTAATTGTTTATTAGTAAAATTTAATTTGCCTTTAATATCACTTATTGATCTAGGCACAATATGTTTTTTCTTAAGGTCATAATATTTATGACCATTTTTATAAAATTGAATAAATGGATCTTGTTTTAAGTAATTTCTTATTTGTTTACAATCCATTTTTATTTGCCATAAATTTATCTGCATTTTGTAGTTTTAGTTCAGCTAAAGTTGGCGGTAAATTTGCATCACTAGCTTTAAAAACTTTTACATTTGGATGGGCATTAGGTTCAGAATTATTAAATTTATTATTTTTTAAATAGTATTGTTCATAATTTATAACCTTTATAGATTTCCAAGTACCATCTAAAATTGCAGCTTCTAATTGATCCTTTAATACTGCTTTGCCATATTTTGTTATAAATTTTCTAAATTCAGTAATTTGCATTTTCCACGCTTGTTTTGTTTTTGCACCTTTTTTACCCTTCCAATAATCAACAATTAAACTTCTATATTCATTTAAATCTTCAGGTATAACTTTTTCTTCTTGTTTTTCTTTTTTATTTTTTTCTTTTAGTTCTTCTTTTTGTTGTTCTATATTTCTTGTTAATTCTTTAGGTTTATTATGTATATAGTCTTGCATATTTTTTTGTTGTTGTAACCTAGTCTGATAACCTAACTCAATTAAATAGTTAATAAACCCTGTATTTGTAAGGTAACTAGGCTTAATAGTTAACACTTTAGAAATAAGATCTTCAGATAGTGTTGGTCTAGAATTGGTCATTTTTTGGTAATTTTATGGCTATTTATTGGCCTAATATGGGCTATTTTTTGGCAATGTCAACCTTATGTTTTAATACAAAATTTTAAAAAAACTTAACAATTATATATTTTACAGTTATTATGTAAGTAAATCCTAACCTAGAGGTTATTATGACTTCAAAAAAGGAATTAAAGGAATTTATAAAAAACAGGGATCTTTATGCCATAAATGACCCTTTAGAATTATTAGCAGATGCTTTATTAGATAATGAACGTTTAAAACGTAAAATAGTTAAATGTAATTGTAAGGGGTAGACTCTTTTATAAAAAATTGGTAGTATTTAAAAAACTGCTTTTTTATGCACCAAAATGATTACGCTACATATGATAGAGCATTATCTATATATGAAGGTGCTGCTGTACAAGTAGAAGCTGCTTTAGTTGCGTTTAATCTTTTAGTAGATTCATTAGACATTACAAAACTAAACAGTAGTCAATATATTGATATACGAGAATGGCAAACTGCAATTAATCAAGCACAACGTTTTATACGTAAACCAATGACAATAGTAAAATGACTAAAGAAATTACAGCAGCATTATGTAAATTTATGCAAGAAGTACCACCATTAACTTCTATGTCTACTGCAAAAATTCCTACAAAAAATGGAAGGGGTTTTGAATTTGAATTTGCAGAATTAGGTTATATATGTGCAATAGTTAATCCTAAATTAGCTGCAAATGGTTTACATATTTATCATGCAGATGAAATTATTGATGGTAAAGAAGTTTTAGCAAGTACTATTTTTCATATAAGCGGTGAAAGTTTACCAACAAGCAGAAAATTTATACCAAAAGGAGTTAATCAAAATCCTTTATATGAATACGGTAGTGCAAAAACATATTTTAGAAGATATGTAACTTTAGGTATGCTTAATTTATGGCATGGTGTTGATGATGCTGGTTTTGCTTATGAACAACAAGAAAATAAAACAACAGAAACAAGTATGGAATATCATGGTAAACAATTAGATAGTGCTTTATCAGATCAGGAAAAAGAAGAATGGATTATGCAGTTAAATAAAATATTTAATGATGATAGAAGTAAATTTGATGAAATTAATGACAAATTTAAAAATCATTTTGCAGTAACAAAAATGTCAGATGCAATACAAGAACAAAAACATATTGAATACATTATTTCTATTATTAACAAAAAGGAGGTAGCGTAATGCGAAGTAAAAAAGAATTTAGAGATCCTAAAGAAGTAGCAATACAAGAATGGAAAAACCGTTATAGGATTAGTGCTAAATTACAAGGTGATATTTATGTCAATTTTTACAAATATTGCACAGATAATAATTTAAGTATAAATTCAGGTGTAAATCACCTGTTGCAAACCCATCCTACTCTGCAAAACAATGTTTAATTTTAATTTATGTGGTCGTTTAACTGAAGATGCTAAATTTTTTCAAATAAACGATAGAACAAATAAAATTGTTTTTACTGTTGCTGTTAATCATGGCAATGATGATACATCTTTTATAGATTGCGAATTTTGGCAAAATTTAGAATATCCAAAACGTGGTGAAGCAATATTAAATGCTTACAAAAAAGGATTGCAAGTTACTGTAGCTGGTAGTGCTAAAAAAACTAAATTTATTAAAAATGATGTTGATGATAATGGTGTTGAACGTACAAAATGGGTAGAAAAATATGAATTTAAAGTAGAAAAATTTAATTTACCTGATAAAAAAGAATTGGGAAATGTAGGTAATTGGGGTAAAAAAGCTGAAAATAGCTACACTAAAAATAATGCTTCACCATCTTCATTACCGTTTTGAAATTAGTAGATATACCAAAATTTAAATTACATTTATCTTTATGTAGGCATGAAGAATTTTCTTTAATAAAAACTGACGTACCTTTTTATAGTGTTTATTGGAAACGTTACGAAGAAGAAGATTGTTATGCTTCAGTAATTGATATTTTAAATTTAATTTTTGATCCTGTACCATTTATTCCAATTACAATTCCATATGATGTACGTGAAGCTGCATTAGAAATATATGGTGAAGAATTGCAGAAAACATATCAAAAATATAAAAAATTACAAAAAGAAAAGCAAAAATTAGAAAAATTATTAAAAAAATGATCAAATTAGACATAAAAAGCGAATTACCACAGGCTGCTAAATGGACTAATGAACACACTAAACAATTACCTTTTTCTATTGCACAAGCATTAACAGCTACATCAAAAGGAATTAGACAAATACCAGAATCCAAAAGTAAAAATATAATTGCTGATTACAAACGTATTATAAATAGCAAATTAGATAGACCAACTAAGGGCATACAGGATGGCTTCTTTGCTTCTACAGCTAATAAAAGGACATTACGTACACAAATATCACCAAAGGGTACATACAAGGGTAAAGGATGGGATAGAAGTAGATATATTGTAGGTAATATTAAAGGTGGTGATAGACCTAACAAATGGATAGAAATAGAAGCAAGAAGGTTAGGAAACATACCTACTAATTTAGATTTAGTACCAACACGTAATGTACCTAGAGATCAGTATGGTAATCCTAAACGTACATTTATAAAGAATAAATTTAAAGGAGTTAGTTCAGGTAAAACATACATTGGTAAACCAGAACAAATAGCAAGACCATACGGTATATATGATGTATCTAAACGTGGCAATTTAAAAGCATTGTTTGTTGGTGTACCTAATACTTCATACCCTAAACCTTTAGTAGATTTACGTAGTAAAGCACAAGCTAGAGCTAACAATGTGTTTGGTAAATACTTACGTATGCGTTTAGCTGCTAATGTTGCAGACAATGTAAAAAGGGGTAAAGCAGATTTACGCACAGGTTTATTTAGGTAAAACTCTTGCTATAACTAGGTTCTTTCTACAGTATCTACCGCAGGTCATCCGAAGGCACGAAAGTTTTTTAGCGTGTACCTTTGCAGGGGGTTAACAAGTTAACTATTATAGAACCATAAGTTAACTAAGGTTTACATGAACATTACTATGTCTCAATTAGCTGAACTTAAACAAGTCAGTAAAGCAGCAGTTAGTAAAAAAGTAAAATTAGGTAAATTAGATGCTGCAATGGTTATAGAAAATGGCAAGAAAAAATTTAATAGAGATATAGCTTTAAAATTATGGGAAAGTAATACTGATCCTGTTAATCAAATAGTTCAACAAAAAGTTAACCTAATGGATCATATAGAAGAATTACCTGTAGAACAAATACCAGATTTTAATGTAAGTAGAGCTAAAAAAATGCACTTTGATGCAGCGTTATCTGAAATAGAAGTAAAAGTAAAAGAAGGTATATATGTTGATGCTAAAGAAACTGAACAAAAAGGTTTTGAACTAGCTAAAAGTTTATCTGACAAATTAATGACGTTACCAGATAGAGTAAGTAGTTTATTTGCTGCTGAAACTGATAAATCTGTTATTGGTAAAACACTTAAAGAAGAAATTGTATTAGCTATAAATTCTAGTATTAAACAATTTGCATGAATCCATTTGTTAAAGGTTTTTTAGAAGGAATACAACCACCTAAACCTATTACTGTTAGTGATTGGTCAGATGCTAATAGAGTACTTTCAACAAGGGCTTCTAGTGAGTCAGGTGCATGGAGAACAAGTAGAGTACCGTATTTAAAAGAACCAATGGACTTGTTAAGTGTTGAAGAAACAAATGTAGAACGTGTTGTATTAATGTTTGCTGCACAAGTAGGCAAAACTGAAATGGGTATTAACGCACTTATGTATTGGATAGATGTAGCACCTAGTTCAATATTATGCGTAGCACCTAGTTTAGATATGGTTAAAAGAATGACAGTACAAAGATTAGAACCAGCATTTGATGAAACACCTTGTATAAAAAATAAATTACCTAAAAAAAGAGCTAAAGATAAAAGCAATAGTATGTTTATGAAAGAATTTCCTAATGGCATATTGATGCTTACAGGTAGTAATAGTTCTGTTGGTTTAAGATCAGCACCTATACGTTATTTATTTATGGATGAAGTTAGTAGTTTTCAAGAATCTGTTAGTAGTACTTCAGGAATAGAAGAAGGTGATCCTTGTTCATTAGCAGAAAAACGTACAACAAACTATGCAAACAGAAAAATATTATTAACGTCTACACCTACTGAAAAAAACCATTGCAGAATTGAACAAGAGTTTAATATGTCAGATCAACGTTACTACCAAATAAAAAGTCCTTGTTGTGGTGGTTTTCAATCTTTAAAATTTTCACAACTTAGATGGAAAGAAAAACAACCAGAAACAGTTGAATATGAATGTGCTTTATGTGGTGAACGTTTTAATGAAGCATACAAAACAACAATGTTAAGACAAGGTAAATGGCAAGCTACAAAACCATTAACACGTAAAACAGCAGGTTTTCATTTATCTGGTTTGTATAGTCCTTCAGGATGGCTAAGTTGGGCATCTATTGTAGAAGAATGGGAAACAGCACAAGAAGCACCTGCTTTATTACGTAGTTTTATAAATACTAGATTATCTGAAACTTTTGACGAATCATATCAAACAAGTATTACTGTAGATTCATTAATTGATAAATTAGATGATTATTTACCTTCAGAAATACCACAGGATGTTTTATGTTTAGTTGCAGGTGTTGATGTACAGGGTGGAGGTGGCACAAAGGATGAAAGATTAGAATGTAGTGTATTTGGTATTAGTAAATCTGTTGTAGAAGGTAAAGAAGAATTATGGCTTATAGATCATTTTGTATTACATGGTGATCCTACACAACAAGAAGTATGGCAAGGTTTAGATATAATTTTAGATTCAGAATATGACCATCCATTAGGCGGTAAATTAAAAATACAGGCAATGGCAGTTGATTCTGGTGGATTAGCAACTCATAGCGTCTATAACTATTGCAGATTACGTAAAAGAAAAGGTGTTATTGCTATAAAAGGATCATCATTACAAAACCAACCTGTTATTAATACTGGTTCAAACGTAAATATAAGTATTAGAGGTATGAAAACAGCACAAGCTGTAAAAGTTTATTCTGTAGGTGGTGACACTATAAAAGACGAGCTATTTCCACGTATAAAAATGGGTAAAGGTATTCATTTTCATAAACAAACAACAGCAGAATATTTTAAAGAATTAACAGGTGAATATAAAGATAGTAAATTAAATAATGCTAGAAGAAGGGTATATAGATATGTACAAAAAAGGAATCAAAGTGTAGAAAAATTAGATTGTTGTGTATATGCGTATGCAGCATGGCATTTTATTTTAAAGCAAATACCGATAACTAAAATTTTTGCATATTTAGAGAAAAAATTAGAAAAAAACGCAAAAAATGGCAAAAAAACGCAAAAAAACGCAAAAAATACCAATATTTCTAAAACAGGGTATGATGTATTTAATTGGAATTAAGGTGTTTTTATGTGGGTTAGTAACATACCAAATGTAATTGCTGCTGGCACTACAATAAAATGGAGGGATGAAGAAACAACAGTACCTTTTGATCAGCAAGTAACAAGTAATGATTGGACACTAACGTATTATTTAAGAAGTACAGATTTAGAAGCACATACGGTAACAGCTAGTGCATATGGTAATGGTTTTGAATCAACAATAGCTGCAAGTGCAAGTGAAGGATTTACTGAAGGTAATTGGACATATGAAGCAATAGCATCTAAAGGATCTGAAAAACATAGATTAGGTTTTGGTTATATAACTGTAAAACAATCATTACAGTACACAGGTACAGCAGGGAAAATAGATACAAGATCACCAAATCAAGTAGATAGGGATAATATTATTGCTGCATTACGTAAATTTAATGATGGCGCACAAGAATACAGTATTGGCAACAGAACATATAAAAGGGTAGATATGGACAAATTAAGGACTAGATTACATGATTTAATTCCAATATGTTTACGTGAAGAAAAAGCAGATAAATTAAGACAAGGTTTAGGTACAGGTTTAAAACTTAGCGTTAGACAATAGGAGTTAAAACAATGGGATTTATAAACGCATTTAAAGGTGCATACAAAGGTTTTTTAAATAACAGGCATGAAACTAAAGTATTGCCTAGAGCTAGACGTAGTAGTTATAAAGCTGCTGCATATGACAGGTTAAATTACAGTTGGAAAGTTAACGGTAGTAGTGCAGATAGGGCAATACAATCTGACAATAAAACTGTAAGAAATAAAGCTAGAGATATGATTAGAAATAATGTATATGTTAAACAAGCTATGCGTAGTTTGATGTTAAACGTATGCGGTACAGGTACAAAACCACAATTACAAATAAAAAGAACAAATGGTAAACAAAATGACAAACTAAATGTATCTATAGAAAAAGCATGGAGTAAATGGACTAGATACGATTCATTTTCTGCTAATGGTATAGATTGTTTAGCAAGTATTGAACGCAAAATAATAAATACTTTATTTAGTGATGGTGAAATATTTATAAGACTTATAAAAAAACCATTTGGTAGATCAAGAATACCTTTAGCTATTGAATTATTAGAAGCTGATCAATTAGATGACGATTACACAGATAAAAAAACTAATAAAAACGAACAATGGAGGATGGGAATATTAAGAGATAAATTTGGTAGAGCAAAAAAATATGCTTTTTTAGCAGAACATCCTGATGATTTTCCTTTAGCTTATAAATATACAAGCAAAAGACATATGTTTATAGATGCTGGTGAAGTTATCCATTTATGTATTGGAGATAGGGTAGGTCAAACAAGGGGTATAAGTTGGATAGCTTCAGCATTATCTGATATGCACCAATTACAAGGTTATCAAGAAGCAACAGTTATAGGTAAACGTATTCAAAGTTCTACAATGGGATTTATTAGTACAAATGACCCTGAAGGTTTAATAGGTGATGATGTAATGGATAATGAACGTGTTATGGATTTTTCCGCAGGGCAATTTCATTATTTAGGTGCTAATGAATCAATAACTGTACCTGATTTAGGAAATAGTAATGATAATTTTGAACAATTTAATAGTGCAATGCTTAGAGCTTTAGCTGCTGGTTGTGGTACATCATATGAATCTGTAAGTAGAGATTTTAGCAAGACAAATTACAGTAGTAGCAGGTTAAGTTTGCTAGAAGATCGTGACCATTACAGGATGATCCAAACATATTTAAAAGATCATTTTTTTCAACCTTTATTTGATGTTTGGCTAGAACTAGCTGTAGCTGCACAAGTATTAGATTTACCAAATTATGAATTAGATCCTGATAAATATAGAGAAGTGCATTGGATGTTTAGGGGTTGGTCATGGGTAGATCCACAAAAAGAAGTTGCTGCTTGTAAAGAAGCTATTAAAGCTGGATTTAAAACACAAGCACAAATTATTGCAGAACAAGGACATGACATACATGAAGTTATGGCTGCTAGAAAAAATGAAGTAGAACTAGCTGAACAATTAGGTTTAAATTTTGACGTAAATATGTCTAGTAGTCCTGACAATACTAATGAACAAGGTAATATAGAAGAAAGTAATACTGAAACTAACCAACAAAATGAAGAAAACTAAAAAACAACGTGATTTAGAATCTTCTATACAGCATAGAAGTAATACAGTTGATTTTAAAATTGACAAAGAAAAGCGTACATTAACATTTCCATATGGTTCTGAAGAACCAGTAAATAGAGGTTATTTAGGCTATGAAATTTTAAATTTTACTGAAGATTCTGTTGATCAATCTAGACTAATGGCATCTGCACCATTGCTATATAATCATAATTCTGATGATGTATTAGGTGTTGTTGAAAAATCTTGGGTAGAAAATAAAAGGGGTTATGTAACAGTAAGATTAGGTAAACATGAACGTGGTGAAGAAGTTTTAGGTTTAATAAATGATGGAATACTAAGAAATGTAAGTGTAGGATATAGCGTTATGGAAACAGAAAAAGAAGAACGTAAAAAAGATGATAAAGATGATAAAGAATATTATCGTGTAACACAATTTCAACCAGCAGAAATTTCAATAGTAACCGTACCTGCTGATTATTCTGGTGCAGGTATTGGAAGATCAAAAGAAGCTACAAAAGATAACAAAAAAGAAGAAAATAAAGTTACTATGGAAGAATATGCTACTTCTGCTACTCTTGAAGAACAGCGTACTAATGCTGTTGCGGATAATTCCGTACCACAGTCAAATCCTATTTCAAAAAAAATTATGGCTACTAGCACCCCAGAAACAAATGATGTGGTGCGTGACTTAGAAAAAGCACGTAATGATGCTCAATCTACTGAACGCAAACGCATTAGAGAAATCACTTCTTTTTGCAATAAAATGCAATTAGGTGATGAAACATTAAATAATCTTATTGATAATCCTAAAGCAACTATTAATGATGCAAGGGCTATCTATTGTGACAAAGCTGAAATGCAACCAGTAGAAAGCATACAAACAAAAGCTGATATTCCTGAAAAAGAATTATCAGAAATTAGTTTAGTTGCAGGTGCTAGGGCTGCTTTAACAGGTGATTGGTCATCTAGGGAAGCTGGTTTAGTACGTGAAGTATCACAAGAAGTTGAATTAAAAGGTGGTAAAAGAACTACAAGCAATTCATTCTTAGTACCATTTGACGCATTTGTACCACAGAAACGTGCTACATACGTTACTTCAACTAACAACGTTGGTGGATTTTTAGTACCACAAGACTACAGGCCACAAGATTTCATTGAATTTTTGTATAACACTTCTATAGCTTTAGGTGCTGGTGTACAAACACTTAATGATTTACAAGGTGATGTAGTTATACCAAAACGTGCAGGTAAAGGATCTACATATTGGTTATCTACTGAAACTACTGCTATAACTGCTGGAAATAGCACATTTTCACAGGTAACAATGGTTCCAAAAAACGTTGCAAGTTTGGAAAAATATTCTAGACAGCAAGTTTTACAAGGATTACCAGCTATTGAACAGTTGATTAGGTCAGATATGACAACTAACCTACAACTTGCAATGGATTCTGCAATTCTTAACGGTTCTGGTTCTAGTGGTCAACCAACAGGAATATTAAACACTTCAGGTGTTAATTCTGTTGCTATGGGTACTAACGGTGGTGCTATTACATTAGATGCACTAATTAACCTAGAAGGTAACGTTGTTATTGACAACGGTATTGTTAACCCTGCAACTACTGGTTATTTGACTAACGGTAAAGTTGTTAATGATCTTAAAAAGCTAAAAGATACTGCTGGTCAGTATTTATATAACATTGGTTCTGTTGTTGGTGGTAGAGGTGCAACACCAGCAAACATTAACGGTTATACAATAGCTGATTCTATGCAATTACCATCAACCCTTACAAAAGGATCTAGTTCTGGTAATTGTTCTGCTGTTATTTTTGGTGATTTCTCACAATGTCTAGTTGGACTATGGGGTGGTCTTGAAATAACTGTAGGTGAAGATTCTGATGACTTTAGCAAAGCACTAACTTCAATCAGAGGAATAATGACAATGGATGTTGCAGTAAGAAACCCTGTATCATTTGGTGTTATTAAAGACGTAACTACAACTTTATAAGTTGTTTATTAGGGGTACTCTGCACCCCTTTTTATTTATGAAAGTACAAGTTTTAAAATCATTACAAATTAATGGTGTACACATTGAACAATTAGATGTTGTTGATGTTGATGGTCAAATGGCTGAAGAATTATTTACAGCTAACAGGGCAATACCATACGTAGAAAAACCAAAACCAAAACGCACAAAAAAACCTAAAAATGTCAATAGCAACTGATTCATTAGACGCTTTATTTTCTGATGATTTAACAGTAAATGTATTAGCTAATGGCACATATGGTAAAGGCTTATTTGAACAACCAACAACAGTAACTTTAGGTGATCAGGTTTTATTTACAGATTATTTAATATATTTAAAAGCTAGTGCATATCCAAAATTAAAAACAGGTGATGCAATAGAAGTAGAAAAAGTTAATTACACAGTAAGAGAAGTGCAAAAAGGTATAGATGCTTTAATTTTAGAAGTATCGTTACAAAAAACATGACTACACGTAGAGAAACTATTTTAGATGCTGTTGTAACTGCTTTAGCTGGCACTACTAATGTTGGTACACGTATTTATAGATCTAGGGTTACTGCATTTACTAGAGAAGAAACACCTTCACTATTAGTTACTTGGGATTCTGACAATCCTGTACAAACAACTTCATTACCAAAACTTGATTGGACATTAGATATATCTATAGCAGTTATTGTAAGAGGCGATAAACCAGATGAAGTAGCTGATCCTGTTGTTGAAAGTTTGCATAGTAAAGTAATGGCAGATTTAACGTTAGGTGGTGTTGCTACTAATGTAATTCCTACAGGTACTACTAATGAAGCTGTAGATAGTGACCAACCAGCAGGTATAGTGACAGTAAATTATCAAATAAAATACAGAACATCAAATACTAATTTAGCAACCCTTTAATATGACAAAAATACTGCTATTGTTAATATAAGCAATGTATTAAGTTTGTAAAAAAATGGCTATTTTACGCACTTCAAAAACAATTTTAGCAGCAAAAAAAGAATCTTCTTATGGAGTGGCAGTTACTTTAGCTGGTACTAATTGTTTACTTGTTTCTGATGTTTCATTAAATCCAGTTGCAACAGAACCAAAAGAAAGAACAAATATTAGAGGATTTGCAGGTAATTTTCCTACTATTCCTAGTAATACAAAAGTAGAATTAAGTTTTTCGCTAGAATTAACCGCTAGTGGAAGTGCAGGTACAAGTCCAGATTATGATGAATTATTATTGGGGGTTGGTCTAGTACGCACAGATGTTAGTAGTACAAGCAATACCTATACACCAGATCCTACTTTAGATGATGCAGATAGTTTAACTATTGGTGTTTACATAGATGGATCACTACACAAATTAACAGGTGCTAGAGGTACATTTTCTATATCATTAACTGCTTCAGAAATACCAATGATAAATATGTCATTTATTGGTATATATAATGATCCAACAGTAACAGCTTTATTAACACCTTCATATGCACAACTAGCACCAATAGCAGCTAATAGTGACAATACTACTAATTTTCAATTACATAGTTATGCAGGGTCACTAATGTCATTTACTTATGATCATAATAATGCACTATATTATTCTGAATTAATAAGTGGTACAAAAAGTACAAGAATAACAGATAGGAAACCAAGCGGAAATTGTAGTATTGAATCAGTACCATTAGGAACAAAAAACTATTATACGATTGTTAACAGTAGTGCTACTGGTAATTTAACTTGGCAACATGGACAAAGTGCAGGTAATAAAATTACTTTTACAGCACCTTATGTAGATTTACAAGATATTGCACAAGATGATAATGAAGGTTATCAAATGCTTAATATTGGCTATAGAGCATTACCTAGTAGCGGAAATGATGAAATAAGTTTAAAATTTCATTAACTCTGCTAAAAAATTATGGCTTTTATTATTGATGATCTTGATGATACTTTTGAATGGAAAATAAAAATACCAATACCAAATAAAAATAAAAGAGAAACACATGTTTTTAATGGTGTTTTTAAACGTATAACACAAGATAGATTTGACGAACTACAAACATTACAAGAAGAAGAAGGTTTAAAAAATGAAGATATAGTACGTGAAATTATGGTTGGATGGTCTGGTATGCAAGATAAAGAAGGCAACGAACTACCATTTACTACATCTAATTTAAATAAATTATTAAATGTATTTGGATTAGCTGCATATATTATTAAGGCATTTACTGAAGCATATACAGGTGGGCTACAGAAAAAAAACTAGAAGATGCTGTAGAGCATTGGTTTAATTCTGGGAAAAAAATACAAAATACAGATTTAGAAAAAGCTGCTGAATTATTTGGTGTAAAATTACCAGAAAAATTAAATAAAAAAGATTTTATTATATTGCCTGAAAATATAGATGTAGTAAGTTTATTTTTACGTGTACAAACACAATTTAGAACAGGTTTTGGTGGTGTAACAGGTTTAGACTATGCAGCAGTTATACAAGTTGCTAATATGTATTCATATAATAAATTGCCTTCTTTATTTGAAAAATTACAAATAATGGAAATTAAAGCATTAGAATTAATTAATCAAGAAGGTAAAAATAATGGCTAAATTTGATGTTGTTATAGCAGCAAAAACTGTAGGTGAACAAGGTATAAAACGTCTTGGCAATTCAATGCAAGGTGTACAGGGTAAAGTTAAAAATTTAAAAATTGCAGTTGGTGGTTTAAATGGTGCTTTAAAAATATTTGCTGGTGTATTAGCTGCTGGTGCATTTACTAGATTTGTAAAAGGTGCAATAGATAGTGCAGATGCTTTTGGTAAAATGTCTGATCAAACTGGCATTGCTGCTAATACATTACAGGCATATGTTAATGCTGGTAAATTAGCAGGTATAGAACAAGCAACTATAGATAAAGGTTTAAGGCGGTTAAGTCAATCAATGCGTGAAGCTGATTTAGGTGTTGCAACTTATAAAGATAGTTTTGATGCTTTAGGTTTAACTGTACGTAATACAGATGGCAGTTTTAAGAGTAATGAACAAGTTTTAGGTGAAATAGCAGATAGATTTGCAGATATGCCTGATGGTGCAACAAAAGCAGCTTTAGCTATGGAAATATTTGGTAGAAGTGGTGCAAGTATGATTAATATGCTTAACGGTGGTAGCGCAGCATTAACAGAATTTAATTATGCAGTATCAGATGAATTTGCACAAAACGCAGAATATTTTAATGATCAAATAGCGGTATTACAAATTAAATTTGATGGATTTAGAAAACAATTAGTTGACGCATTATTACCAACTTTAAATAATTTATTAAAAATGTTTAGTAATATATTTAGTGCAGATCAAGATTTTACAGCATTTTTTGAAGGTGTAGAAGTAGGTTTAAAAATAATATCAAGTTCTATATTTACAGTTGTTGCTGGTTTTAGGTTTTTATTAACAACTATTAAATCTATTGTTAAAGGATTAGATGAACTACGTAAAGGTAATTTTAGTGGTGCTGGTGACGCATTTATGGGTGGTTTAGATGAAACAAATGTACAGTTTAAAAAAGATATGGAAACATTTAACAATATTTGGACAGGTCAAGAAAACGCACCTAGTACATATTTTAAAGAAGGCGCAAACAGCGCAAATGAATTTGGTGAACAATTAGATAAAAGTTTTGGCACACAAATGCAAACAAAAATGAAACAATTTGTTGATTCTATAAAAACTGTTGGTGAAGCAATGGCAGATGTAGCAGTTAAATCTATAAAACAATTAGAAGATCAATTAGTGCAATTTGTTACTAAAGGTACGTTTGAATTTAGAAAATTAGCAGATTCTATAATTAATGAATTTGCACGTATAGCAATACAGCAAACAATAACAAAACCATTAGGTAATTGGTTTGAAGGTTTATTTAGTGCAAAAGGCAATGTTTTAGAAAATGGACAACATTTATCAAAATATGCAAAAGGCGGTGTTATAAATAGTCCACATTTTAAATATATGGCTAATGGCGGTATTGCTGTTGCAGGTGAAGGTGCTAATGCTGAAGCTATATTACCTTTAAAACGTGGTTCTGATGGTAATTTAGGTGTTGTTAGTCAAGGCGGTGGTAGCAACATAGTTAACGTAACTGTAAATGCTGAAAATAGTAATGTTGAAGGCGATAACGAAAAATCACAACAACTTGGACAAGCAATAGCAGCAGCAGTACAATCAGAAATAATTAACCAACAACGTGCAGGGGGTTTACTATATGGCTAGTTGGGATACATCAGTTAACATAAGTCCAGATTTTTCTTCTACAAAACAAAGTAGTATTGTTACACGTGAAGTACAATTTGGTGATGGCTATAAAAAATTAGTTAGTTATGGTTTAAATAATGATTTAAAAAAATATAATTTTAAATTTCAAAATAAAAATACTACAGAAAAAAATACAATAGTAAATTTTTTAGAAGCAAGAAAAGGGGTAGACCCATTTGATTTTACTGCACCTGATGAATCTAGTAGTAAAAAATATTTATGTAAAGAGTGGAGTGAAACATTTGTAGCTGCTAACGTTTTTACAATACAAGTGGTATTTGAAGAGGTAGCAATACCATAATGGCAGTAGCAGCATGGTCAGCTAATGATACAGTAGCGTTAGGTGCTATAAGAAGAGCTAATAATACTATATATAATGGTTTTTTCTTTAAATGTGTTACAGCAGGTACAACAGGATCTAGTGAACCAGATTGGCCTAGACATTTAGGTAAAACAATTACTGATAATTCAGCAGTATGGATAGTTATTAGTAGTATTTATGCAGATTTATCTGTTTTAAGTCCTAGTGCAATTATTGAATTATTTGAATTACATTTAAATAGTACGTTGCATAATTCTAATAATATTATTAGGTGGCATAACGGGTGTAATGCAAACATTACAGGAAACATTGTTTTTGGTACGCAAAGTTATACACGCATGGCAATACAAGCAACAGGATTTAAAAAATCTACAAGTGGCACATTAGCTAGACCTACATTAACTGTTGCTAATACTGATCAGCTTATGACTTTTCTATTGCGTGACGTTAATTTATTTAATAGTGGTAATGATTTAGGAGGTGCAATAGTAAAAAGATTACAAACATGTAAAAAATTTTTAGATGGTGAAAGTACAGCAGATTTTTATGCACAATATCCTGTAGAAAGTTTTGAAATTGATAGAAAATCTAGTGAAAATAAAAATACAGTATCTTTTGAATTAGTAACAGTAGTTGATAAACCAAATGAATATATACCAAAAAGACAATTATTAGGTAATTGCTGTCAATGGCAATATAGAAGTTCAGAATGTAGTTATACAGGTAGTAATTATTTTGATAAAGATGATAATGTTGTAAATACTTTAGCTGCTGATGTATGCGGTAAAAGGTTATCTAGTTGTAAAAAAAGGTTTGGCGAAAATGGTGTATTACCTTTTGGTTCATTTCCTACTGCTGGTAAAACACAATGAAATTAAGCAAATATATAAAAAATTTAGCATTACAGCATGCTAAAGATGAAAGTCCTAAAGAAAGTGTAGGTTTAGTGCATATAGTAAAAGGAAAAGAAAAATATTTTAAATGCAACAATTTGGCAGAAACACCTGATGAACATTTTGTACTAGATCCAGATTCATTTATAAAAGCAGAAAAACAAGGTGAAATAATTGCGTTAATACATAGTCATCCAAAAACGCACCATAGTCCTAGTCCAGCAGATTTAGTTGCATGCGAAAAATCTGGTTTACATTGGTTTATTGTTAATCCAAAAACAGAATTATGGGGTAGCTGTAAACCAACTGGTTATGAATTACCTTATGTTGGGAGAAGTTTTTTTCATGGGGTAGTGGATTGCTATACCCTAGTGAGAGATTTTTACCAAAAAGAATTTGGAATACAATTAAACGATTATTTTAGAAAAGATAAATGGTGGGATAAAGGCGAAAATATGTATTTAGATAATTTTAAAAAAGAAGGTTTTTATGAAATTTCTTTAAAAGATATAGAATATGGTTGTGTGATACTTATGCAAATTGAAAGTAATGTACCTAATCATGCTGGAATTTATATTGGTGACAATGTGGTATTACATCATGTACAAGGTAGACTATCTAGTAGGGATGTCTACGGAGGTTATTACATTACAAATACTGCAAAAATATTAAAACATGAAAAAAATTAAAGTTTATGGTGAATTAAAAAAGTATTTAAATCAAGGTACTTTTTATTTTGATGTTTGTACTGCAAGTGAAGCAATTAAGGCTTTATGCGCTAATTTTGCAGGTCTTGAAAAATGGTTAATAGACAATGATCAAAATGGTATTAGTTATAAAGTAAAAATTGGTGAAGATGAAATTGGTGAAGATAATATAACAGATTTAGTTTTGCCATTAAGTAGTAAACAAGTATTTTCTATAACACCTGTAATTACTGGTTCAGGTCGTGGTTTTGGTCGAATATTAACAGGTGCATTAATTATAGGTGCTGGTTTTTTAGTACCTGCATCATGGGCTATAGGTACGTTTGGCGGTACACCAATATTAGTAGGCAGCACTTTAAAAAAATTTGGTTTAATTATGTCTTTAACTGGTGTTGTTGAAATGTTATCACCACAACCAGAATTTCCAAATATGGAGCAAGCAAATCAACTACAAAATTTTTCATTTAGTGGTATAAATAATGTAAATCAAGTTGGTACACCAATACCTATTGTTATGGGTCGTGCGTTTTGCGGAAGTGCAATAATTTCTTCAGGTCTTGACGTAGATCAGGTAGTTTAATGACAGTAATACGAGGTTCAGGAGGTGGTAGTAAAGGAGGTGGTAATAAAACACCTGTAGAAGCTGATGATTCATTACAAAGCATCCAGATGGCAAATGTCGTGGATCTCGTTTCTGAAGGTGAAATACAAGGTTTAGATGATGGCTTTAAAAGTATTTTTTTAGATGGCACACCAGTACAAGACGCTAACGGTAATAATAATTTTGAAGGTTATCAGGTAGAAACTAGAAATGGTACGCAAAGTCAACCATATATATCATCATTAACTGCTAACGAAATAGAACGTACAAATATAGGATTACCAGTACAACTAACTTTTGGTAATGTAACTATAAAACAAATTACTAATACAGCAGCTAGTAAAGTAAGAGTAACTATATCAATACCAACTTTAAGACAGATAGAAGATGACGGTGATATTGTTGGACATGCAGTAACTATAAAAATAAGGGCGCAATATAATGGGGGTGGTTATAACCTTGTTAAACAAGATGAAATTAAAGGTAAATCAAGTAATAATTATCAACGTGACTATGTTTTTCCATTAACAGGTGCATTTCCTGTAGATATTGAAGTATCAAGAGTTAGTGCAGATGATCCAAATACAAAAAAAGAAAGTAAAACATTTTTTAGTGGTTTAACAGAAATAATTGATGAAAAATTAAGCTATCCAAATAGTGCTTTAGTTTTTTTAAGGTTTGATAGTAGGCAATTTGCAAATATTCCAAACAGAAAATTTTTAATACGTGGTGTAAAAACACAATTACCAACTAACGCACAAGTAGATACAACTACACATTTAGGTAGAGTTACATATACAGGTGTTTGGGATGGTACGTTTGGTGCTGCACAATGGCATAGTGATCCTTCTTGGCATTTATATAATTTATTAATTAATGGTAGGTATGGGGTAGGTTTAGATGCTGCAACATTAGATAAATTTGATTTTTATACAATAAGTCAATATTGCAATGAATTAGTTAGTGATCATAAAGGTGGACAAGAAGTTAGGTTTGCTTTAAATATGGTTATTAATACACGCAAGGCTGTTTACGATACCATAAAAGAATTAACAGCAATATTTAGGGGTATGAGTTACTACGGTGCAGGGTCACTTGTAGTAGTTCAAGATAGTCCACAAGAATCAAAATACCTTCTTGGAAGTGCTAATGTTGTTAACGGTAATTTTGAATATACAGGTACATCACAAAAAGCTAGACATACTACAGCTACAGTTGCTTATTCAAGTTATGAAAAATTAGGTGAAACAGAATTTGAATATGTAGAAGATGTTGATGCTGTTGCTAAAAATGGTGTTATTAATAAACAAATAAAAGCAATAGGATGTTATTCACAAGGACAAGCACACAGAATTGGTTTATGGACTTTAAAAAGTGAACAAATTTTAACTAATACAGTATCTTTTGCAGTAGCAGTTGATAGTGGCATAGTTTTAAGGCCAAATATGGTTATAGATATAGCAGATGAATTAAAAACAGGTTATAGACATACTGGTTATATATCTACAGGATCTACAACAAGTAGTATTAAAATTGATAATTTAGATAATATTTCTATAGATTTAACAAAAACACCAGAAATTTCAATATTATTATCAACTGGTTTAGTAGAAAAAAAACCAATACAAAATATAAATGCAAGTACAAAAACTGTTACTGTAAGTTCACCTTTTTCTGAAGCACCACAAGCAGAAAGCGTATTTATTATGCAAACTTCAGAGGTGCAAACACAACAATTTAGGGTTGTAGAAATAAGTGAAGGTGAAAATGGTGTATATTCTGTAATTGCTTTGCAATATAATGCTTCTATCTACAATGCAGTAGATAATGGTGAACCAATTTCAGTAAGAAGTATTAGTAATTTAGATGCTGCACCATCACCAGTAACAGACATAGAAGATCAAGAATTTTTATATAGTGATGGACAAGGTGTTTTTGTAGGTTGTGATTTAAGTTGGCAACACGACATGAAACGTGTAACAGAATTTAGAATTACATATAGAGTAGACAATGATAACTGGGCAACTGTTACAACTTCATCACCATCAATATCACTAAGGCAGGGTGGTAATTTTGGTGCTTTAAGGGCTGGTACTTTGCAAGTGCAGATACAAGCAGTTAATTATTTAAATAAAGGTAGTACTATTGCAAATCATACAGTACCACTAGCAGGTAAAACTGCTGCACCTGCTGATATGGTTAATTTTACAATGATACCTACTAATGGTTTAGCAAGATTACAATGGTCACAAAGTACAGACCTTGATGTGGTCGTAGGAGGATTAGTAAGGTTAAAACATTCCCCTGATTTAACTGGTGTTACTTGGGCTAATGCAGTATCAATACATAGTGATTTAACTGGTACTGCTAAAGAAGCATATGCAGATTTAAAACAAGGTACATATTTAGCAAAATTTGTTGATAGTGGTGGCAGAACAAGTGTTAATGCTGCTTATGTAGAATTTACTAAACCTGATTTAAGTAATTTATTTAATGTAAATACGCAAACTGAAGAAAGTAATTTTACTGGTACAAAAACTAATCTTACTGTTTCGAGTGGTGAGTTAGTAATGGCTGCAAATGGTTCAGTTTTACATACTAATGGTACATATTTATTTGCTAATAATCCTATAGATTTAGGTGATATTTTTAGTATTCAATTAGAAAGTTTTTTAAAAATTAGATCATTTTTTCCAAATGCTGTAACGATAAATCAAATGGGTTTAGACTTTGATCCTAACGCTGCTGCTAATACTACTGGTTTTGCTGCTATTGCTTCATTTGTTGGTGATACACCATTAAATACAGATGTAAAATTATATATAAGAACAACACAAACTAATCCTAATAGTTCACCTACATGGACTTCATGGAGGCCATTTAATAATGCAGAATTTAAAGCTAGAGCATATGAACTAAAAGCTGAATTAGAAACTAACGATAATACAGCACAATTAGCAATACAAAATTTACAAATTACTAGCAATATGCCACGTAGAACAATTAATGGTACTGCAACAAGTTCAACAACATCTGATTACACAATAACTTTTACTAATAAATTTGCAGCTACACCTGTTATTGGTATTACTTTTAGTGCTACAAATAGTGGAGACTATTATAATATTAGTAGTTCTAATGCAAATTCTTTTAGCGTATCTATTTACAATCAAAGTAATGTTAGACAAGCTAGAGCATTTTCTTGGACAGCAACAGGTTATGGTAAAGGTTAATTAAATGGCACAAGTACAAACAGGTAATTTTCCTATTCCAAATGATACAGGTGCTAACGTTTTAGCTGATATAAATGAAAATGTTAGAGCTAATGCAACTAATAATAGTGGCTCTACAACACCACCTATAACGCTGGCGCATCAATTTTTTGTAGACGAATCTACTAACCCTGATACTTTGCGAATACGTAACGCAAGTAATAATGGTTTTATTGAATTAGGTAAATTACAAACTAACTTAGGTCATATGCCTGATACTGGTGGTAGTTTTTCAGGTAATATTTCTGTACCTTCAGGTAATGCTGGTAGTCCTTCTATACAATTAAATGATGCTGATACAGGTTTTTATTTAAGTGCTGCAAATGATATTGGCATAACTACAGGTGGTGCTGTACGTTTAAATGTAAATAGTAATGGCCTAACAGTTAATGCTGGTAAAGAATTACGTTTAAAAGATCCACAAGATAATAATTATTTAGCACTAAAATCACCAGCTTTATCATCTGATTTAACTTTTACATTGCCTAATAGTGACGGTAATGCTGGCGATAAATTAGAAAGTGATGGTAATGGTAATTTAAGTTGGCAACCAGTACAAGGTGTACCAACAGGTTCAGTACATGTAATGGCAACTACTACAGTACCTAGTGGTTATTTAGAATGTGCTGGACAATATATAAGCAGAACTACATACGCTAATTTATTTGCAATTATTGGTACAACTTGGGGTACAAATGCTAGTACTAATTTTAGATTACCTGATTTACGTGGTCAATTTGTTAGAGGTTGGGCAAATACAAGTTCTGTAGATTCTGGTAGATCATTTGCTAGTTCACAATCATCACAAAATTTAAGTCATAACCATAGTTATAGTGGTGGTTCTGTTTCTGTTAGTGGTGCAAATCATAGGCACAATGCAAGAGGATTTAGTTTACAACCTTCTATAGCAAGCGTAGGAATTACATTAGGTTCTGGTCAAGGCTATCAAATTGGTTATAGAACAAGTGATAGTGGATCTACAGGACAAGCAATATTAGATAGCGGTACTTTATCAATGTCAGGTAGCGTTAGTTTAAGTATTAATAATAATGGTGGTAATGAATCTAGGCCACAAAACATTGCAATGATGTACGTAATTAAAACTTAAGATATTTATTATTTTGCTGTTAACGTTATAATTAAAAAAAAAGCTGAAAAATGTCTACACCAATAGAAGGAGAAATAAATTTTGAACTAAAACGTAGGCAAGATTGGCAGCGTCAAATTGAATATTTAGATGGTAATAACAACCCTAACAATTTAACTGGTTATACACCTATATGTCAGGTATGGAATTATGAACGTACAAAAAAATATGCTGATATGACAGTAACTATATCTGATCCTTCAAATGGCATTATTGATATGTCTTTAACAGATGCACAAACGAGCATTTTACCTGATTTAAGTTACTATGATTTAAGAGTAACTATTGGTACAACCAGCTATTATGTTATTGGCGGTACTATTACTACTAAGGAGGGCTATTCAGCATGACAGTTAATGTTACTGAACCAAAAAACACAGTTACAGTTAACGGTGTTACTAGAGTTATTACTGTTAAAACTCAAGGTACACAAGGAGCTAATTTTAGTTCTCTTAACAAAAGTATGATAGATACTAATGTAGCTGATGGTTCAATACCATATTATGATGCTGCTTCTGGTACTTATCGTGCTGATCAAACCACTACAAAATTAACATTAGTAGATGGCGGAAATTTTTAAAAATTTCTAGTTTTTTTCAATTTTTTTATTAATTCAAAACAATGCCTAATACAATCAGAATTAAAAGAAGTACAGGCTCTACAGCAGTTAGTAGTTGTGCAAATGCTGAATTATCATTAACTGAAGGTAATGAAGTTTTATGGGTTGGTAAAGGTACAGGTGGATCTGGCGGTAATGCAACAACTGTTATACCTATTGGTGGTAAGGGTAAATTTTGGGATAAAGAAACAAGTTATTCTGCAAATTTTGTATTAGCTGCACCTAGTAACGGTGCTGGTGCTAGTTCAATGCGATTATTAGCAACCGCAGATATTCCTTCAATTCCGCATACACGTATATCTGATTTTGATGCAGGTGTTAGAACAAATAGATTAAATGAATTAACAGTACCTAATGCAGCAGTAGATGTTAATAGTCAAAAAGTTACAAATTTAGCATTATGTACAGCTAATACTGATGCAGCTTCTAAGGCATATGTAGATTCTGTTGCACAAGCACTTGATGTTAAAGATTCTGTTGTTGTAGCTACTACTGGTAACGGTGCAATTAGTACAGCATATGCAAATGGTCAAACTGTTGATGGGGTTACTTTAAGTACAGGAGATAGAATTTTACTTAAAGATCAAACAAGTGGATCAGCTAATGGTATTTATAATGTAAATGCTTCAGGCGCACCATCTAGGGCTAGTGATATGGCTACAGGTGCTAACGCTGCTGGTAATTTTGTATTTGTTGAAAAAGGTACAGTTAACGGAAATAATGGATTTGTTTGTACAACTGATGTTGCTGTAGTAGGTACAAACGCATTAACGTTTACGCAATTTTCTGGTGCAGGTCAAGTTATAGCTGGTGATGGCATACAAAAATCTGGTAATACTTTATCTTTAGATTTAAAAGCAAATAGCGGTGTAATTATTTCTAGTACAGAATTAGCAATAGATTTATCTGCTAGTTCTATAGCAGGTACTTTAGCTATTGGTGACGGTGGTACTGGTGCAACGACAGCTTCAGCAGCGTTAACAAATTTAGGATTTAGTAATTACGGTAAAACGCTTATAGATGATGCTGATGCTGCTGCTGCACGTGCAACATTAGGTTTAGGATCAATTTCTACACAAGCTGCCAATTCTGTTGCAATAACAGGCGGTTCTATACAAAACCTTACAACATTTGACGGTATAACCATAGATGGCGGTAGCTTCTAAATTTTTAATAGGAGGTTATAGCTATGGCTAACGTAATAAAACATAAAAGGGGTACATCTGATCCTAGTCCTAGTGATCTTGAAATAGGTGAAATTGGCATACGTACTGATGTTGGTAAATTATTTACTAAAACTGATAGTGGTAGTGTTGCAGAAATAGCTGGTGGTGGTAGCGATATTATTATTAATACACTTAGTTCTAGTAGTGCTACTGGTGGCGGTAGTGCAACATTTAATGGATCTGCTTATAGATTTACGTTAAGTCAACCACCTTCTGTATCAGCACAACAATTATTAGTAAGTATTGCAGGTGTAATACAAAAACCAGTTGCAGGTAGTGGTCAACCTAGTGAAGGTTTTAGTGTTAGTGGAAATGACATAATATTAGCTTCAGCACCAGCGTCAGGTACAGATTTTTTTATACTTACATTTAAAAGTTTAGGAGTATCAGAACCAGCAGATAATACAGTAACAAATGCAAAAGTAGCTTCTAATGCAGCCATACAGGGTACAAAAATTAATCCTAACTTTGGTAGTCAAGCGGTTACAGCAGGTCATAGTAGTTTTGGAAATTTAAGCACAACAGGAATAACTATAAGCAATACAAATGCAAGTATAAATTTTACTGATACTAATAACAATCCAGATTACTCAATTATAGTTGACGGAGGTGTTTTTGATCTTAATTCTGTAACACCAGCAGCAAATATAATAAAAATTAATACTGATGGTCATATAGACGTTGGAACTAATGTAGATTTTGCAAGTGGTATTGATGTAACAGGAGATATTACTGCAACAGGATCATTAAGTACTGGACAACATATAACTCTTACTGGTCAAAATCCACATATAACATTTACAGATACTAACCATAACCCAGATTATGAAATATATGGAAGTGCTGGTAATTTTAAAATTTGGAGTTCTACTGCACAACAAAGTAGATTAACTGTAAATTCTGATGGTCATATTGATATAGCTGGAAATGTTGATTTTGGTGATGGTATTGATGTAACAGGAGATATTACTGCAACTGGCAATGCGTCTGTTGGTGAAACATTAACAGTAACAGGTAATAATCCAAATATTGTTTTTACAGACTCGAATAGTAATCCTGATTTTAAAATTTACGGAAGTAATGGTGCTTTTAGTATTTTAGATTCTACAAATGCTGTTAACAGATTTGTTATTAGTAGTTCTGGTGCTATTACGATTGGGGGAAACCTAGACGTTGGATCAGGGATTGATGTAACAGGAGATATTACTGGTACTGCTGCTTTAGGGCTTGGCACTACATCACCTTCAGCTTTAATAGATGCACGTACGGCTTCTGGTGGAACTATACAAGTTAGTAATACAACTACAAATATTGGAAAAATAGGTATAAATGTTGGTTCAGCAGAAAACTTTTTATTTTCACAAGCTGCTTCTAGTAGTGCAAAAAGACAATTAACTTTTATGTTAGGTCAATCTACTGCTGCAAAAATTAATACAGATTTGCATTTTATACCAGCATCAGATAGCACACATGATTTAGGTTTAAATGGCACAAGATGGAGAAATGTTTATGCAGACACATTATATGGTGACGGTTCAAACCTTACAGGTATATCTTCTGATTTAGTAAATGACACATCACCGCAGTTAGGAGGAGAATTACAAAGTAATGGTAATGATATACATATGGCTGATAATGACAAAATTAGAATTGGCGGTACTGCTAGTTCATCTACAGATGGATTTGAAATTTATCATGATAGTTCAGCATCATACATAAATGAAAGTGGTACTGGAAATTTAAGAATATTAGCGTCAAATTTAAGACTAGCTAATAGTAATAATCAGCTTTATGCCTTTTTTACACATAATGCTGGCTGTGAATTTTACCATACAGGAACTAAAAAATTTGAGACTCTCTCAGACGGAGCTGTTTTTAATGGTGATGGTGTATCAGAAATGAAAATTGCTGATGATGGTGATGGTTTTTTAAATGCTAGTGGATCAACAATAGTAGCTAAAGGTTATTTTGATTACTCTGGTTCAGTTACAGGCTTTTATACTAACAATCTTGGTCAAGGAGTTATTGGCACAAAAACAAATCAAAGTTTACTTTTTCTTATAAATAATGCAGTAAGAATGACTCTTAATCAAAGTGGTTATTTAGTACCTGCGGTAAATAATCAGCAAGATTTAGGTACATCATCAATACGTTGGAGAAACATCTACACCAATGACCTAAATTTATCTAACGAAGGTGGTGCTAATGATGTTGACCAAACTTGGGGAAGTTTTACAATACAGGAAGGTGCGGAGGATTTATTTTTGATTAACAAACGCAATGGTAAAAAATATAAATTTAATTTAACGGAGGTTAAATAATGGCTATAAATTTTGGTGATGGAAGTGTACAAAGTTTTTCTGCAAAAGTTATACAAGTAAAAAGAGTATTAAGAGCTAGTGCAATAACTACAACTTCTACTAGCATGCAAAACGTTACAAGTGTAACTTTTACCCCTAAATCAAGTAGTTCAAGAATACGAGCAGAATTTACAGGTGTTGCATATGTAAAACAAGAACCAGATGGTATGAGAGGAAGATTATATGACCATACTGATAGCAACAGATTTGGAACAAGTTTAAGTAGTGATGATCCATTACTCTATCGTTTTGATATGCAAGGTGGGCATAGTGGTGATATTTTTGCTTATGCAGGTATTATTTGGAGGGCAGATGAAGCATCTTGGGGAACAAGTAGCAAACAAATTGGATTTCAAATGGCTTCTGCAAATGGTGGTACTGTTGGGTTTATTAGCAATTTTTTACCAGCAACTTTAACAATTTCGGAGGAAATAGAATAATGTCTATACCTTATGATTTACAAGTATTTGAAGCATGCAAAAGATTAAATTCTAAAATTGTTACTTGTAGTGGTATAAAGGCTGATAACATAACAGATTTAATTACAACTGATGAATCAGGCTCAGAAATAACACTAGATAAAACTGCTCTTAAAGCTGAAATAAAAAAAATACAAGCAGAATTAGATGCTACAAAATATCAAGATGATAGAAGGGCAGAATATCCAAATATAGGTACGCAATTAGATTATATTTATCATCATGGGATAGAAAAATGGAAAACAGATATAGTTGATCCTGTTAAAAATAAATATCCTAAACCAAGTTAATTATGGCACAAACACAAGTAAGCGGTTCTGGCATTAAAAATAACGTTATTACTAATAACCATTTGCATAGTGCTGCAAATATAGCAAACAGTAAATTAGCTGATTCAGGAGTTACAGCAGGGTCATATGGTTCTGGTAGCGCAACATTATCTTTAACTATTAATGATAAAGGTATTATTACTGCTGCATCTACAAATTCAATAAATACTGATTTAGTTGCAGATACAACACCACAATTAGGAGGTGATTTAGATGTACAAAACCGCACAATTTTAACTAATACAACTAATGCTTCTGTTAATTTAAAAGCAAATGGTTCAGGTGTTGTTGTTATACAAGCACCTAGTAGTTCATATGATGCTGTTTTACAATTAAATTGCTCACAAAATAGTCATGGTGTAAAAATTGCTGCGCCACCTCATAGTGCTGCTGCTACTTATACCCTTACACTTCCATCAGATATACAAAATGGTAAATTTTTAAAAGTTGATTCTAATGGTGTCACTTCTTGGGCAGATCCACAGTTAACAGCAAGTGAAATATTAACTCTTATAAAAACTGTAGATGGTGCTGGTAGTGGATTAAATGCTGACGTATTAGATGGTTTAGGTTCTAATCAATTTTTAAGGTCTGATGCTGCTGATAGTATTAGTGGTGCAATAACATTTACAAGTGGTTCTAGTCTTGATTTATCAACTAATGATATTTATTTAAACGCAAGAGTTATTAATAATCAGGCGGGTGGTGCAGATGATGGAATGTATATTGGCTTTAACAATAGTAATAGCGGACTAACAAGAATATATGGGGGAGGAGCAACAACAGGTGGATTAGATGTTAGAGGTAGTGGAGTTAATGACGTTAAAATAAATGGAAATACAGTATGGCATGCTGGAAATGATGGTTCATCTAGTGGTTTAGATAGTGATTTATTAGATGGACAGCATGGTTCTTACTATTCAAATTACAATAATTTATCAAATAAACCTACAATTCCAACAAACAATAACCAATTAACAAATGGTGCAGGTTATATAACTTCTGCATCACTTTCTGGTGTTAGTGATGGTGGTAACGCAGCTTCTTTAGATGGTATAGATTCAAGTCAATTTGTTAGGTCAGATCAAAACGATACAATAACAGGACAGATAAACTTTAAATATAATGATACATCAGGTGATTTCAAAACTATTGAAGTTAGTGGTAATGGAAATCACTCTGGAATTGTTATAAACCCTGCTGCTAGTAAGCAAGCACATGTGCGTTTTTATACTAATGGAACCGCAAAATGGCAATGGAGAGTACCTTTTCACGATAGTGTAGGCGTAAACGCTGAAATGAGATTATATAATTGGGATACAGGATCAGATGTATTTCAAATTAAACCTGACGGTACACAACAATCACGCAATATTGAACCACAATCAGATAGCACATACAGTTTAGGAACTAATAGCAATAGATGGGCAAATGTTTATGCAGATACTTTATATGGTGATGGATCTAATTTAAGTGGTGTAGCTTCATTTCCTTCTGGTACTAAAATGTTATTTGTTCAATCTTCTGCACCTACAGGTTGGACAAAACAAACAAATTACGACAATAGAGCTTTAAGACTTATTTCTGGTGGGTCTGGTGGTAATGGCGGTGGATCAAATAGTTTTTCTACTGCTTTTAACAGCAATAGAAGTACAGAAGGCGGTAGTGTTAGCAATCATACTTTAACTATTTCACAAATGCCTAATCATAGTCATAGCGTACCTAGAGGTGATGTTAATTGGGGTAGTGGTAGTGGTAACTCTTTATGGGGTAATAATGCTAACAGGCAAACAGGTACAGAGGGTGGTGGACAATCACACAATCATAGTTTTACTAATCCAACAGTTAATTTAAACGTATCTTATGTTGACGTTATTTATGCAAGTAAAGATTAATGGAAATTAAAGCTGGTAATTTTTGCCCATTACTACAAAAAGAATGTATAGGTTTGCAATGTGCATGGATTACTCAAGTTAGAGGTACAAATCCTAATACTGGTGAAGAAGTTGATGAATGGGATTGTGCTGTTAAATGGATGCCAATGCTACTAATTGAAAATTCACAACAACAAAGGCAATCTGGTGCTGCTGTAGAATCTTTTAGAAATGAAATAGTAAAAAGGATGGATATGCCAATTTTGCAAGAACCAAGTAAAATTACAAATATATCATTTCCAGAATTTATACCAGAAAAATGAAATTATCTATCATTCCTGAAGATTTAATAGTAACTAAAGATGGTGAAAGTTATAAAGTTAATAATTTAAGTTATTTAGATGCAAATATTCATGCTATACAATGGCAAGATACAACAGGTGAAATTGAATATAAAGATACAACACCAAATTTAGTTATAAATGACATAACACCTTACAACCAATGTGTAACTGATTGGGAAACAGCAAAAAATACAGCTAATCCAACGTTAACTGATGCTGATTATCAGGCAGATTTAAGAAACCAACGTAATTATTTACTTTCAAGTACTGATTGGACACAAATACAAGATAATAAATTAAGTGATACAAAAAAAACAGAATGGCAAACATATAGACAATCTTTAAGAGATTTACCAGCAAATACTTCTGATTATAAAAATCCTGTTTGGCCTACACAACCTAGTTAAAATTTTAAATAAATGTATAATAAAGAAAATTCATAACAGGTACTTATGACAGAACAAGAAATTAATGAAAAAATTGCAGCGTTGCAAAAAGAAAAAGATTATTACGTTAATTTAGTGCAAAAAACTACATCTACATTAGAACAGGCAAAAACATTAGCTTTTTCATGTCAAGAAAAAATTGCAGTTTTACAAGAATTTTTACCAAAAAAAGAAGAAACTAAAGAAAAAGGAGAAAAAACTGATGCGTAAGTTTTTAGATTGTATTTCTGTTATTAGTGCTGTATTGACATTAACTATGTCAGGCGGTGTTTTATATTCTTACTTTTATATAACAAATCCTGATAATCAAGAAAAAACTAAAAAATACGTAATGGATGAAATAAAAAAAATGCTACCTGATGTAATGCCTAGTATTCCTAAAGGTACAGGTAAACCAATACCAACACTACCTAAAACACCTTTTTAATATGACCACATTTATTGTTTGGATTTGTTTAGTTGTATTGCTGTACATTTTTTTAAAAAATTTTATAAATCATGCCTAAAAATCAATTAATTGGACAAAAATTTAAAATAGGCGATAAAGTTTTACGTAAAAATATATTTGGCACTACAAAAATTACTGAAAAAAGAACTGGTGTAATTTATGGTGTTAAAACAAAGGAAAACAGTAGAGGTAGTAAACATTATTACTACAACATACAATGGGATGACAATAAAAGAAGCGAAAATGCACAACATAGTTTAGAGCTAATAAACTAAATAGTTGACAAGGGGTAGACCCTATAGTAATATTTTAAATGTAAACCTTAGTCGGGAGACTTACTATCATGTCAAGATCGTTAAACGTTCTTTCAAAAATTCTTGGACTTACTACAAGTACCAACCCAAATGAAGCTGCTGCTGCTGAAGCAAAACTAGAACAGCAACTAAAAGCTAGAGGTATTTCTAGAGAAGATTTAGAAAAATCTTTAGATATGCAAACTGTTGAACAAAATATAGAAGCTACATCTTTTAGATATGGTCAACCTTACAAACGTATTGACCCTGCTACACAATATATTGTTTCTGCTGTTGCACGTTTTTATAACGGATCAATAGTTTTTTGCGTACGTGATGAAAATGGTAAAAGATTTGAACGTGGCACTAGACAAATAGATGTTATGTGTTCAAAAGCTAGAGCCATTGAGGTGCAAATATACTCAGATTATATTTTGCAAGCATTAGATGATAAATGGGCTGCACATTGTAAAGAAGATCCTTTTATGGTTGCTATGAAAGGTGCAAAATATAGAAATGATTTTAGAAAAGGTTTTGCTGAAGATATACACAACAGATTACATAAAATGAAAAGAGAAGAACAACAAAATGGTAGACAATTACAAATTGCTGATAAAACTGTTAATCAATCTGCATTAGCTGTTATTGAATCTAATAAAACAGAAAAAAGCATTATACAAAAATATAAAGATGATAAGTATGGCAACCTACCTAGTAAAACAAGACTATCTGGTGCAGGTGGTGATGGTAGAACAAGTGGTTTAGCTGCTGGTAGTTCTGTAGGATTATCTAGGCAAGTTGCTGGTGGTGGTCAAAAACGTTTATCAGGAGTTTAAACAATGCAAAACATATTAATGCTATTAGCTGCTTCAGGGTTGTTTTATACAGCCCTTACTTCAACCCTACATGACATGACAGTAACGGATTGTAATGCAGGTATAGAACTAGCTTGTAAGGAGGTAAACAAATGAACAACAAAAAACCTAAAAAACAAATTAGAAACTTTGAACAAAATTTTTCAAAACAAACTATGGAAGAAATAAATCGAATTATTGCAGATCATTTAATACCTACTTCTATGTGGGATTCTAAAAAATATTGCAGTATGTCATGGAAAATTACTGTTAATTTACAAACATGGGAAGAATTAGAGGAGGTAAACAAGTAATGGGTACTTTATTAAATTTAGAACATGCTGAATTAAGAGAAGTTTATAGAGCTTTAACTAAAGGTGAAATAAGAGACAAAAAAGCTGCTAATTCAGTAATTAAAAAAGTAGAACATTATTTAATTGACTACGCAATGTGTACTTCACCAAAAAACGCTGTAAACAAATGAACAACAAACAACTACTGGTTAACCTTATAACCAATTCAATGGATAGATTTAGTACAACACATATAAATGTTGCACATCTATCCTTACAGGCCAATCAAGCATTTCATAAGCTACTAGAAACAGATTATTGGGATGATGTAGATGTTAATAATTGGCTTAGTAGGGATGCAGATATGTGGATTAAACACAATGGTATAAATTATAGAATTGATGGTGTTAGGGATGATTGCGGTGATTACATGTATTCTTTTTTTAACCCACCAGAACATTGGGATAATACAGAAAGTTTTTGGTTTTTTAAGGAGGTAAACAAATGAGAATTAATTTAGATTTACCAAGATACAAATGGGATGACATTTACAATCATTTAGTAAAGCATATTGATGAATCAGAAAATGTTGCTTCATTATGTACAGCTATAAAAATGGGTAATTATGAAAAGTCTATAAACATCAAAATATATCAATTTTTATATTCTAATAACTTAAATACAGCAGTATTAC
>VTLG01015685.1_pt1 | contig 43587 bp, 64 predicted proteins | sample 4694571 | NCBI WGS metagenome assembly VTLG01 (sample SAMN12604809, study PRJNA352737) | marine metagenome | biome: ENVO:00000447; feature: ENVO:00000209|ENVO:00000569|ENVO:01000036; material: ENVO:00002151; isolation source: viral sequences binned using virsorter ...
GAAACGAGTATCTTAACAACGGCACAAACACTTGCGCGCAGGGAAGTTTTGATGTTTCTATAGAACAAAGAGAAGATCAATATAACTACAATCACTATAGTCCTAGTAATAATTATGAAAACACTGAGGATGATAGAAGTATAAGACTTACGTGGAGAAAGTATTTAGGCACAGCATGCACAGATGAATTTATTGCTGAACAAGAAAAGCAAATGAAAATTAAAACACAATTAGAAGTTATTAAAGAGTGTAAAAGGGTGCCTAGAATTAACCCTCCACCACCAGAGTTTGCTGAATTAATTAATATGTGTATGAAAGTAGGTGTAATGTCATCGTCTCATTTTGTTGGAGATAGAGATTATGACCCAAAAGTAAGCTACTGGACAGTATTAAAACAACAATATATGAAGGAGAATCCTGATATAATAACATTGGATAATTATAAAAAATGATAGAAACTGTATTTGCACTAATTTTAACTTTAAACGGTTCAATGATAGAACATACATACAAAACGTCGTTAAGCGAATGTTTGAAGTCTAAGCGCCTGGCTCAGAACGAGGTGAACCCAGAAAGAGTAGTATTTACTTGTAAAAAAGTAAAAGCTAAAACAGAAATATACATGGATCGTAAGAAAATTTTAAGTATACTATAATAATGAAACTTACAGCAAATATAACTCTTGATGAGTTAACTAAGTCTCAGATAGCGGAGAGAAAAGGTATTAACAACAATCCTAATCCTGCGCAGATTGAGAACTTAAAAGCATTGGCTATAAATATATTACAACCAGTGCGTTCACACTATAATAAGCCATTAATCATATCCAGCGGATTCCGTTGTGCTCAGCTTTGCACAGAGATAGGTAGCAGTATTACCAGCCAACATGTAGCAGACGAAGGCGCAGCCGCGGCAGACTTTGAGATACCTGGTGTAGATAACAGAGAGTTAGCTCTTTGGATTAAGCATGAGCTAGAATTTGACCAGCTCATCTTAGAATTTTATCGTGATAACGAACCAACATCGGGCTGGATACATTGTTCGTATTCTACCAACAGTAATAGAAACCAATCATTGCGAGCCATGAGGGAAGATGGTAAGGTAGTCTACAAACCATGGCTAGAATAGGAAATTTAACATCACAAATCGTAACAGGACAATGTCCAGAGTGCAGAACAGAAACTCTTCTTGTTTCTTTCGAGCCACACATTTATAGATGTGTAAACTGTGGTTATGATTTAGAGCAAAAAGTAAACGGTGTAATTAAATACGTCGTAGCGAACGAACAAACAAGATTTAAATCTAGCATTCTACCAGAAGATGGCCAAGAGACTTCCTAAGTTTGGTGTAAATAACTATCACAAACGCACACCTAAAAAACGTCCAGGTCGGCACGCAAAAAAATACTCAAAACGAACACCATACAGAAAGGCCTATCGTGGCCAGGGACGTTAGTTTAGAATCATTCTAATGTGGAATATAATTATATTCTTTTGGTGGATTGCATTCTTACTATGTATGTTGGTATATAGTGCCTTTATATTTGGGAGTTTTATTATATGAAGCCAATAATGATTACATTGATGTATCTAACATTTGGTGGAGACATCAAACTAGATACATTTGAAATAAATAGTTCTTGTTCTAGTTGGTTTCATACCAATGTAAAAGTAGAAGAAAACAAAAAGAAAACTTTATTTAGTAGTCGAAGTCGAGAGTATCACTTATATGAAGGCAAGAAGGTAATTGGCTACATATGTGGTGGTGAAGAACCACAATAAACAAACCTATTCCACGAGGGAAAAAGGGAATAGGTTATAAGGTGAGAAAAGTAATTCTTTACTGTCACAATTCTGACACAATGTCAAGCCCCAGATACCGAATCACATTTAAATGATACTGTGATCTTGTCTCTATTAACAACTTCTCTACCTATTTCTGTCATTAAATTTGTAACTTCTGTCAACCCAGACTGGGCACAATCATACCAATTGTCATACACAACTTTGTGTTGAAATTCGGGCATACACTCTCCGTAAAGAGCAGAACAAACTTTTATCATCATTATGTATTTTATCATTGACAATCCTATATGATAATCCTATATTGTGCGAAAGGAGAATATATGACAGACACGACACGATACAGGAATGCTTCACTAAAGAACGAAGTATATACAGCAGGTCATTTGTTAGCAAGAGAAATGACCCCTGGTCTAGCATTATCAATGTCACAGACAATTGAATTATTGATTATGGAAAAGATAAAAGAATTAGGTTTAGAATCTAAATTATCTTTGTATACTAAACCAGAACGAAGAAGCAAAAAAAGAAAGAAGAAAAAGAAAAATGGCAAAGCATAAACCACCATTATTAAATAACGATGTTATACATATAGTCGAACAAAACAAAGAACCAGAGCAAAAGCTTTGGATCGCTGTACTGGCTAAAGCTTTTGATGATGCGTTTTATTCTACAGATGATAGAGCAGCATTGGAAGCTTTGAGTTGGATTAGACATGGTATTGATTTTAACTCCGTATGCAATTTAGCAGGTAGAGATCCTAACTATGTTAGAAAAAGAATGTTAAACAAAGTTATAGCAAGAGAAGCACATATTTTAATGGAACACAAAAGAATTAAAACAGGTGTGGACAATGTTTTAAAACTAAAAAATAAAATGGTACAAGAAAAAATATTGGCTCCAAGAAAAAAGAGGGGGCCTGCACCAGGTACAGTCAGGAAGGTCTATGACTATAAATGGTTACCTAAACAGACACACGACTATGTCGACAGGTAGAAGAATATGTCCAGAGTGCAAGGGCAACGGACATGTAAGAACAGAAATGAATACGATCGCACAGTGCTTAAACTGTTGGTCGGAAGGAGAAATAAATGAAGAAATTTGGGCTAGGGATTATACTCCTATTGTGGCTGACGAGTTGCAGCCAAGTAGAAAAAAAGATTGATAAATTTTATTGGGATCCAGTAAAAGGGTTATTTAGAATAACTTATGGTATTACACAATGACGTTTATACTAGATATACATGTGAAAGGTAAAGAAGCAGAAAACTTGGCACAGATATATTTTTTAAAGAAGGGCTATCACGTGTTTAATAATGTTAGTCAGCAAGGTTGTATTGATATGATTGTAGTAAACGATAAGAATGAAACTATGAAGATAGATGTTAAATCTGTGTGTAGGAGGAAACGAGATGGATGGAAGATTAATAGATCTAGAACACCTTTACAAAAAAAATTAGGTGTAAAGATACTATATGTAGACACGGATAAGAGAGAGTGCTATTTCTACAAAGATAACGACAACCATTTAAAACGTAGAACCTCAGTAGAAAAAATATGAGTATAAAACAAAAAATAAAATTCAAAAGTTACCGAGGTAGGGGTACACGTGACGCCACTGGCGCTCCTCTGGACCTAAGCGATAATGCGAAAGCTAGCGACGAACCCTCGGCGTTGTACGGGGAGAGTATCAGACGTGATGTCCCCGACAACGATAATGTATTTAACGACAAAACAATTAGTAATGATTATAAGAGTGGTGGAGCATACAAAGCGATGTTAAGTCTATTTGCTGACCATGTTAGCGAAGAAGAATATCTAGAACATTGCAGAAGATTTTTTAAAGGAGATAATGAAAACAATACCTGATTTAATTACCGACATACGTTGGTATTATAAAAGAACTATTGATGTCCCGTTGAAGTGGATGGAGTCGATAGGCAGTAAGATGAATAGCTATGCGTGGAGAAAGCGATGGCGTAACAGAGAGGAAGGAACAGGATATGGAAAAAGACCAGAATAAACCCAGAGTACAGATAGATATGTTTAACTGGGGTCCTTGTGTTGTACGAATGCGTATTAACGAGGATTTTCAAAAGAAACTATTAGAAGAAGCAGAGAAGAATAAAGAAGATTACGTAGGTAAATTAGCAGGACAAATTAAAAAGGAGACAGGTTATAGTGATGAGTCGAGAGAGATTCTATTACCGTATGTATCCAGTGCTTTAGGAATATATAACCAGGCCTATGAAGCGTATACGAAGAAGAAGTTTGATAAGACACCTGAGTATATCTTATCGGCGCTTTGGATAAACTATCAGAAGAAAAATGAATTTAATCCACCCCATGACCATGATGGCAAGCTATCGTTTGTAATCTACCTTGGGATACCGGAGGAGTTGAAAAAAGAAAACAAAGAGTATAAAGGAAGATCGTGTGGACCTGGAGGTATACAGTTTTTATACGGTGAAGGACCGAGAGATGCTGTGACTTATATGTCTTATTTTCCTCAAGAGCGAGATATGTTTATATCAAGAGCGAGATATGTTTATCTTCCCTGCATGGTTGAAACATTGGGTAAGCCCGTTTCAATCAGACTGCACGAGGATCTCTGTATCTGGAAACATACACGACTCTGCGCCTTTGAATAATATTACGAAGTTTGGACCGGAGTATGTAAAGGATAAGGATACGACTAAATCTGGACCTCTACATACAGATGTTACTAAATCGGGAACGCCTAAATGATGATGAAGAAATTAATAGTAAGACTTAGAATGTGGTACGCCGATATTAAAGGTCATCACGGTAAGCGTTGGGACTATGAGCCAGGAGATTGGTACATGGGCCGACATCGAAAGAAAAATGATAAAGTTAAATAACAAATACACCTATGCCCACGGCACACGGTTCATGGACAACGGATCACGGAACTATGACGTTGCGGGATACAGATTACCTAGTGTAACGACCATTTTGGGTCGAACAAAAGACGATACATATCTTAAGAAATGGATTGCAGATAAAGGCAAGAAAGAGGCAGAGCGTATCAAGAATGCTTCGGCAGTAAGAGGTACAAGCATGCACAAGTATTTAGAAAACTATGTGTTAGGCAAAGGGTATGAAGATCTAACAGAGTTAGGACAAGAGACGAAACGTATGGCTCAGAAGGTCATAGAGGTGGGTCTAGCGCCCGTCAGCGAATATTACGGCTCGGAGGTCACAGTTTATTATCCAGGCCTTTACGCTGGCTCTACAGACCTAGTTGGTATACACAACGACAAAGAAACTATCATTGACTTTAAGCAAGCAAACAGACCAAAGAGAGAAGAGTGGATTGGCGACTACCGTCTTCAGGCGGCAGCATACGCTATGGCCCACGATCAAGTTCATGGCTCTAACATTGAACAATGTGTGATTATGGTATGTACACCTGACCTATATTACCAAGAATTCAAGATTGACGGGGTAAATTTACGTAAAGCAAAACACGACTTCTTAAAAAGATTAGATAGATACCATGAATTATTAAAAGAAGAGGAGGAGAAACCAACGTATGGCTCATAAAGTTATATACGATGCTTTGATCAAAAGATACGAAGCAGACATAGCCGACGCCAGTGCAAAGATAACCATCTTGATGACTGACACAAGAATCATACCAGAACACATAGATGTTACAGGTGAGATTGACAAGTTGTTAGGCAAAATAGAAGAAGCCGAGTCAAGAATGGCAATATTGCAGCGAGTTTATGGCGTAAATGTGGCAGTTAACTAGACATATAGTAGTGTAGGAAATAAAAAAATATTTTTTTTAAAAAAAAAATAATTCAAAATAATGTCCAAAATGATCAAAAAGATAGCAATACCAACAAAATATTCGATTATTTTGGACACTTTTTTTAAATTTTGGACACTTTCTGTGGTATATATCTCTATATGAAAAGGAAAAAGAGATACAAACACGCTTTGATCAATAAAAAGAAGTATTACTTCTACACAATCAAGTGGCTCGACATCACGGGTGACGCGGGGCACAAGAATAAAGATGAGATGGATAAGTTGCCCATCTGTAAAATGATTACACAAGCGTATGTGTATAAGAAAACTAAAAAGTATTTGACTACATTTAGTTCTTACGATCAGGACGATGAAGTGTTTAGTGACACTAATATATTTCCTATCGGTTGTATCTTATCAATGGAGAAGATTACTCTGTGATTTTTTTGGGATCTGGAGTGACATCTATAATCTGTGAGTAGTCGTCTAAAATTTGTTTCATTTTGTTTTCTAGTTCTAATTCTGTTAGGTCCTCTAGCTTTCCTGTTTTTATTATTTTTCTGTCTATATATAGTCCTGCTGCTTTGCCTCTATTTGTTTCCGCATTCACAGCTGCACTCCACGCGCCCTTCTTCAAAGCGGCGTCTTTAATTCGCCCAAGTTCAGCCACATGAGTGTCATAATTCACTTCATACTTTTTCAATCTCTCTTCTCTAAGTTCTCCAATGTATTTAACAACGAGAGGGCTGTGTTTAGGATTTGTAAGTTCTGATCCTTCTTGTCGTGCTCTGTCTTTGCTGTAGCCAGCCAATGTGGCTGCCTCTGTTTTTGTGCAGGGTCCGTTAGGCCCACCAAATACTAAATATTCGGCAAACCGTCTTTGCATTTCTGTAAGTCTTTTTGGTAATCCCATATTGACAATTTAAGGTAACAATCCTATAGTGTCAAGTATGATAACGAAAGAAGAAGCAATTGCTTTTGAAAAGCAGTTGGAAGACATAAATAATGACCCTAACTACAATAACTACCCTAAAAGAGGTCCAAACGATCTAGAGCAGAGGATAGAAGATTTGATGAGAATCAACGTGGAGCATCACAACCTTAATGCTGACTTGAGAAAAGAAATAAAATATTTGAAGGAAAGAGCAGTGTTTTATCAAGAACAGTGTGAGCAGTTGAAGAAAGAGAATCGTAAGTTAAGAGAGTTAGGTAAAGATTTTATGGAGCAGCACAGAAACAAAGGTGATATGTAGTGTACGTAAAGCACTTACAAGAGTATCTATCTAAGTTTACTGAAGGTAATGATGGCAGACGAGGTAACGCTGTAAGTGATGCTAAGATCTACATCATGACAAGAAAAGGTTATCTTGAAGAGATCAAACGTATTGAAGTTCATGAGAGTACAAACCCATTAGATACGTCTTTGCGTGTTGTGTTGAAGCCAAACAGAGAAGAAAAACTTATATTGCCGCCTGGCTATATTAAAGATTATTAATGACAATGTTACCTTAAAAATAGCATGGGTCCAGAAGCAAAACTTTACAAAAAATTTAAGAAAGCAACACCCAAAATATTGTGGCATCGTATAGAAAATATGGCGATTCCTGGCATGCCAGATGCGTTGGGATATACAGAAAACTTCTTCTATTTTACAGTTGAATTTAAAGTTACGAAGGGTAACAAGATCAAGTTAAGTCCACACCAAATTTCCTATCATATAGCGCATCCACACAATAGTTTTATCTTGGTAGAGCACCTCGGTTCAGGCACCTTGAAACTTTATGAGGGGTCCATGGTCCGTGAGCTTGTTGCTTGTGGCTTGAAGCTTGAACCTTGTAGCTTGGGGCTTGAAGCTTGTGGCTTGTACCTTACAGAGCTTGGAGCTTGAAGCTTGCGGCTTGGGTATCCATTGTCCCGGCACCACTGATCGTGGATCCGGTGTATGATGTGATCGTATTTTCTATGAGCTGGCATCTTGCTCTGCTTCCAAATGATCGTGGTCAACGATCTCATAATCGTAACCTTCAGGTAGGCCGGTGACCTCCGTCACACAGCCGCCATAAACTTCTATCTTAATTTTTTTACTAGTGTCCATACATCTCTTCACAATAATCGTCCAGTCCCAGGTTGTCAGCGAAGTTCTCAATAACTTTGTCACTGCCCCACCATCCTTTTACCTGGCCTCGCCAAGTGTCGACCCAAATCACAGGGCCGCCTCCGGCGCACATGATCTCCGCACCTAGGTAACTCTTGTCAGAGCTAACCAGATATCTGATATCGTACGTCGTGTCCATGAACTCTGATGCGCAGGTCCCATCACCGTTAGATATATCTTCTGCAATGCTCTTACACATCCTGCGAAGCTGCTCTTCGCATGTCTCGCTTTTCTTTTTTACTGTACTCATTTTTTTCCTTTCTAATCGTCGTTTGCTTTTTGATTCTGATATATATGCTGTAATTGTGGCGAGCTTGTGGCTTGGCGCTTGCGGCTTGAAGCTTGTAGCTCATCAAAAAATTTCTGGCAACTCTTCAGGTACGCCTCCGGCAGCTGGTCATGGTCATCAGTGAACCATGGCAACAGATCATTGTTATTTATTTTCTTTCTCATATCTCCTATAATATCCTACTGCTTGAAGCTTGTCAAGCTTGCTGCTTGAAGCTTGTTGCTTGGGCCTTTACCGTGGCCCTGACGGCACAGTCTCAAGATGGACATATTTTACAACCCCAAAATTTTAACTCCGGCCGTGGTTAACGGCCAGCCACTGTGATGGTCAAGTAGTTCACTTGCGGTTACCATGCAGTGCCTCGCGTGCTTATCCTGCTTTCTGTACAGCTCGGCTTAGGTCCACTTGACCCCTGATCCCGCGTTTTACCTTATCAGCCGACGGGATCAGGGCTCAAGACTTGTTGTATCCGGGGGCGACCCGGTCCGGTTCCAAAGTTCCGTTCAGTCTTGACCCCAGATCCCACGAGATACTCTAGAAGATACCTCATTGTGAGATCAGGGCTCAAGGGCGCAGGTGTGCGTAGGCGGGGTTTTTTCTCTGCAGAAATACTCACCCATCCCGCTAGGATCACGACCTATGCTATAGAGTTTATTTCCTCACTCCAAGCGCCTTTAAACCTGAAAGGACTACAGGGACGCAGGACTACAGGGATCCCCCAGCAAGAGAGGTAACCCTAGGGGGTTATAAGTCTTGCCTTCTATGTCCCTGTATTCCTAACTTAATATAATGCTTGACAAATACTTTGTCAAGGGATATTATGGGATAATTATAAACAATAAAAGAAAGGACACATATGCAAAAAATACGTATGAACACCGAGTACAGAAACAAACTCTTTAATAAAATTAAAGATGTTTTTGAAAAGGAAGAAACGCAAGAGCAACAAGCATTTCTACAAGCAAGAGAAAACTTTAACGAAAGTCAAAAGAATACTTTTGAACTTGCAAGACAAGTTGTAGAAAGGTCATATCCTACTGATGATGTAGCCACACTACGAAAGTTTAAGAGGAAGTATGGCGACCCCTGTGATGTAGTTGCTAAAGATAAATGCTTTTACTTTGCACACTCCGAAGATGTTGATGATGACGGCAAAGAAAAAGAAACTAAATCGCATTTTGATTTTAGTTTATTTGGCAATCTCAATGGGAACGAGTATGGTAATGGCGAGGATAGTCAGCATTTTGCTCACGCATATTATAGGGAAGAACTTAAAGCAAAAGGTCATAACCCTGATATTATTGCTCAACAAAATGGCAAGAACGAGAACCCACATAAGACCAAGCATGTAGAGGCGAACAATATGTTTCTTGGTAAATCTTCACATAGAAGTAGTGATGAAAGTGGTATTGGTATAACCAAACAATTTGACGACCAATATCAATTAGATGTTATTGGAACTTCTTATTGTAGATCAAGAGCAATCGCTTGTACTAAAGACGAGTACAATATCTTTCTTGCATGGAGAAGTGCAAAAGCAAATGTTGTATCGAAACACCAAACTTGGATTGATAGTATCACAAAGCAAACAGACCAATTAAAAATTGGATTGAAAGCATACAGATATTTAAGTGAGGGTATCGAACTTGCCAAAGAACTTGGAATAGAATTAGATGAGGCAGAATTAATTAGAACTAATTCAACGGGTCTTACAATCTACAACCCAAGCAATCTTGCTAGTATGATTAAAGGTATGAAAAACAAAACGCAAACTAGAGAGGATAAAATTAAGGCAAGACTACAATACGAGAAACAAGCAGTAAATTAAGACTTGACAGGGTATCCTATTTGTTATAGGATACCCATAACAGAAAGGACGAAATGTTTTATATAACTTACTACGCAAAGAAACACAGAAAGTTTATTACACGAAAGGGTCAGTATAATAAACCAGACGGAACGAAAGGAAAATCTTTTACATCTAAAAATGGCGTACCATGTTTAGTGTACTGGGATTTAGATAACGAGGGTTGGCGTATGGCAACTGGAGAGGCGAAGGTACACCTCAATGGCTGAACATATCGCAAGACTATTAATGGTATTGGTCGGCTTTGCAGTTGCAATGGTCGGCATAATTTATGCAATCCACACGCAAGATGTATATCTAGGTATATTAATTGCAGTTGGTGGCGTTGCGTCAATGTTAGGAGGATTACCCTCATGACTCATGTATGGTGCCATGGTCCAGACTGTCATACTTACTCAACGCAAGATAGGGTACGAGGTTCAAAGGGTTCTAAGGTTCTAAGAACGAGAAAGGTAAAACAACATACCAACAGCACTTGGTATAGCCCTAGCAACTTCTATAATTGGTTTTGTAGTATGAGTTGTTACAATGACTTTGCAAATTCATATGCAGATCAAATCATAAGGATTGCGCCAAGGACCACGCCTCTTGAAACACCGATCGACGACCCAAAAAAAGTTAAACACGAAACATATTATGGAAGTTATACCACTACTGAAATAAAAAAGAGAGTTGACACAAGCAGCGATGTAGGATAGTATAGGACCATGGAAACAAAAACAAATCATGACTACACAAGACGAAATCGTTTCACAGGTGAGACGATTGAACTAACAGAAGAGGAAGCGATTAAACATGATCAAATATTTTATCATGAAACACTCGCTACTCTTGAAGATAAAACACTAGGCACAGGTGCAAGTAAGCATTGGGATATAATGCGTAAGCACTTGGATTGGTTTCGTGAGCACAATGCTAAAGCATACATGGTCTTACTAGACTAAAAAATTTTACCCTAGGGCGCCCTGCGGGCGCCCTAGGGGTCCCGAAACAATGTTCAATTACAGGTTGTATCGCACCCCCATCCCCCCTTTGTAACAAAAAGGGGTCCCACTGCTTTTGCATTTACTGCTTGATTTAGACACCCACCCCCTATAAAAACGTTTTAGGTACCATGGACTTGAATAAGGTAAATATAGAAAAATTACCTGCGGATGTACGTAAGACCTTTAAAAAGCTTCAAGTGCTCCATGCAGAAAAAAAGATACAGAACAAAGCTAAGAATGACTTCCTATCTTTTGTAAAATGTATGTGGCCAGATTTTGTAGAGGGGTCCCACCACAAGCATATTGCAGATAAATTTAATAAATTGGCTACGGGTGAAATAACTCGACTGATAGTCAATATGCCACCCAGACATACAAAATCAGAATTTGCATCTTATCTTTTGCCATCGTGGATGGTGGGCCGTGATCCGAAACTCAAGATCATACAGACCACGCACAATTCAGAACTAGCCGTAAGGTTTGGTCGTAAGTCAAAACATCTTATCGACTCAGAAGATTATAGAAAAATTTTTAACACAACTTTACAAGAAGATTCGAAAGCAGCAGGCCGATGGGAAACGGCACAAGGCGGAGAATACTTTGCTGCTGGTGTAGGTGGAGCTATTACAGGACGAGGCGCTGATCTATTAATCATAGACGATCCACATTCGGAACAAGATGCACTGAGTCCTGACGCATTAGAACGTGCGTACGAGTGGTATACATCAGGACCACGTCAACGTTTACAACCAGGTGGTAAGATCGTCTTAGTTATGACACGTTGGTCTACAAAAGATTTAACTGCAAAACTTATAGCAAATCAAAAAGAGCCGAAGTCTGATCAGTGGCACGTGGTCGAGTTTCCGGCGCTCATGGACCACGGACCAGTGTGGCCAGAATATTGGACCACGGAAGAACTTGAAAAAGTCAAAGCAACATTGCCTGTGGGCAAATGGAACGCGCAGTGGATGCAACAACCTACGTCAGAAGAAGGAGCAATCTTAAAACGAGAGTGGTGGCAAGTTTATAACAAAGAAACCATACCACCTCTACATCACGTCATACAATCTTACGATACAGCGTTTCTAAAAAAACAGACAGCAGACTATTCAGCCACAGCAGACTATTCAGCCATCACAACGTGGGGTGTATTTTTTCCATCAGAGGACCAACCTGCTAATTTATTATTACTTGATGCAGTTAAAGGCAGATACGAGTTTCCAGAGCTTAGACGTTTAGCGTTACAGCAATATAAATACTGGCAGCCCGAATCAGTGATTATAGAAGCCAAAGCATCAGGATTACCACTAACTTACGAACTTAGACAGATGGATATACCTGTTATAAATTTTACACCATCAAAAGGTAATGATAAGCATGCAAGGGTAAATGCGGTTGCACCTTTGTTTGAATCTGGTATGATATGGGCACCAGAGCAGAAATTTGCGGACGAAGTTATCGAAGAGTGCGCAGCGTTTCCTAATGGAGACCATGACGACTTGGTAGACTCAACAACACAAGCCATCATGCGATTCAGACAAGGTGGACTAATCGGACACCCTGAAGATTATATTGATGAAAAAAAACCCAAGCGTAAGAGGACGTACTATTAGATGAAGGAATTTTTTAAAGCTTTTATATACTTTATGGAAAATGGTCTTCCAGAGAAGTTAGCAAAAGAGTTAGCTGAAAAAGTTACAGGTGTTAAAGCCGATGACTTTAATCGTAATATAGATGATTTAAGTATAGAAGACGTACGAATTAAGGATAAAGGTCAGCCCAAAAAATTAGCTACTAAAAAAGAAAGAGGCGAATTAGTTTTTGTTAATTCTAAGATATCTAATCCAATGAAAAGTAAAATGGTATTGCAAGGATTAGATGGCACGACAGAAAGTATTTATTCACAGTTTAGATTAGAACAAGAAGCTATTAAAAAGGGTATGGAGAAAAATTTAAAATACATTTTAGATAACAACGTAGCGCTTAGTTCAAAAGACAAAGACAATCTTTTCTACAACGCTAAAATTTATAACGATCTTACAAAGCAAGTTAGCAAGCTGTCTGATGATTTAGTTGCTGACGGTAAAAATCCACAACAAGTTTTTGATGACTATAAGGATACTTTTACAAAAAAACAATTAGGATTTAAAGCAGAAGATATTAAAAAAGATCCAATGTTCATAGAATCTATGAATAAAATTCAAAAATTATGGAAGATATTAAATCTGGTAAAGCAGACACAGATCGAAAAGCCCTGGTCAAACGACAGTATCAAGGTAAAGGTTACGGCCCTAACGAAGGTATTTTTAGAACTTTAACAAGACAGTTTCTAAGAGATGAGATTGAAGCAGGTCGTATAGAAACAACACAAAATATTTATAACGCTATGAAGTCAGGTAGTCATCCTTTTATAGATCCTATTAAAGTATTTAGACACCACTACGGTGATGATGCGTTTAATAATTTATCAGCTTACATCGATGCTACTTATGACTTTAATCAAGGTTCAATGTATCCAGGAAGATTTCGATTTAGACAACTAGGACTTGTACCTAAAAATAAAAAAGCACCGGGTAAGACATACGCACACTATAGTTTACCAGATGAGATTGATGCAGAGATAGAATCAATAGACAATTTAATATCAGACATTGAGTTAGGCAAATCTCCAATGGTTAGAAATAAAACAGAAATGCTAGAAGCAATTAGAACACAAAATGAAAAAAGAGCAAAGTATGTAAAAATTAGAAACGAGATTGCACCAGAGGATACTAAAGTGCAACCTGGTGATGACCTATTAGAGACAGCAGAAGTTGTGCCAATTAAACAAGAAGGCATCATTAGTAACGTAGATCTTAATATAGACAGAGGTATTAAAAAACTTGAGGGTGTGGAACTCTACGGCGATGAAACGTTTGATGAATTAAAATATATTAAAGAAAATGGTGTGCACCCTAGAGATCTAGATCCAAGAGAAGGTTTTGCAAGAGGAGGTATTGTTGAAGTACTTATATAATCCAGAAACAGATAGCTTTGAATCTTTAGAACCTACGCTACGAGATAGGTTTGTGTTAGGTGGTAGAGTTAATTTTGATAAAGGATCTCCGTTTCCAATTACAGACGAAGTGCTAAAGCAAATAGATGATTTAATTAAAAATACAAATCTTAATTTAAAAGAGATTGGTAAAAAAATTAATTACGGAACAGAAAAAAGAAGTTTAACAATAGACACTCCCGTTATGGAGGCCTACATAGAAAAATATGGTAAACCTAGCGATGCTAGATTGCAAACAAGAGGTGTTCCATTATCTCCGGAGAAAGGCATTGGTAAAAAAATTGTAACAGCTTACGACAAACAAATTAAAAATTTTGGTAAACCAAATATATCTCAAATTGTAAGGGAGGTTTATGGGCCTGGTGTAAAAGACTTTGATAGTGCTAGAGCACAGGTTAGAAGTGTTTTAGGAGATTTTAGAGATTACAAAGGAAAAGCAAACATACCTATTGATAAAAAAGATTTAACCGCAGAACAAATAAAAACAAAAGCTAGAGTTAAAAAATTAAAACTTATCGATAATGAAACTATAAGAAAATTTATGGCTGGTCCTGAAGGTTCAGGATTACAGTATCATCACTCTGATGCAACTAAGACATCGCCAGTAACTTTAAGAAACGTTATATATGTCCCATCAGATGTAAATAACTACATTCAAAAATATGAGGGATCAATAACACAAAGAAAAAAAGAAATAGAAAAACTTATTAAAAATAAACCTGATGGCTATAAAAAACAAATAGACATTAAATTAAAACAGATTAGCAATACTATCGCAAAAGCAAACATAGATTTAGATAAAGCAGGTTACTCAGCTTTTAAAAATATTATAGAGGTAGATACTGTAGATCCTTTCGGTAAAAAAATTAAAATTGGTGGTAATACCGCCTTAAAAATTGGAAGTGATCTTGCGGTGGAAATAGGGTTAGACCCTGATAAACCTTTAAAACAATATACGTCTGAAGAAAAAATAAAACTTGTAAAAGCAAAAGAAGCTTTATTAGATGTATCTAAAAGAAACATTCCAGATTTAAGTAAAGTAAAACCAGAGTTAGATTTAAAACCTATTCCTAGAGGATCTAACATAAAAGCAAAAATTACAGAATTTAGAAACACTGCACAAAATGTTGTAAACAAAATACCTTTTAAAGGTCTAAGAATGGTTCCAGGAGCAGCTGCAGCAGCCATAGACTATGGAGTGTTTGCTGGTTTGTTAGGCACATCAGTTGACGAAGCCATTATCGGAGCATCGGGTTGGTTAACAAAAAAACCAGAGTTAGGTAGAGCGTTAGGGTTTGCTGCTCAGAGATATTCTGAAGGAAAAATTAATTTTAAAGAATTTAAAGAATTAGCCCTACCTGTCTTAAAAGAAATTGCAAAAGAACAGTTACCAGAAAGTAAATTACCACCTGTTGCAGAAGAGATAAACGATAAGATGGGTGAGGGCACAATTAAAATAGCAGATGAAGTTCCAGAACCAGAGTCAGCAAAACGAAAAAGAATGTTTGATGATTTTAACGAAAGATTTGGTGATACAAATGAAATGGAAATATCTGACATTGACAATCCTTTCATGGCAGCTATGGGCGGTCGTGTTGGTTTCTCAGATGGATCCCCTAACCCAGAAGTTACGGCTCAAGTAAAAGAACTTTTATCAGGATTAAATAACACCGAGGTTATGGATAATGTTTTAAAAAATAATGCACCAAGTTTAGAGGAATCAATGTTTGGTACAAAAGAAGAATCAAACTTATTACAAAGATTAAATCAAACAGTAGACCCAAGAGCTTTTCCATACTATGCAGCACAGCTTACAAAAGGTTTAGCACTGGCTCCTGAATTTGCAGCTAGATTTACATTAGCTGCTCCCTATGCTTTAGCGGGACTTGCTCAAGGTAAAAGAGGTGTTGGAGCAGAGTTTGTTGAAAACATAGATCCAAAAGTTACACAGAAACAAGTTATCGAGAGATTTGGTTTACAAAAAATTTTAGATGACATGGATCAAGATATTACAGGTTCACAAAGATCTGTTGGTGAGATATTAAAGATGGGTGGCGAATCACTTGGCCCTGCTACAGGTCTAGGGTATTTTGCATTCGCAGGTAAAGCTGCAAACAAAGTTAGAAAAGAACTTCAGAAATATGCAGGCACTGCAGAGGCAGCAAAAGAATTAGAAAAAAGCATAGAAGAAAAAGCAGCGTCATTACAAATGACAAGAAGAGAGTTTAACACCTTACTAGTAGGTGGTGGAGTTATGGGTCTAGTTAAAGCTCTTGGTCTTGACAAAATATTTCCTGCAGCTAAATCAGTTGCACAAAAAGCTGCACCAGAAATTATGACCACAGGTGGCACACCAAAATACTTTTTTGACTTTGTAAACTTAATTAAAACAAAAGGTGATGATGTTACAGATAAAGCTGCAACATTAGAGAGACAAAAAGTCTATAACTATGAAGGGTATCAATTAACAGAGGACATTTCTACAGGTAAGATTAGCATTAATAAAGATACTGAAGGTGGTGCTAGTTATTACATCGGTGATGGTGAATACGATACTGTTGAGGGTATTATTAGAAAAGAAGAAATAGTTTATGATCCACCTGAAACTATACTAGATGATGCTGGTAAACCAAAGCGAGTTCCAGACATATATGAAGAAAACACTTTAAAACCAGACTATGATGGAGGTGACGGAGATGTTGAAGCTGGTCTAGAATCTATTGAGGACATATTAGATTTATTATCTAAAGGTGGTAAAAAATACAATTTAGATGAACTAGACCAAATGGGCATAAATCCACAAGGACTTGGCGAAGATTTTTTAAAAAAAATTTTAAGAAACCCAGAAGAGATTAAGCTTTTAGATGCAAAAGAAACGTTTAAAGATACTATCAATAAAGTTAAGTATAAAATAGAAAAAGCAGGCGGCGGCATTATCAAGCTGGCTGGCGATAATTCTGGACCCCCACCAAAATCAGGGCCTACACCACACGGGTTGCCTTATGTTGCAAAAAATGTTAGACCAATCAAGGAGCGTAAATAATGGCAGATATTGACAAGACTCTTTCAGAGTTGGGAACCTCTGTAAAAATAGAAGGACCCGATCAAGAAGTAGAAATACAAAAACAAGAAGAAGCAGCTAAACAACCTGTTGAAATAAACCCAACAGAAGATGGTGGTGTTGAATTAAATTTTGATCCAAGCAAAGTAAATGCTGAAGGCGCGCCAAATCACTTTGACAACTTAGCAGAATTATTACCCAATGAAATTTTAGAACCAATTGGTTTAGAATTATTCCAAAATTATACAGATTACAAAGCATCTAGAAAAGATTGGGAAAGATCTTACACAGAAGGTTTAGATCTTTTAGGATTTAAATACGAAAATAGAACAGAACCTTTCCAAGGTGCTTCGGGTGCCACGCATCCTGTACTAGCAGAAGCAGTAACACAGTTTCAAGCTGGGGCTTACAAAGAATTATTACCTGCAGAAGGACCTATCAGAACACAGATTGTTGGTAACAGTGATCCACAAAAAGAAGCACAAGCACAAAGAGTAAAAGAATACATGAACTACGAACTTATGGAAAAAATGTCTGAGTACGAACCAGAGTTCGATCAAATGTTATTTCACTTACCATTAGCAGGATCTACATTTAAAAAAATTTACTACGATGATTTATTAGGCAGAGCTGTATCTAAATTTGTGCCAGCCGATGATTTAGTTGTACCATATTCTGCAACATCTCTTGATGATGCAGAAGCAATTGTGCATGTCATTAAAATGTCAGAGAACGATTTAAGAAAACAACAAGTTGGTGGTTTTTATTCTGATGTAGAATTAGGCGCACCATCTGTAATTAAAGATGAAGTTGAATCAAAAGAAAGAGAACTAGAAGGCACAAAAAAATCTGGTAAGCCAGAACAAGTTTATACTTTGTTAGAGTGCCATGTTAATTTAGATTTAGAAGGTTTCGAAGATAAGGACGCGGGCGGAGAACTTACAGGGATCAAGCTCCCATATATTGTAACTGTAGATGAAGGTTCGCGAAAAGTTCTTTCTATTAGAAGGAACTTTAATCCTGACGATCCAAGAAAAGCTAGAATACCTTATTTCGTCCACTTTAAATTTCTGCCAGGACTAGGATTCTACGGATTTGGATTGATCCATATGATTGGCGGATTGAGTCGAACGGCAACGGTCGCTCTCCGTCAATTGTTGGATGCAGGCACACTTTCAAACTTGCCAGCAGGATTTAAACAAAGAGGTGTAAGAGTCAGAGATGAAGCATCACCAATACAGCCAGGTGAATTTAAAGATGTAGATGCACCAGGTGGTAACATTAGAGATTCGTTTATGATGCTACCATACAAAGAACCATCTCCAACATTATTACAACTAATGGGTATTGTCGTTCAAGCAGGTCAAAGATTTGCTGCGATAGCTGACATGCAAGTGGGTGACGGTAATCAAGCTGCTGCAGTTGGAACTACAGTTGCGCTTCTTGAAAGAGGTTCACGTGTAATGTCTGCAATACACAAAAGACTTTACACGTCTATGAGATCTGAATTTAGATTATTAGCAGAATTATTTAAAACTTACTTACCACCTGTTTATCCGTTTGATGTAGTAGGTGGCAGAAGAGAAGTTAAACAAATGGATTTTGATGACAGAGTAGATATTTTACCTGTTGCAGATCCAAACATATTTTCTATGTCGCAAAGAATTACGATCGCACAAACAGAATTACAACTTGCAACATCTAACCCTAAAATACATAACTTGTATAATGCTTACAGAAAAATGTACGAGGCGCTTGGTATTAAAGATATTGATAAAATTTTACCACCACCTGCACCAATTCAACCAAAAGATCCGGCGTTAGAACACATTGATGCGTTAGCGATGAAACCTTTTCAAGCATTTCGTGGTCAAGACCACAGAGCACATATCACAGCTCACTTAAATTTTATGGCAACTAACATGGTTAGAAACAATCCACCTATTATGGCTGCGATTGAGAAAAATTGTTTAGAGCATATTAGTTTAATGGCACAAGAACAAATAGAATTAGAGTTTGCAGACACGATTCAACAACTTCAACAGATGCAACAAATGGCACAACAGAACCCACAGATACAAGCGCAGCTACAAAAGATATCTATGGACATGGAAGCAAGAAAAGCTGTGTTGATTTCTGAAATGATGGGTGATTTTATGGAAGAAGAGAAGAAAATTACGTCACAATTTGATGGTGACCCGCTTCTAAAACTAAAATCTAGAGAAGTTGACCTAAGAGCAATGGAAAATGAGCGTAAAAAAGACGAAGGAGAGAAAAAATTTGATCTAGATAGAGCAAAATTACTGCAAGCAAGACAATTAAGCGAAGATAAGATGGATCAAAACGAAAAATTAGCTAAATTAAGGGCTGGAGTAAGTCTTGCAAAGAGTGGAAATCAAGGTATAACTGCAATTAAGGTAGAAGAGTAAAAAAATAGGAGAAAAAATGCAAAAATTAGATAAAATTAAGCAAGTTCAAGTGCAAGATCAGCAAGTTGAAGTAGATCCTAGATCTAAAACAACAGCTGATGGTGCATTTAACAATATTGGCACAGGAAAACCTGAAATGCCAGTAAAAGGACAGAACAGAATGCTTGCTGAAAAGAAAAGAAACTCAAAGGCATACTAATGGCTTGGTTCAGTTTAGCAAAAATTGCTTTGCAAGCTGGAAGTAAGATATATGCCAACCGTCAAAAAACAAAAATGGCTATGTCTGATGCACAGTTAATGCATGCAGAAAAAATGGCCCGAGGTGAGGAAGCTTACCAGGGTAAATTACTAGAAGCTCGTCAAAACGACTATAAGGACGAATTTGTACTTGTAATCATCTCAGCCCCCATCATAGTTTTAATGTGGGCAGTGATGTCAGACGATCCAGAAGCTATGGAAGCTATGGAAAAGGTTAAATTATTCTTTGAATACTTTCAATCTCTACCATCTTGGTTTACAAACTTATGGATACTTGTAGTTGCTAGTATTTTTGGTATAAAGGGTACACAAGTATTTAGAAACGGAGGCAAAAAATAATGGCAAACAATAGATACAATAAACAAGTTACACCTAAAGGATACATGAAAGGTGGACGTGTAGATAAAATGGGCGGTGGCATGATGAAAAGAACTATGCTTAAAAAAGGAAGTAAGTTTCCTGATTTAAACAAAGATGGCAAAGTCACTAAAGCTGATATTCTTATGGGTAGAGGTGTTATCGGTAAGAAAAAGAAGAAAAAAGAAAAAATGAAGAAAAAGGTAATCTAATGGCAGGCAAAGGTTTATACGCAAATATACATGCCAAAAGAAAACGTGGAGGCAAGATGCGAAAAAAAGGTGCAAAGGGTGCACCAAAAGCTTCTGACTTCAAAAGAGCAAAACAAACAGCGAGATCATAATGGCAAAACTTTGTCCTAGAGGAAAAGCAGCAGCAAAAAGAAAATTTAAAGTGTATCCAAGTGCATATGCTAACATGTATGCTTCTGCAGTTTGTTCTGGTAAAGTTACACCTGGAGGAAAGAAGAAAGCTAAAAAAGCCATGGGTGGATCTGCTAATCCAAGACAAATGTATGGTAAAGGCGGCGGTGTTTGTGTTAGAGGAATGAACAGGGACGCTTACGGAAAAAATTCGTAATGGCTAAAAAAGGTTTAAGAGCATGGGTCAAGGAAAATTGGGTCGATATTGCGAACAAGCGAAAAGATGGCTCATACCCGAAATGTGGTCGAAGTGGTGGAGAAAAAAGAAAAAATTATCCAAAATGCGTGCCCATTGCAAAAGCAAGAGCGATGTCCAAAGGGCAACGTGCGGGTGCCGTAAGAAGAAAACAAGCTAAAGCAAATACAGGACCAACACCATCAAGAGCAGCAACTTTTGCAAAAAGAAAGAAAGCCATGGGTGGTGGTTTTATGGCTAAAAGACAAATGATGGGAATGGCATAATGAGAAAAGATTTTTCAAAAGGCACTATGCCAGCAAGAAACAAAAAAAATTTCAGGCCTACAAAGTCTGGAGCAGGCATGACACGAGCCGGTGTCAAAGCTTATAGAAGACTAAATCCCGGTTCAAAACTAAAAACAGCCGTGACAGGAAAAGTGAAACCTGGATCAAAAGCTGCCAAACGTAGAAAATCATACTGCGCAAGATCACTAGGGCAACTCAAAAGAGCATCAGCAAAGACTCGTAACGATCCAAACTCACGTATCCGTCAGGCACGAAGAAGATGGAAATGTTAAATGGACCCAAAAAAAGGAACTGGTAAAAAACCGAAAGGATCTGGTAGAAGACTCTACACAGACGAAAATCCTAGAGACACAGTTAAAATAAAATTTGCAACACCAGCAGATGCAAGAGCAACTGTTGCAAAAGTAAAAAAAGTAAACAAACCGTTTGCACGAAAGATACAAATACTTACAGTTATGGAGCAAAGAGCCAAAGTTATGGGTAAAAATCAAGTTGTGCAGATAGCAAAGAAAGGCAAAGATGCAATTAGAAACCGTAATAAATCGTCTACTTAAATATCTAAATAGACGAAACGAAGAATTGTCAGCAGCTTTAACGTCCGGCGGCATTGACAATATGGAGAAATATAACTATATAGTAGGACAGATAACAGCCCTAGAGGCAACTAAACAGGAACTCTCTAACCTGCTAGAAGATAAGGAGCAACATGGAACAGTCATCGACATCAACAATAAAACTACCGAATAAAGAATTGGTAGGAGTCAAAAAAGAAAAAGATTTATCAAAACAAGATTCAGAAAAACTACCACAGCCAACTGGTTGGAGGATGTTAGTTTTACCTTTCAAGATGAAAGAGAAAACAAAAGGCGGAGTTATTCTTGCCGAAACAACCTTAGAGAGACAACAAGTTGCGTCACAAACTGGTTTAGTTTTACGAATGGGTCCAGATTGTTACAGGGACAAGGATAGATATCCTGATGGTCCTTGGTGCAAAGAAGGGGATTGGGTAATGTTTGCCCGATATGCTGGATCAAGAATAAAAATAGAAGGTGGGGAAATACGTCTGCTAAACGATGACGAAGTTTTAGCAACCGTCAAGAATCCAGAGGATATCTTGCATGAATATTAATATCATAGGAGGAAACTATGCCAACTGAAGAACAAAAAATGGTTGATCTAGATACATCAGGCCCAGGTGCCGAGGTTAATCTAGAGGAGAAAAAAGACGAGTCGGTTGTAGAAACCGAAGCGCCGAAAAAAGAAGGAATAGAAACAGTAGAAACGAAACAAGAAGAAGTAAAAGAAGAACCTAAAGAAGAATTAAGTGAAGGATCAAAGCCCGAAGAAAAAAAGGACGAAGATAAATTAGAAGACTATAGCAAAGGAGTTCAAGCAAGAATTGCTAAATTAACTCGTAAAATGCGTGAGGCAGAGCGGAGAGAGAAGGCCGCTTTAGATTATGCAAAAGCAGTTGAAAGCAAAAGAAAAACTTTGGATTCCAAGTTTGGACAAGTCAACAAAGATTATGTAACTCAATTTGAAAAAAGAGTTAAAGATGGAATGGAGTCAGCACAAAAAGAACTATCGTCAGCGATAGAATCTGGTGATGCTACTGCACAAGTCAATGCTCAAAAAAGAATTGCTGCATTATCTATTGATGAAGCTAGACTAAATGTTATGAAGGAGTCAACTCCAGATAAAGAAAAATCAGTCAAATTAGAAGACGAGGTTAATCTACCTAGAGAAACTCCATCAGAATTACCTAACCCAGATCCTAGAGCGGAATCATGGGCTGCTAAAAATACATGGTTTGGACAAGACAGACCAATGACTTTTACGGCTTTTGAGATTCATAAAGATCTAGTTGAAAAGGAAGGGTATGACCCAAAATCAGATGAATATTATGAGGAAGTCGATAAAAGAATAAGACTTGAGTTCCCAAATAAATTTGATATAAAGGACAGTAATACGTCGACAAAACCGACGCAAACTGTAGCTTCGGCCAGACGAGTAGTTAGGCCAGGCACAAAAACTGTGAAACTCACATCGTCACAGGTAGCAATAGCTAAAAAATTAGGTGTGCCACTCGAAGAGTACGCAAAACAATTAAAAATCACGAAGGAGGTATAGCGTATGGAAAAAGAAAATAAAAACACTTCTCGTGCGAACCAATCTAGGTCTAAATCTGAAAGACCAAAGGTTTGGGTTCCACCGTCATCTTTAGATGCACCCCCTGCACCTGATGGATTCAGGTACAGATGGATAAGAGCCGAGGTAGTCGGTTTCCAAGATACGAAAAACATAACTGGACGTTTAAGAGAAGGTTATGAATTAGTTCGTGCCGAAGAAGTCGAAAATGCAGGTGACTATCCAATCCTTGAAGAAGGAAAATACAAGGGGGTAATCGGAGTTGGTGGCCTTCTACTTGCGAAGGTACCGGTTGAGATCGCGCAGCAGAGACAAGACTACATGGCAAATCGTCATGCAGAACGAAGCGAAGCCGTAAATAACGATCTTATGAAGGAGCAGGATCAGAGGATGCCAATCAATATTGATAGGCAGTCTCGTGTAACCTTCGGTGGTACAAAGAAATCCTAATTAGGAATTCGCGGGTTAATCCCTATCATCGATTTAACGTTAACCATTATTGGAATAGGAGAAAACTATGGCAAACAGAAACACACAAGGTTTTGGACTTATCCCAGCTGGAAGATTAGGTGGTGGACCATCTATCCAAGGTCAAGGAAAATACAAAATCGATGCTGGCCACAGCACAACTATTTACAATGGTGAATGTGTCAAGATCTCAAGCGGTTATGTAGTAGGCGGAAACGGTTCTGCTGCAGATATCGTAGGTGTTTTGAACGGAATTTTTTATAACGACGCTAATACATTAAAGCCGACGTTTGCAAATTTCTACAAAGCAACTATTACACCAGCTAACAGTGAAGACACTACTGCCTTTGTAATAGACGACCCTTTCCAGCAATACGTAGTCGGAGCGGATGACGCAACTGGAGTGACTACAATGTTAGCAACGTACGACATGAACACATCAGCTGGTAGCGATACCACTGGTAAATCATCGTCTACATTAGACATTGCAACAACTTCAGCGAACGGTAAACAATTCAGATTATTAAGATCTGCGGAGGATCCTGAAAATGAGGATGCTACTGCAGCTTTTGCATCTGTAGTTGTTGTATCGAACTTGAATTCGTTCAACGGCCACAATTAATAGGAGTATATAGACTATGGCAATATCACGATCGCAACTAGTTAAAGAACTAGAGCCAGGCCTAAATGCACTATTTGGGCTGGAATACAAAAGGTATGAAAATCAGCATGCTGAGATTTATACAAATGAAAACAGTGACAGAGCTTTTGAAGAAGAAGTAATGTTATCTGGTTTCGCAAACGCACAAGTGAAAGCAGAAGGTAGCGGAGTCTCTTTTGATGAAGCACAAGAAACTTTCACAGCGAGATATACTCACGAGACAGTAGCTCTTGCATTTGCTATCACGGAAGAAGCTATCGAAGACAACCTCTACGATAGATTAGCTTCTAGATACACAAAAGCATTAGCGAGATCTATGAGTAATGCTAAACAGGTAAAAGCAGTTGAGCCATTGCTTAACGGTTTACCGTCAATCAACACTTTCAAAGGTGGTGATGGCGTGAGCTTGTTTAACACATCTCACCCTACAGTAGCGGGTACTTTTCAAAATACCCTAACTACTCAGGCAGACCTTAACGAAACATCATTAGAGCAGTCAATGATTGACATCGCTAAAATGACAGACGAAAGAGGTCTAAGAGTTGCAGCAAGAGGAGTAAAAATGATTATTCCTTCTGAGCTTCAGTTTACAGCTGAGAGATTGATGAAATCTCAAGGTAGAACTGGAACAGCTGACAACGATATTAACGCAATCGTATCTATGGGTATGGTTCCTCAAGGTTATAGAGTGAACAATTACCTAACTGACTCTGATGCGTTTTATATCTTGACAGACGTACCTAACGGTATGAAAATGTTCACAAGAGCTCCATTGACAACTGCAATGGAAGGTGATTTCGACACTGGCAACGTAAGATACAAAGCTAGAGAAAGATACTCATTTGGAGTATCAGACCCTAGAGGTATCTTCGGCGTAGAAGGTGCGTAATTTGTACTAAAAAAACATTAAAAGGGGGCTTTCGAGCCCCCTTTTTTTATGGTAGAGAAGAGGTAATCATGAAGACATTTCGAGTACAGATAAGAGCATATGGATACTATGCTGACTTTGATCTTATGTCAGAGGACAGCGATAAAGCATTTGAAAATGCACTAGTTGACAAACTAGGAAAAAATGATATTGTCTGGGAAAAAGATGGATTTATTGATTCGTCTAAATTATGGCTAACTTATGAGGAGACCATAGATGCAAATACAAGTCAGAGATCTCTACAAACAGAAGAGAAGTCTCGAGACAGAGTGGGCGGTGCATCAGCGTGATAACCAAAGGTATACTTTGGATATGGTAAGAATCGACAATAAAATTAGGGAAGTTGTCAATGCTATTAAGATAGAAGAAGCTAAAATAGCTAATCTTACTAATAAAATAGAAGATGCTGCGCCAGAAGTTTCAGTAGCTACTTAGTAAAAAGCTACATCTTGGATAAATATTAAACCACAGCACAGGTTCTCTTGCACTCTATTTAAAAAGAGAGTATAAATCACTTACTGTATAATTATTAAAGATCATAGACGCATACAGTCGACGGCCTAGAGACTATGATCTGTAAACTAGGAGGATATAATTATGGCAAGTACTACATTTAACGGACCAGTGCGTTCAGAAAACGGTTTTAAAACAATCGTTAAAAGCGCATCAACTGGTGCCTTAACAAACGAGATGACTTTTTCTCAGTACACTGCAACTGTAACTGTTGCAAATGGTGATACTACAGGAAAAGAATCATCTATCGGCATACCTTCTAACTTCATACCAATGGGTGTTATGATAGCTGTAACGACTGCATCAACAAATGCTGTTAACTTACAAGATATCGGAACAGACGCAGATACAGATGGTTTCGTAGACGGAATTACTGTAGCTACAAACTCAACTGGTTTTAAAGGATTCTTTCCTTGCAATGGAGTTTTAGGAATGTCAGGCGGAACTACAACTGCATCAACTGCAACAGCAGACGAAGTAGAAGTAGTTTTGAGTGGTGATCCAGGAGCAGCTGGTGCAACAATAGTAATGAAATTTATTGGTGTAGCTAGTTCTTCGGACGCTAGTTAATAAATAATCTCGGGGCGCCTGGTGATGCAGGCGTCCTTTAAAAGGAGGACAAAAAATGGCAGACACAGTATTAAACACGACTGTATTTGACGGATCAAAAAAACTTATCACTCACTACAATGTAGTTTCTGATGGTGACGGAAGCACAACAAAGATTGTTGATGTATCTGCATTAGCAACTAACAATGGTAAATCTTGTACTAAAGTAAGATTAAACAAAGTTAGTTTTAATGTTTCAGTAACAGCACAGGTAGATGCACTTAGAATGTTATGGGATGCTACAACGGATGTAGCTTTTCAAACATTAAATGGTGAAATGGAATATGACTATTCTTCTTTCGGTGGATTAAAAAACACTGAAGCGAGTGGTTTTACTGGAGACGTTAATATAACACTACCAGCATGTACCAATGGAGATACTGCTACAGTTGTTTGTGAATGGATTAAAGTTTACGAATCGTAGGAGTTTAAATGGCTAATACAACTTCGGGAACAGCTACGTTCGACAAAACTTTTGCTATTGATGAGATAGTAGAAGAGTCTTTTGAACGTATTGGACTACAGAATGTAGCTGGTTACCAATTAAAATCAGCACGAAGATCTCTCAATATCTTGTTTCAAGAATGGGGAAACAGGGGTATTCACTATTGGGAAATAGATGAACTTGATTTAGATTTAATAGAAGGACAAGCAGAATACGATTTTTTTAGATCATCAGATGATGGCACAAGTGCAACATCTACACCCAACGGTGTATACGGCATATCTGATGTTTTAGAAGCACAACTAAGAGCAAATAGAACTCAAACAACACAAGCAGATTCACCTATGACTAAAGTAGATAGATCTACTTATGCTGCGTTTTCAAATAAATTATCTAAAGGTACACCTAATCAATATTGGGTAGAGAGATTCATAGATAAAGTTAGAGTGCATGTTTATCCAACACCAGATTCTACAAATGCATCTAAAGATATGCATTTTTATTACATTAAAAGAATACAAGATGTGGGTGATTATACAAATGCAACAGACGTACCGTTTAGATTTGTCCCTTGCATGGTGTCTGGACTTGCATATTATTTAGCACAAAAATACACTCCACAATTAATACAAGCCATGAAATTGGCATATGAAGATGAATTAGCAAGAGCATTAGCGGAGGATGGGTCGGCTTCAAGCACATATATTACGCCTAAAGCATACTACCCAGGAACGTAATGGCTAAATTTGCAACAGGTAAATACGCAAAAGCAATATCAGATAGATCTGGTTTAGAATTTCCATACAAAGAAATGGTTAGAGAATGGAATGGATCACTAGTTCACGTATCTGAGTTTGAACCAAAACAACCTCAATTAGAACCAAAACCTATGAACGGTGATTCCATATCTTTACGTAATGTAAGACCAGATAGAATAGAAAATGCAGTTCCATATCTGCTACCAACAGATGCTTTTGAAACTTATTCAGCAGGATCAAGAATTATAAATGTAACTGCGCCAGGTCATGGTTTAACAAATGGCACAACATACAGATTTAGAGGACCACCTCTTGCCGTCACTGCCTCTGGTGGAACTTCTCAATTTGGAAACCCAGAAAGTTTTGATGGCATATCAGGATCTAATATTGCAAAAGCAGCAGGATATGCAATTACAACAGGATTATATGTAAGTGATGCTAGAGTTTCTACAGACTATGCTGTAGCAAATTTCTTCTTCTTTACAGTAGACACAGATACTGCTACAAAAGGTGGAGTATCAGGAGGAGGAAACGGCTGTTCTATTGGACCAGTTACGTTATCAGCATAATGGCAGGATTAAGCGCATCAGGATTAAAAACACAAATAAGAAGTTACACAGAAGTTGATTCTAACGTGTTATCTGATTCTGTTTTAGAGAATATTATTTTAAATGCACAATATAGAATTTTTAGAGATGTACCTATTGATGCTGATAGAAAACAACAATCAGGTAATCTAGTTCCAGGACAAGAAACAATTAACTGTCCAGCCGGGGCTGTGTTCATTAGAGGTATACAAGTTTATGATTCAAGCGCCGTGTTGACTGGAGCAAACACATGGCTAGAGAAAAAAGACGTAACATATTTACAAGAATATCAACCGATTACAGGTACAGCTGCAGCACAAGGTAAACCAAAATACTACGCTATGTTTGGTGGTGCTACAGGTGAAGCTGATACTAATTCAGGACGTATATTTTTAGCTCCTACCCCTAATACAAACTATAAGTTTCGAGTGCACTATAATGTGGCTCCAGCTCTTTTAGAGAACAATGACACTAACTATATCAGTCTAAACTTCCCTAATGGCCTATTATATTGCTGTCTAGCAGAGACTTATGCCTTTCTAAAAGGACCAGCAGATATGTTGACATTATACGAGCAAAAGTATACACAGGAAGTACAGAAGTTTGCAAATGAGCAAGTTGGTAGACGTAGAAGAGATGACTACACTGATGGTACAGTTAGACTACCAATTAACTCACCAAACCCTTAGGAGATAAAATATGGCAATAACATCGGCAATTTGTACAAGTTTTAAAGTAGAACTATTAAAAGGTGTTCATAATTTTACAGCAACAACTGGTAACACTTTTAAAATTGCTTTGTATGACAGTGATGCAACATTAGGTGCATCAACTACCGCATTTTCAACGTCAGAAGAAATTACAAATACATCTGGAACTGCTTACACTTCTGGTGGTGCTACGCTAACAAGCGTAACTCCAGTTGCTTCGAGCACGACTGCGGTTTGTGATTTTTCAGATGTAAGTTTTTCATCAGCTTCTTTTACAGCTAACGGTGCATTAATTTACAACTCATCTGCATCTAATGTGGCTGTTTGTGCAATTGCTTTTGGTTCTGATAAAACAGCAACTAACGGAACTTTCACAATTCAATTCCCAACAGCTGACGCTACAAACGCGATCATAAGATTAGCATAGGAGGACCACTATGTCGGTTCAATCAGGATGGGGTCGATTCACCTGGGGCCAAGCATATTGGAATCGTGATGCTTTACTTGCAACTGGTTGGGGTGCAAAAGCATGGAACGATGGTGAGTGGGGAAATCTAGCTGACGAAACAGTTTCATTAACAGGCATAGCAACTACATCTTCATTAGGCACAGTAAATTTAATTGGTAACGCTTTAGTTGAACCAACAGGAATTTCATCTACAGCATCAACTGGATCTATCTCACCTGTTATACCAAAAACAGTAGAGGTGGGTGGTGTTTCTTTTCAATCATCTGTCAATTCAATTACAAATGTAATTCAAGTGTCTTTTGCTGTTTCTGGATTATCTTCAACATCAGCTACAGGTGTAATAGATCCTGCAGATCAAATTATGGGTCTTACAGGACAAGAGTCCACTGTTGGTCAAGGAACAGCCGTTGCACCAAACGAAGACGTATCTGTAACTGGACAAGCAATAACTTCAGCACAAGGAACAGCTCAAGGGATAACTTCACACGAAGCTGATGTAACGGGATTTGCAATAACATCAGGAATAGGTTCTGTGGTTGTTCCAAATGATGCAGCTATTTTAACGGGTCAAGAAATAGAAACACAATTAGGATCTCTAATAGGTCTAGGATCTTCAGTTGTAACTTTATCTAGTCAAGTCATAACCGGTTCAACAGGCAGTTTTACAATTGCAGATGTTATGGGATTAACAGGTGTTTCTGCTACGGCCTCTGTAGGAACCGTAGATCCAAAAGACCAAGTTATGGGATTAACTGGACAATCAGCTACAGCTAGTGTAGGAGCAGTGGATGTATTAGCGTATGCTAATATTGACACGGGCAGTAACACGTCGTATAGTAATATCTCAACGGGTTCTAATACTTCGTATTCAGATGTTGCAACTGGCTCAAATACGAGTTATAACGACGTAACAGGAGAAGCAGCTTAATATGGCATCGACATATACACCCCTAGGTATTGAACTCCAGGCAACTGGTGAAAATGCAGGAACGTGGGGAACGAAGACAAATACAAATTTACAGATCGTAGAGCAGATATCTGGTGGTTATACTACGCAAGCAGTATCTGATTCTGGCGACACAACTTTATCCGTATCTGATGGATCTACAGGTGCAACTCTTTCACATAGAATTATTGAATTTACAGGATCATTAACAGCGGGAAGAAACGTAACTATTCCTCTTGATGTACAAAACTTTTACATTCTTAAAAACTCAACTTCAGGATCTCAAACTGTAACATTTAAATATGCTACAGGTTCTGGTGACTCTGTTGCAGTAGCAAACGGTAAAACATCTTTAGTGTATGCAAAAGCAGATGATGGAACTAATCCAAATTTAGCTTCTGTTGCATTAGCAAGTGATCTTGTTGATGATACATCACCACAATTAGGTGGTAATTTAGATACTAATTCTTTCATGATAGACTTTGATACCTCTCACGGTATTAGAGATGAAAATGGAAACGAACAATTATTTTTTAGCACAACATCTTCAGCTGTAAACTATGTAAACGTTACTAACGCTGCTACAGGAAATGATCCAAAAGTAGCTGCAGCAGGTGATGATTCAAACATAGATTTACAAATAGCACCAAAAGGATCTGGTGAGATTGTAGTAGGTACAGGATCAGCTGCATCAACGATTACATCAGCTGGTGCATACGATTTAATTTTAGATACGAACTCTGGAACAAACTCTGGTAACATTACAATTACAGATGCTGCAGATGGAAATATTACTGCAACACCAAATGGAACTGGTGTCGTGGCAATTGGTGGTAATACAAACCCAGGAACTCTACAGCTTAACTGCGAAAATAATTCCCACGGGATTAAACTGCAAAGTCCCCCACACGCAAATTCGCAGAGCTACACATTAAAATTCCCTACTGGAAATGTTACAGCAGATAGATTTTTAAAAGTTGCTTCAATTACAGGTTCAGGAACAACAGCAGTTGGTCAATTATCTTTTGCTGAAGTATCTGGTGGAACATCATGGCAAGCAGTTACAACAACAAACGCAACCATGGCTGCAGGTGAAGGTTATTTTGTTAACACGACATCTGGTGCAATTACAATGACTTTACCAGGATCAGCATCACAAGGAGACGAAGTTTCAATTATAGATTACGCAGGCACGTTTGACTCTAACAATTTAACAGTAGGAAGAAACTCACACAAGATACAGGGTTCTGCAGCAGATTTAACAGTGTCAACCGAGAGAGCAGGTTTTACATTGGTTTACGTAGATGCGACTCAAGGTTGGCTATTAAAGGATAAATAATAGCTATGTCTGACTATAAAGGTATAAAGGGGTTTCAAGTTCAAACCCGTACAGATGATCCAGATAACGGAATTGCTGGAGATTTTTATTACAATTCAACTACGGGAACATTTAAAACTATAAGCGCTGGCGGAGCACCTATTGGAGCGTGGGCTTCTGGTGCAGACACAAACCAAGAAGCAGGACAAAGAAGTTGTGCTAGTAGAAGCACTCCAAGTGCTGCTTTTGTATCCGGAGGATTTGACATGGTATCACCTCCGCCTCCATCATCACTTGCTAACGCAGAAACTTATAATGGTTCAGCATGGTCAGAGGGACCAGATCAACCTGGAACAGCTAGAATAGGAGCAGCGTGGGGCACTACCACTTCATTTGTGACAGCAGGTGGATCAGTTGGAACATCTGGCGCACCTATTAACCCTTACGCCTTTGAATATAATGGAAGTTCTTTTAGTAATGGTGGACAATTAAATAACGCAAGAAGAAATGCTGCAGGAGCAGGAGTATCGGAATCTTCTGGTAGAGTAATGGCAGGTGGAGATAACCCAGGTCCAGCACAAGATTTTAATGAATCATATAACGGAACTGCATTTTCAGAAGAAACAGAAATAAACACAGCTAGAATAAGACCAGTAGGTTTTGGAACAGAAGACTCTGCAATTATAGCAAGTGGCGGAGATGGAACTAACGTAGAATCTTGGAATGGTTCGGCATGGACTGAAGTATCAGAAGTATTAGTTGCATTATCAGCGTCGTCCGGAGGCGGTGGAACGACAACAAGTGGTTTAGTATTTACTAGAAACGCTGCAGATTCTACTGTCATGACAACTCAATTTTGGAATGGATCAAGTTTTACTGAAGTTTCAGAGTTGAACGTTAACAGATATGGTAATGCAGGCGGAGGACCTAGTGGTCAAGTCTGTATATCTTGTGGTGGTTATGCGCCTCCTTCAGGATCTAGCATCGCCAAATCAACAGAAGAATGGACAGCTGCAGATTTTGCGACTAAGACAGTGACAACAAGTTAATTATGATATATAAAAAATTAAAAGGAGGAAGTAACTATGGCATATAAATACTGTACAGCGACTAACTGGGGAAAAGGTTTTTTTACTCATGAAGAGAGAAGACAGTTTTTCTTAGCAGGTCATCCTGGAGAAGTATGGGTTGTAGGCGATAACTATTTTGGTGATCAATGGATCAGTAAAGTACATGGTGCAATTAAAAGTAAAGAAGAAGCACAAGCTATCGTTACTGGTGAAATCGAAGCGGCACAAGCTGTTTGGGATGCGTTACCAGCTGATCAACAATCTGAATCAGATAGACCAGTAGTATATAATCTTCCATAGTCTTAACCTATGGCTAAGTATTCGGATATAAAAGGATTTACAGTTCAAACTGTTTCGAGTGATCCCGTTGCGTCTCAAATAACTGGTGGATCTTGGTCTACTGGTGGAGACTTAACTAGAGGACTCTCTATTGGTTTAGTGGGATCAGGAACGTCAGGAACTGCTGCTATGGGTGCAGGCGGCACAACAGGTGGACCTCCTTATACAACTCAAGCTAAAGCAGAGCAATATAATGGAACTGCTTGGACTGAAGTGGGTGACTTACAAGAAGCTAGAGATAACGCTGCAGGATCTACTAACGCTCCTTACACAGCAACTTTAGTTTTTGGTGGTGGCGCCGGATCAACTTATTTAACAGATAACGAATCTTACAATGGAACTGCGTGGTCTGAAATAGCAGAATTAAACACAGGTAAATCTTCAACAGCTGGAGCAGGTATACAAACTGCTGCATTAAGTTTTACAGGTGAAAGTCCTGAAGGCGGAGGTAGTGGACCTCACTCTGCTAGAAACGAAGAATGGGATGGATCATCTTGGTCAGAAGAATCAGATTTAAGTCAAGGCAGAAGAGAAGCTAAAGGAAACGGAACAGCGACTGCAGCACTTTGTATAGGTGGTAATATAGATCCTCCAATAACAAACAAAGTAGAGTCTTGGAATGGATCTGCTTGGACAGAAATAAGCGAGATTAACACAGCAAGAAGTGAATTAAATTCAGGTGGAACACAAACTGATACGCTAGCTTTTGGTGGTAGAGCCCCTAGTAAAACAGCAGTAACCGAACATTGGAATGGGTCTTCTTGGACAGAAGTTGCAGATTTAACAACAGCAAGAAGTGATACTTATACTGGAAGCGGAACATCAAGTTCAACTATCATGGCTGGAGGAGAAACTGCTTCGGCCTATACAAATGCTACTGAGGAGTGGGATGCACCTGCACTTTTTGCAAAAGAAATTCAAGGACAACTATTTTACAATTCAACAGCAGATGCTTTTAAAGAAACTATATTAGATATACCTGGTGCGACTTGGGCTAGTATTTCAAATATTAATCAACCGAGAGGTTCTTTACAATCAACAGGAGCTGGAACTTCAACAGAAGGAATTATTTTTGGAGGATTAGAACCTTCTGTTACTGGTAAAACAGAAGATTGGGATGGATCTAGTTGGACAGAAAAATCAGATTTAAATGATCCCACACGAGATGGAGGTGGAACAGGATCTTATAATTCTGCTCTATCAGGAGGTGGTGATCCAGGTGGTGTTACAGATAATGCTGAAACTTGGAACGGATCTTCTTGGACTGCAATTACAGAAATGGGACAAGCAAGAGAAGGATTAGGAATGGCTGGAACAAGTAACTCAGCAGTAATTGCTTTTGCTGGTGGACCAAGCACTGACGCACAATTATGGAACGGATCAAGTTGGACTGAAATAGCCGATGTAAATAATCCAAGAAAATTTGGTTCAGGCGTAGGTTCATCTACATCTGCTGTTTATTTTGGTGGACAAGATCCAGGTCAAACAGGTAAAACTGAAGAGTGGAACGGTTCTGCTTGGTCAGAACAGTCTGATTTAAACACGGCAAGAGCTTCTTGTGGTGGTTCTGGAACTTCAAAAGATGACGCTTTGGCTTTTGGTGGATTTGCACCTGCTCCAACTAAAAAGAATGAAACAGAAAAATGGAACGGAACTAGTTGGACAGAATTAAATAATTTAGGAACTGCTCGAAACGGTGGAGGCGCGGCAGGAAATTCTAGCACAAATGCTTTTTATGCAGGAGGAAGCACGGGAAGTAACACCGCTGCAGCAGAAGAGTTTACAACAAGTATAGCTAACAAAACAATTACAACGAGTTAATTATGGCAAAGTATAGAGAAATAAAAGGTGTAACAGTACAAACGAGAGACGAGGATCCAACTATAAACGCTGGGACTTGGGCTAGTGCTCCTTCACTAAACACAGGTAGACAGGAATTATCTGGAGCAGGATCATCTGGATCTAACGCTTTAGCTTTTGGAGGAGACAAAGGTGGTGGATCTCCACACTCAGATACTGAAACTGAAAAATTTGATGGATCTTCTTGGTCTGAGGTTAATGAATTAAATCAAGCAAGAGTTAATTTAGGTGGCACTGGAACTAACACTGCAGCTTTAGCAATAGCGGGTAGTTCAAATCCAGGAAATACAAATTATGTTGAACAATGGGATGGAACCAACTGGACTGAAATAGCAGAAGTAAATACTGCAAAAAGCACTAACACTGCCGCTGGTACCACAACAGCAGCAATATCTGTAGGTGGAGAACCTGGCACTGGTAATAATCAAGTAGAACTGTGGAACGGTTCGTCTTGGTCAGAAACAACAGAAGTTAATAGTGCAAAGAATGCTGCCGTTACATTTGGAACATCAACAGCTACAATATCAGCAGCTGGAGGCGGCGGTTCGACTAACACAGAATATTGGAATGGAAGCAGTTGGACTGAAGTTAATGAATTAAATCAATCTAAATATTCATTAGCTGGATGTGGAACTTACACAGCAGGTTTAGTTTTTGGTGGACAAATTCCTCCAAATACAGCAAACACAGAATCTTGGGATGGAACAAATTGGACTGAAGTAAATAATTTATCACAAGCAACAGCTTATCAAGGCGGCTCTACTAATGCACCAAACACAGGAGCTTTGAATTTTGGTGGACAATCTAGTCCTCAAACCACAGCAGAGGAATGGTCTTTTCCTGCAGGACCTCACTTAACAGAGGGTGATATATTTTTATCTGCAGGATCAACGATGAAAGCTTTTGGAAAAGCCGCTGGAATACCAGCAGGAGTTTTTGTATCAGCTAGTCCTACTAATACACCTAGAGAAAGACTTGGTGGAAGCAGTTCAACAGGAGGTTCTACCTCAGCACTAGCGGCGGGTGGAGACTCTCCAACTATAGATAGTGTTGAACAGTACGATGGATCGTCTTGGTCAGAAATTACAGATTTAGGCACAGCACGAGGCGGTAACGGTGGAGGAGCAGGAACTTCAACAGCGATGTTAGCTTTTAGTGGTGGTCCTTCTGTTACTGATGTCGTTGAATCGTGGAATGGTTCTGCTTGGACAGAAGTAGCAGAAGTTAACACAGCAAGATATGAGTCTAAAGGTGGTGGTACACAAACTGCTGCTTTATTCTATCCTGGTTATCTACCACCTCCAAGCACAGCAAGAAATAATTTTGAACAATGGGATGGAAGTTCTTGGACAGAACTTGCAGAAGTTAATAGAGGGAGATCAGCTATAGGAGCAGGGACAACTTCACAAACATCTGCTGTAATTTTTGCTGGATCTAATCCACCTCCAGTGCCTTCACCAACTCCTGCTGAAGCATCTACTGAAACTTGGAATGGAACAAGTTGGACTGAAGTTAATGAAATGAATACGGGTAGATCCGGTGTTGGAAGTTTTGGAACTGCTACTTCATGTATAGCAGCTAGCGGTTATTCTGGTGGATTTGTTGAAAACGTTGAAATATGGAACGGTACATCTTGGACAGAAATTAATTCGATGGGAACAGATGGTAGTAATCTATCTGCTAGTGGTACAACCACAGCTGGTTTGGTATTTACTGGTAATCCACAACCTGGTAGAGGAACTCTTACAGAAGAGTGGTCAGTAGAATCTGTATTATCTAATGTAACTGTATCGTAGACTTGACCTTTATATAGAAAGATATATAAAGATATTAGAAATGAATAAAGGAGATAGAATGTCAAAAGAAAAACGTAATATAGCTACTAAGCTAGAAACAGAGTCTAAGTACTTATCTAATGTACTAGATAAAGAAGATGTGAAAGCATTTAAGAAATTAATACCAGAACTACAAGATACATGGATGAAGAAACAAATGTTTCGTACAGAAACAGAAATGAGATTCTCTGTGTTATCTGATAATAAATATCCAACCAAAGCTGCAAAGTATTGGCAGTCTGTAAGAGAGCAGAACACACACTTTGAAAATTTAGTTCATCTATCATTTGACGCTAGGAAGAACGATGTTGAAATAAAAAAATTACAAAGAGATATTAAAAAAGAAAAAGACCTATTAGAGAAAGAACTTAAACAAGTAGAGTTAGAAGAAAAACTTTATGCAAAAGCTCAAATGGAACTTGTTGCTAAACATAGAATGAGAGAAGTTGCTACTTGGTCTAAACTTAAAAAAGAGTTTGATGATGGTAACTTTGATAAACAAGATGTAAACACGCATCAAGCTAAATCATATCTATTAAGATTTCAAAGACAGAAAGAAACAATAACACCTGGTACAACACAACCAGAAGTGTTTAATATATTAGGACAATTAGAAGCTTTAGAAAAAGGTTTAAAAGAAAAAACTTTATCTTTAGACAGTAAAAAAACTAAAAAATTAAAATGAAGTTTGATTTTATTTATTTAGGTCAGACGGTTTTAAAATACCAGGTTCCCCTAGAGATATTTGTAGGTCTTAATGAAATCTACGAAAAACAAAAGAAACAATTACCAAAAGCTAACAAACAATTAGTAGGTAAGATAAAAGATGAAGTGTCTTTATATTACGCTGGTCCTAATAGTGAAAAAATGCACCAACATAATTTTTTACCACAAGATATATTAAAATGGTTTTATACAGTATTTGATCATTACACAAATTGGAACAAGATAGGTCCAACGACAAAAGAAATAAATTCTGTTTGGGTTAATGAAATGAAAGCTCAAGAATATAATCCAATACATATTCATCAAGGTAAATTTTTTACAGGACTTTCTTCTGTGATGGTTTTAAAATTACCAAAAGACACAGGTGTTGAATATTCTGCTGAAGATAAACCTATGAATGGAAGACTACAAATTGTTGGTTCAGCTAATGGTCAGTTTGCTAAAACAGATTATTCACCAAATATGAGAATTGGTGACTTTTATGTATTTCCATATGATATGCGTCACTGCGTATATCCATTTAACGGAACGAAAGAAACAAGAAGAACTTTAGTTTGTAATGTTGATGTTGATTATAATCCAGTATCTTCAAGAACAGGATCAGGACAAAACGAATGATACCAAAAATGCCTAAATGGCAATCTTATGTTGCCACAACAACAAACCCCTTGTTCACACCAGAACAATGTAAATTAATTATAGATGCAGGTCATGCATGTGCACCAGAACAAGCTAAAGTGGGTGGTGGAGATAAAGGTCTATACGATACAAAGAAAAGAGTTACAACAATATCCTGGATACCTTTTAAAAAATTACCTGAGATGTATAAAGTTATTGAGAATCAATTATCCATTGTAAATTTAAATCATTTTGGTTTTGATGGTGTAGGAATAACAGAGTTAGCTCAATTTACTGTGTACCCTAAAAAAGGTTTTTATGATTGGCACATGGATTTAAATGCTTTTGGTGGAGAAGGAGGAAACCCAATACGTAAAATATCTATGACATTATTATTGTCAGATCCGTCAGAATTTTCAGGTGGAGATCTTTTATTTGCAGATGCTGGTCTATCAAAACCAATACCTTTAAAACAAGGACAAGCCATATTCTTTGCATCATTTTTAAGACACAAAGTTGCACCAGTTAAAAAAGGTATAAGAAAATCTTTAGTTATGTGGTTTGGAGGACCTCCGTTTAAGTGAACCAGTTATATAAAAAAATATTATTTCCAACTGCTGTTTATTATAAAGATTTACCTGACTCAAAGGAACTTAATAAATATTTATTTAAAGAAATAAAAAAGTGGCGTAAAGTAGATCCTAAAGGAGAAAAGAAAACAAACTCTGGATTTGGTTGGCACAGCAAAACAGATATGGATAAGCGAAAAGAATATAGCCCGTTGACAAAGCGACTATTTGAGATGGCTTACGAGTGTAATAAAGATTATGGTATATCAGGTAAACTAGGACTAGGTAATATGTGGGCTAACATTAATCCAACTTATAGTTATAATAAAACACATACACACCCTAACTCCATGTGGTCAGGCGTGTACTACATCAAAGTACCAAAGAATTCAGGCAAACTATTTCTAGAAGACCCTAGACCAGGACCAAACACATACATGCCTAGAAGAGTTGACAATCTACCAGAAGCATTATGGAGAGTGTGCGCATATGAACCCACGGAAGGACGTTTAATTTTTTTTCCTTCATGGCAACCTCATGGTGTTGATATTAATATGAACACAGAAAAAGGTGAAAAGAATTGGAGAGTTTCAGTATCATTTAACTTTATACAAATATGAGTTTTAAAAAAAATAAATATCAAGTTATAAGAGGAGCTATATCAAAAGAAGTAGCAGCGCTAGCTTATACGTACTTACAGATATCGGCAGAAGCAGATAATTGGATGTTAAATAATGGTGTTACACATCAAGGTAATCCTTTGCTAGGTAGATTTAACGATGTGCAAGTTCCAGGTTCTTACGCCAAATATAGTGATAGACTTATGGAGACGTTACTCGTAAAAACTATAGCTGTGATGCAGAAGAAGACAGGGCTTAAATTAGTCCCTACTTATTCGTACACAAGACTTTACAGAAAAGGCAATATTTTAAGAAGACACAAAGATAGACCTAGTTGTGAGATATCAACCACCTTAAATTTAGGTGGAGATGAATGGCCCATATTTATCGATCCTACGGGGTCTGACAACGTCATAGACGAGTATAAAGAGATACATAAGCCCAATGCACCCAAAGGCATAGAAGTTAACTTAAAACAAGGAGATATGCTTATTTACTCTGGTTGTGAGTTAGAGCATTGGAGAGAGCCATTTCAAGGCAAGTTATGTGGTCAGGTATTTTTGCACTATAATCATGCAGATGGACAGTTTGCAAAGACGAATTTGTATGATAAAAGACCTATGTTAGGAATACTCAAATAACGTTGATAATCAACGCAATCTAATATAATCTGGAGATCTATGTTACAGAAGGTTAATTTTTTACCTGGGATAAATAAACAAATCACACCCACTGGCGCAGAAAGTCAATGGATAGATTGTGATAATGTTCGTTTTAGATATGGCACACCTGAAAAAATAGGTGGTTGGAAACAACTAGGTGCCGATAACGTTACAGGTGCAGTTAGAGCACTACATCAATTTACTAATAGTTTAGGTAGAAAATATTCTATTATAGGATCAAACAGAATTTTATATGCTTATTCTGGTGGTGTGTTTTACGACATACACCCAATTAAATCTACAAACACACTTACTAATGCATTTACCACGACCAACGGATCAAGTGAAGTTACCATAAACTTTTCTGGTGATCATAATATACAAGCTGGTGATATAGTTTTATTAGATAACTTTTCATCTATTACAGGTTCAAACTTTGGTGCATCAGACTTTGACGACATAAGATTTATGGCAACAACAGTGCCAACATCAAGCACCATTACAATAACAATGCCATCTAATGAATCAGGTTCTGGAGCAACACAATCTGGTGGCATAAGAGTTCAACACTACTACAGAGTAGGTCCTGATGTACAGGCACAAGGTTTTGGTTGGTCACTTGGATCTTGGGGCGGACAAGAGCAAGGTTTTGGTTGGTCACTTGGATCTTGGGGCGGACAAGAGGTAGGGGCTTTTACAACAGTCTTATCATCAGACATAGATGCGTCTACAACAAGTATAACATTAAATGATGCATCACAGTTTCCGTCATCAGGTACAAACTTTATACAAATAGGGACAGAAGAAATATCCTACACAGGTATATCTACAAACACACTTACAGGTGTAACAAGAGGCGTAAGAAACACCACGGCAGCAACACACTCTGCAGGCGCTACAGTTACAAACACATCTAGTTTCGTAGCATGGGGTGAAGCAGCATCAGGAGACTTAATCGTTGACCCTGGTATGTGGTCCATTGATAACTTTGGTGACAAGGCCATCTGTTTAATTGTAGATGGCGAGTGTTTTGAATGGAACTCTGCAGCGTCTGATGCAACATCGACAAGAGCCACGATTATAACTAACGCACCAACAGCATCGAGACACATGCTGGTATCTACACCGGACAGGCACTTAGTGTTCTATGGTACAGAAACAACGATTGGTGACAAGTCTACACAAGATGATATGTTTGTTAGATTCTCATCTCAAGAAGATATTAATACTTATACACCTACAGCAACCAATACGGCTGGTACACAAAGACTGGCCGACGGATCACGGATCATGGGAGCTATTAGAGGTAGAGATGCAATCTATGTATACACAGACACAGCGTTATTCTTAATGCGTTTTGTTGGTCAACCATTTACATTTGCTTTTGTACAGGTTGGAACTAACTGTGGTCTTGTGGGCAAGAACGCATGTGTTGAGGTAGATGGAGCTGCATACTGGATGTCAGAGAATGGTTTCTTCAGATATGCTGGTGCACTACAATCATTACCATGTTTAGTAGAAGATTTTGTATACGACGATATTAATTTAGATTCTGGTAATCAGATGATTAGTGCCGGACTCAATAACTTGTTTGGTGAGATTATGTGGTTTTATCCAACAGCAAACTCTGCTGTTGTTAATAAAATGGTTTGTTATAATTACTTTGACTCACAACCACAAAGACCTGTATGGACTGTAGGCACATTGTCTAGAACAGCGTGGGCTGACTCTGCAGTATTCGGTACCCCTCATGCATTAGAATACGATGCTGATGGTGTAGAGGGAGCTACTTCATCTACATACGTACAAGGCAATACAGATGGTATTTCAACATACTATCAACACGAAACAGGCACAGATCAAGTTAAAGGTGGGTCAGTAACTGCTATTACAGGCACAATAACATCGGGAGATTTTGATATTACACAGAGCAGACAAGAAGGTGTGACTCTTAGAGGTGACGGTGAGTTTATTATGAAGATAAGAAGATTTATATTGTATCTCAAACAGGAAATACAAGAGTGACGTTGAATTTAAAGAATTATTCTAATGATACAGCGGCTAGTTCGTCATTAGGACCCTTTACAATTAGCTCATCAACGACTAAAGTGGATACACGAGCAAGAGCTAGAGCGATTGCTCTCAAGATAGAAAACACAAGCACAGCTCAAGATTGGAAGCTGGGCACGTTCAGATTGGACGTACAAGCGGATGGTAGAAGATAATGAGTATATTAGATTATAGAATAGGTTTATCAGATAGAACAAGCAAAAGCATATTAGATTCTGGTTTTAATTTAGATGGATCAGAAATGTCACCTCAACAGCAACAAGAATATGAACAATTTAAAAAAGACAATAATATGTCTTTCGCACCTTTTAGAAGTAATGATATGGCAATGGGAATGAGCATTTCAGATGTAAAACCCTTATCAGAAACACTAGGCATAACGTTTAATAATCTACCACAAAATTCCCCCATGAGAACAGACACTAGAATAGTACCAGAAGAATATGGTTTAGAGCCACGTAATTATGATTTAAGTGAGGAGATGGTAAGTGGTAAAACAAGAGACGGTATTTTATCTAAATTTAATCCTATGAACGCTCTTAATTTTTTAGCTAACATTTATACGGGTGGAGGAGTACAACAAGCTTTAACAACATCAGGTGTGGGTAAATTATTTAGTAGTATATTGGAGTCTGGCAGAAACACACCAAACTATCAATACAGAACACCTGGTTATGAAGGAAGATTAATAGCTAGTGATTTTTATGACCCTAAGACTGGATTAAATAGATTTGACAGAGCTAAAACTTTGTTCGGTCAATCAAGAACGATGAAAGACTTTTTAGATGCTCTTAAAGAACAAAGAGATAGAAGAGCAGCTAATAGAGCAGCAGTTCAACGAGCAATACAAAATCAACAAGATGCAGGTGGATCTGTTCAATCAAGTGACTCATATAGCGGTGTAGGTGATGTTGGAGCAACAGGAGCTAACTTTAGTGGAGATTTTGCAACAGACTCTGCTAGTTACGATTTATAATGGCAAAGATAGTACAAATATTAACAAGACCAAGTAAAGAATACAGCCAAGCTGTAGCTGACTCACAAGTCAGAGATCTTGATGGTGTAATACAAAAATTAAATACTACGTATCAACAAGACTTGAAGGATGAAGTAGAAGCTGAAAACTTCTTTTTAAATTAATGGCAAATAGTTTTATAAATAAAAAAGTGGACCTAACAACTACAGATCTTACAACTCTGTATACAGTACCATCATTTAAGACTGCCGTTGTAAAATCAATTCTAGTATCTGAAGATGCAGGATCTGGAGCTAATATTACAGTAACACTAGTAGATTCTTCATCTAATATATTTAGTTTATTTAAAACTAAATCTATATCTTCGAATACTACAAGCGAACTTTTAACTCAACCTCTTGTTATGGAAGAGAGCGAGATACTAAAAGTACAGGCTTCTGACGCGAACGAGCTGCACGTCATAGCTTCAATATTAGAAATACAGCCGCGAGAGGTAGTAACGTAATGCAAATATTAAAACCAGAAAAGATTATAACAACTATATCTAACCTTAAAACAGGTGAAGAATATAAAACAGAAGAGGAGTGGAAGGCTAAAGGAGTGCCAGAAGCAGAGATTAGAAGAGATGTCAAAGTAATTATGCCATCGCTTGATTTACTAGGAAAAACAAAATAGAACAATATTATGCCGTTAAAAAAACTTAAAAGCATAGGAAAAAAAATACTCGGAGCACCTAAA
>VTLG01004051.1_pt1 | contig 43574 bp, 69 predicted proteins | sample 4694571 | NCBI WGS metagenome assembly VTLG01 (sample SAMN12604809, study PRJNA352737) | marine metagenome | biome: ENVO:00000447; feature: ENVO:00000209|ENVO:00000569|ENVO:01000036; material: ENVO:00002151; isolation source: viral sequences binned using virsorter ...
TTGACGCCGACCATCGGGGTCTTCGTCGCGGGGTCATAGCTGGCCCAGACCAGATAGCTGCCGCCAGCGACGAAGCCGACGCTGTTGGTCAGCTGGGGCGCGATATTGCCATGCGACAGGCAGAGCGCGTTGTTCAGCATGTAGAACTGGACGTCGATGTCGCTCGTTTCCGCGCCGGAGGCGAAAAAGGTATAGGCCGTGCCCGTGAGGGCTACGCCTGCCCCCCACTTGATGACGGTGGCGAAGAAATAGCCCTTGGCGATATCCAGCTCGAAGCCCTGGACGTGCAGCGGCAGCTCGCCCGCCGTCGAAGATCCCCCAGGGAACTTGATGACGGGCTTGGCGTCGCCGGCCATGCCGTTGCCGACCGTGATCGCGTCGTCGCTGGCATAGGCCATATGGCCCTTGCGACCCGCGACGCGCAGCACCTTGCCCGATCGGCGGACATTGCCGTCGGCAGGCTTGATCCAGACTTTCAGCGGATCATAGGACAGCAGCCGGCGATCGCGCTCGGTCATTTCATAGGTAGGCCGCGCCGGCATGTTGGGCAGCGCGAAGGGGACGCGGGTGATAGCGGAAACGGCCATGATTTAAGCCTCCTGAGTGGCAGCTAGGGTCTGGATGGTGGCGAAGACATCGAGCGGGCGCCCGTCGATCAGGCTGTAGCGGCGCCAGTCGGCGCGCTTGAACACGGTGCGCTGGCCGCCGTCGAAGCCCTGGGACGGCGGATTGGCGACGGCTTGATTACCATAGCCCATGCGCGCCGTCTCGACCGCGCCGGCGGGGATGGCGGCCGACATGGTGGCGACGATGCGCGTCGGGTTCGCCTGGTCGATCAGCGACGATGACACCGACACCGTCGTGCCTGCGCTGTTGTAGTGGGTGAGGCCGCCATTGGCAGCGGAGAGTATGATCGTCTCCGTGTCGCGGGCGACCGCATGGTTCATGGTGACGGTCAGCCTGGAGCCGGTCCACGTCGCCGACTCCATCATCAGCGCCGTCGTCTCGCCGCGGATCAGCCAGTCGGCCATCGCTTCGCCCGACAGCGCGCCCCGCCACGCTTCCTCCGGTGCCTTGTAGTGGATGCTGTCGGTATCGAAGTCGGTGAAGTAATGCGGCGGCAGGATGTGGATGTCCGCATTGTTGCGGGCCAGCTCCACCTGCGCCAGACCGGAATCTGCCGGCATGGCTTGGTTTCCTTTGGCCTGAATGGTCTGGTGATAGAAAAGCTGCGGCGCGATGGCCTGCCCGGTGCGCGACACGATCGCGCTCTTCATGCCCGGCCAGGCCGCCTCGACCTGCGCGCGGTAGTTGGCGTTGACCCAGTCCGCTTCCCCCTGATCCATCAGGATATGGACCTCCAGCGCCAGCCCCTTGGCGTCGGCGATGGCCTTGGCGCTGTCGATCGAGGCAAGCGCGTTCAGCCAGGGCTGCATCCAATCGACGCCGTCATGGATCAGCTTCGCGAAAGACAGTGATCCAAAGCCAAAGCTGGCGGACGCCAGATAGACCGAACCATCATAGCCGTTCGGACCGTTGAGATGCGTTGCCAGCGCGGTGATGAAGCTTTCGCGCGTCCAGCCGCCCCTCACGTCCGCGCCGACTTCCCCCAGGCCCTCGCGCATCGGCACGAGCGATGCGATGCGCGACGGGTCGATCGGGATGGTGCGGGACTCGACACCGCCGACGATCGCATCTCCATCCAAATTGCCCTGATAGGGGATGGTGCCGCCGTTCCAGGTCAGCAGCCGAGAGGGGAAGGCCGCGTTCCGGATCGGCATGGCCGTGCGGATGGTCTGCGGCCCGGTGACGCCGGCGGGATTGGTGCCATAGCTGCCGCCCGCCACGCTGTTCGATTGGCCGATGACAAGGGCATAGACGATCTTCGTCGGCGCGGCTGTCGCCGGCTCGCTGACATGCCAATGCGCATGGCGCACCTTGTGTCGATCGCGGATCGGGTCCGTGTCGTTGCAGCTGATCCGAACAAGCCCCGGCTTCGCGCCGTCAGGGCGCTGGATGACCTGATAGCCCGTCACGCCATGCTGGCTGAAGGTCAGCTGGCGCTTCATGCGCGTGGGGCCGCTGGGGCTCTCCACCACCGCCCAAAGCTGCGGCACCTTGTTCTGGTCGCCCTGGATGGTGAGGCCGTCCAACACGCGCGGGTGCAGGCGGATGCGCTGCCCCGGCTCATAGCCGGCGAGCGGCTGTCCTACCTCGTCCCATTCGGTCACGCGCAGGAAGTCGAAGTCCGCCGTCGGCGGCGTGCCCAGCACCTCGCCATAGTCGGCGATCGTGCGGCGGTCGAACAGGTCGAAGGACAGGACGGGCTGTCCGCCCTGCGCGCGCACCAGGGGCATGCGTCCATTGGCGACAATCCCTTCGCCGCCGTCCAGCTGCAGGTTGTGCAGCCTGACATGGCCGGTGACCGGATCGACGTAGAAGAAAGCGCCATTGTCGTCTTCGGCGAGGATCATCTTGCCATCCACGACATGCGCGCCTGCGACGGGCGGCGCACCAGCGCCGCGCGCGTCATACTGGCGCCGGGCCAGCGTCTCGGCCGACATGGCGGCGGTGCGGGCCTGCTGTTCGGCGGTAAGGCCGCTCTGCAACGCCTGCTCCTGCGCCGCGATCGCCGCCTGCCGCTCTGTGACTTCGGTCGACAATCCTTCGGCCAGGTCGCTCACTTCCTGGCCCAGCCCGCCGACATCGACACCGCCCAGGTCGGTGATGTCCTCGGGCGGCTCGATCGCGATCAGATCGGTCTGCTGACCGTTGCCATAGATGCGGACGAAGGGCAGGCCATAGACCGCGCTCGGCGGCACGACATAATCCAGATCGCCGGGCGCGCCATCCTTGCCGATCACGAAGCTGTAGGTCACCACGCCATCGGCGACGACAGGCGTCAGCACATCGCCCAGGCGCACATTGCTGACATTGTTCTTGTTCTGGTTGAGGTTCTGCCAGCGCAGCTCCACGCCGTTGTTCGCCGGGTCGGCCGGATCTGCCGCGCGCGCGATGCGATAAGTCAGGCGATAGGTGCGACCGGGATAGATCGGCACGGCGATGCGCGGCGCGATGTCGACATAGCCCGCGACGGGATCGACATCCGCGCCCGCCAGACGCAGCGCAGCGCCATAGCCGGCCGCTGCGACCACGCTGCCGACGCTGACCGGCGCGCGGCCGAGCGGGTCGCCGGTGGTCGCGTTGGAGAAGAGCGCGCGGGCGTCGCCGGCACGCTCCGGTGCGCGGGGGATCAGCGCCTCGACAGGGCTGACGCGCGCGTCCAGATCATCGGGCTGCACCGCGCTATCGGCCTTGGCGCCTTGCGCGCTGGTGGCGGTGTCATCCAGGGCATCTTGTAACCCGGTGACGCTGGCGATCGGCTGCGAGCCGGTATGGTTGGCCCGGTTCTTCAGATTGGCGTCCGTGTCGTTTGCCGTGGCGCCGGCCGCGATCCCCGACAGTTTCGTCCGCTCAGACGAAGTCATGCGCTTGAAGTCGGCGGCGTCCGCCAGTTGCTCGATCGATGCGCCCGGCTGGAGTGCGCTGTCGGCTTTACCGCCCTGTGTGCTGGTCGCCTTGCCCGCCAACGCGGCCGCCACGGCCGTGCTGATCGGCTTGTTGGCGTCGGAGGTATTGTCGACATTGCCCAGGCCGACGTCGCCCTTCGCCAGCGCCACATCGCCGGTCTTGCCCGCGACCTTCGTCACCGCATTGACCTGTGCGCCGGCGGCAATGCCGGCCAGCTTGTTGCGCTCGGCCGTGCTGATCCCCGCCGATGCCGGCGCGAAGTCTCCCACATTGGCGCCAGCTGCGCTGCCGAGGTCCGCCGCGTTCGCCTTCCCGGGAAGCGCCGTCTCGATCGCATCCAGCCGGCCGCTAAGCGCGCCCTCGGCGCCCTGCGCGCGAGAAGTCTCTGCTGCGAGCGCCGTCTTGTCCGCCTTCACCTCGAGCGGTTCGGCAAGCGCGGTTGTCACTACAAAGCTGCGAACATCGGAAAGCGGCATGGCTTACTCCGGCAGGAGATTGATTTGGCCGTAGATCAGAAGCGGAGATTCCCCGGCCTTGGTGAAACGGATTTTGTGGGAGAGGCGGACGACCTCATATTGACCTTCGACAGCGCCGAAGATGCTGCCGTAGATGCTAACCAAGACCTGCCCGTTGTCGGCATCGGTCAGGACAACGCCAGTCACGTCGCGGCTTGTTTCGATGCCGGCGACGGCGATAGTGGAGGCATCGCCAGACTGTTCACGAAACTCCATCGCCGCATCTATGCCGGTGAGGTTTACCGGATCGCCATTCACGTCGCGAGCAAGCAGCGTGAATTGCTTCGCCCCGGAGCGGGGAACAGCAATGTCCATCTGCCAGGAACCCGACATCAAGCCGCCTCCGCAAGAGAGACTGACCGATCTTCAATGAAACTGACTGCCATTTCGGCGCTTCGGCCAAAGGACAGGGGAGGGCTCAGATCCTGACCCAAGGCGAGCTTGCAAATGGCCATGGGCCAGTCGAATGTCACGGCCTCACCAGCGCTGATCGGGTCCCGGATGGGGGGCACGAATGAAAACGTCGCTTGCTGCCCGACCCGTGCGATAATGCGTTCGATCTTGAAGGCTCGGCCAGCAACCATGCCCTTCATGCCAGCCTGCAAGCGCGCGCCTTGGCTGACATTCACCGCCATCTGAGTCGGAATCGCACCAGGTGGTGTCACGACGCTGGCTACGATATATGGGACTGCGTATCGGACCTCAGTGGGGAAATCCGGATCATTCGAGAATAGCTGCGATGGCCGCGCAGGGGCGCTACCGTTTGCCGGGCGAGGCGCGGTGTAAAGGGATACCAGCGGGACAAAGAAGCGGCGACCCGGCATGTAAGCTGTCCAAGCGTCCCACAGGCGTATCAGCGCGGGGGTTCTCAGGGCGATCCCTGAATAGGTTATTTCCCAACGTCCGCCGCCATCGGTCTGGATCGCGGTCTGGTCGCCGTTGATTGCGGTGCCGCCGTCGATCATCATCGGCACCACGTCCGCCTTGACGATCTGCGGGTTGAACCGGTGCGTGGGAAAGATGGGGAGCATGGCTGCAAACGTGGCGACGCAGCTTGCCTCAAGCTACGGACGGGACGCGTTACTGCTCGATCAGCAAAGCATTCGCGGTCGCGCCGGCCAATACGGACACTAACCCCGTTAGAATGGCTTGCTGCTGCACCAGGATCTGCGCGCCGGTCTTTGTCGGCGTTCCTGTGACGGTCGATCGTGTTGGACCGGACAGGACGGACGTGGTGGCTGGAAGCGGGATTACCGCGGGCGGATTTGCGAACCCGCCTGACGTGTAATTCAGGGTTGCAACCCCTTGCGCGTTGGTCTGCGCTGATGCGGTCATTACGCGCTTGGCGGCGTTGAAGTTGAACGCATCCGCCTTGGCTGCGACATAGCCGGCAGTTCCGAGATACAGGCCGATCTGCGGCTTCGCCCCTTGGCCGCCAGCCCAATCCACGACCTTGATGAGGGTTCGAACGCCGTCCTGCTCGCCAGCTAGCACAGGCGACCAGCCGTTATCGCCATTCGAGCCAGGCGAACCGTCCCGCACCTCGCCGAACGTCCTGACGCCGCCATTGCGCCATGTCGTGATGACCTTCCGCAAGCTCATGATATCACCACCGATCCGGCATAGGTTGGGGATCCGGCGACACCTGCTGCGCTGACCGTAACCAGCCAGTAATGGCGCGTCGAGCCGCTGGGCTGGCCAGTGTCGTCGTAAACTTGGTTCGCGCCCAAGGTGCCGGGAAAGTCGCCATTGACCTGGTTTGCCGTGTTGAAATTGTTGGTGCCGTTGCGGAAAAGCCGGGTTGCCGAATAATTCGAGCTGGTGGGATCGCGCCAGGCAATCAACGCCTGCCCAGTGGTCGGGCTGGTCACAGCGGTATCGGTCACTGGAGCGGGAGCAAGGCCGGCCGTCGACGTGCTGACTGACGCCATCTCCGACCATTCGGAAATGCGCCCATCGCCAACGCCATAGGCCACCTCGACATCGATACCGACGTTGATGGGGACGCCCGTTGTCAATAGTTGTGCGGATGGACCTGGATCAATGTCTGAATATGCCTGCTCCAGCCAACTTCCGCCATCTGTGGTGACGCGCCAACGCGCATACCAAGTGATGTCTGACCGATCGAAGCCATCCACCGTGATGCGGATGCGCGCGCCGCTTCCTGCATCTCCTATTTCCGCTTCAGCGCTAGCAATGATCGGAGTAGCGAGAGGTGCTGGAGCGACGCGGTCGCCTTCAGCCGCAGGCTCCCCCTCTTCGGTGGCAGGATTCCAAGCATCGATATTGGCATTCGCGGCTACCCAGGTGAACGTGACGCCGCCGGTGGCGACATTCCGGGTGATTGCTGTAATCTCCGCGACGCCGTCGAAGAATATCGTCCCTGCTTCCTCAATGCGAAGGTTGATATAGCGCTGGCTGCGCGCGATGCGCCCCGCCACGTTGGTCGTGACCGTGCCGCGGTAAGGCGCATTGGCCCGCGCCATGCGCCGCTTCGCCAACCTGCGGACCTGACCCCATGAGGGAGTCTGTAAGTCCAGCGTTTCCGACAGCAGCGCCCCGCGCTCTGTGATGTCATCCTCATCACGCCAGGCATCGCATTCGACGCTGTTATATTCGTGCGCCTTCGAGACGTAGGAACAGACGATCTCGTTGACTGCGCTGTCATCATCGACGCCAACGCCTTGCCAATCATAGGCGATGATATGCTCAGGGCCGATGGAGACAGTTGGTGCCTGGAACTTGCCGGCGTGGACCGCCACGGAACCATCGGCCTGCGTCGCCATCCACCCGTCGCAAAGCTGGAGTAGCCCTGCCTTGGTTTCGCCGTGGGGGGCAACCAGCGAATGTGACAAGCAGGACCGGTAACGCGCCTCGGTGCCCCCTGCTTTGAGCGTCACAGCCTCATCACAGACATCGGACGCGGTGCGCCAGCTTGCGAGGGATGGAGCGATCTTGCGGTTATAGAAAGCAACCCGAAGCGCCATCAGTTCGGCGGCATATCCCGGATCAGTGACGGGGATCGTGGGCTTGGGGGCCTCCCTATAGAGCATATAGTGCATGAGCTGGCGGATCGGGTTTTCCGTCCAGGTCCATGCGCTGTGGTCGCAGGGGTCTGCCGCCCATGGATCAGGGCACTTCTGCCATTTGGCGGCGATAGAGGCGGTTGGGACGCCGCTCGGGTAGCGCTTGAGGAAGTTCTTGGACTTTACCGAGGCAAAGCGCGTATAGATCAGGCAGACGCCATCGCCGCGGTGATTGCTGGTCCAGACTCCGGGCAGATCATCTATGATGACGGGGATAGTGGTCCCTGGCGTCCGCCCATCCGTCCAGTAGAACCGCGTCGTGTCGTCGCCATAGCGGCCATCGGACAGACTGTTGATGAGGCCGCCGGGGTAGCTGACGCCCGACTTATGCGTTACCTTGTCATCGCCGAGATAGAAGGCGACAGGCGAGGTCATCGGACCATCATGAACCGCATAGCCGTCGATCGCGGCCCCGTTGTTGCCGGTTTCGTACAGGAAATAGGCCCCGTAGAGGCGGCTTTCGCCATAGGCGCCGACGCGGGGGGGGCGCGAGGTTTTGATCGCCGTCGATGAGGCTGGCGTCGGCGTGGGCGGCGGTCGATCAAGGGCCGCGATCCCACCAGCTAGAGTTCCGCCGATCGCTGCGCCAAGAGGTCCGCCAAGGCTGGTCCCGATGGCGGTGAAGGCCACCGAGCGGACAAGATTGCCAAGATCGCGATCGATCAAGGAAATCGGTGCCGTCACAACCCCGATGATACGGCCCAGCGTCCTACCCATGAAGACACCACACAGCCAGAACCGCGTCATGCTCTACGGACGCGAAGGCAAGCCCCCGCTCAGCAACAACGCACCACCGCTTGCCGGTGAAGATTGCCCCGGCCTCTTGATTGAGGATGCGCAGGATGCCGATGTCTCCGGGCTGCGCATCGTCTTGCCGCCTTACGAGGCCAGCATCAGCCAATCCCCGCTCGAACAAGGCCAGCAACCCGCCGCCGACATTGATCAGGTCGTGCGCCTCGCTATCGGTGCCATAAGTCCCACGCCAGGCCGCCATCGGATCAGCCAGGCCGTTGTCAATCGCCCACTGCGCCGGCATGGTGCAGCAATCCCATATGCCAGGTTCGCGGCGACGCTGCCCGGCCTCCAGCAGCCATGCGCCAAGGTCAATCACTTGGCCCGAACCTGCGCGATGTGCCTGCTGTGATCCCGCCGACATTGCTGAAAATCGCGTCTGTCGGATATTTGCGCCGTTGGTCGGCATCGGTGAAATAGGCGTTACTGGCTCGGGCGCGGATGCTGTCCCCCTGCACGATGGTCAGGGTGATAGACCGCGTGACCTGACCGTCATTGCTTTGAGGGCGGCTGACGGTCAGGGAGCGGGCTTCGAAAGTCGCCTCCCATTCGATCGACGCAATCGACCAGTCGTCATTGTAGCGGATCGTTCCGACATAGACGGGGGCGTATCGGACGCTCTCGGCATCTTCGATCGCCAGCCTGATCGCCGTTTCCGATACCCCGCTGATGGTGAGGTCCAGACGCTCGGTCGTTCCGTTGATGAGGGTCTGCCAGTCCGGCACCCCGACCAGTTCGCCACCACCAAGAGCGATCATAGGCGAGGGGACAAACGCATCGGCGGGGATCAGCAGATTGCCGTGGCCCCCATGGATCAGGGCAGGGTCATCGCAGTCGATGAAGGCAATGTAGCTTTCGCGGTAGAAGGGCATCAGGTGCCATCCCGCTGGAACTGCGCCAGGCGGGCGGGCATGGCCTTGGTGACGACTTTGCCCATCGCACCGGCGGCTTGCTGAGCCTGCCGCCCGCTTAGGGTCAGAAGCTCTCGCGCAAAGCCTTCGGGGGTGACGCTGTTACGAGCGTCGATGCTGATCTGCTGGTTGATGGTCGCGGCGTCGGAGCGCGCGCTCAGCCTGTGGTTCGGAACGACCACGCCGGCCTGCTGGGGGACGAACATCTCCCGCCCGCTTTCGCCGACCATATAGGGCGTGCCAGCCTTCACAGCGCCGCCGATCGCGCGCCCGCCGCCAAACAGGCTTCCAGCCAAGGAACTGAAGAAGCCTCCGATACCTCCGCCGCTAGAGCCCGCCTGCGAAAGCGCTTCCGTGATCGGCTTGATCAGCACGTCCTCAATAAGCATGTTCAACAGGCCTGAAAGCAGCGGGTCTTTGATGCCGATCTGCTTTTCGATGCCGCTGCGGATGCTGTCGCGGACATATTGCAGTTCGTCCACGACATAGCCTTCGACCAGATCGCGAGTTTCGCCTTCGTCGCGTTCAAGCTGGTCGCGATAGGCTTCCAGAGGCGACTGGTTCGCCCGTTCGGCAGCGCTATGGCGGCTGTCGCTAACTTCCCCAAGAACGCCTAGGGCGGCTTGCGCGCGCCGGCCTTCTGCGGAGTTAGCGCCCTCTAGCTTGATAATGGCATCAAGCTGCGCCCGCTGATAGCGCTCCTCCAAATCGATCGACGCAAGAGCAAGCCGCTTGCGTTCGGCGCTGCTCTCGGCAAGGTCATACTGATTGCGCAGGATTTCCTGGTCGGCACGGAATCGTTCGTCGGCCGCGTCTTGCGCCTGACGGGCAAGCTCGATTTCAAGATCGCGGGCGATGCGCTGGCCATAGCGACCGGGCTGCACAACGATTTCGCCATCCTCGCCCTGCGCGCCGTAGAGACGGTCGATCGCTGCCATCGCCGCTTTGCGCTGGGCATCGGTCAGGTCTTTGTTCGCCTTGATTTCGGCGACACGCTCCTTGCGCTCTTCGGTCAGGATCTGGCGCTGGAGTTCGGCGCGTTGTTCTGCGCTCGTTGCGAGGTCCAGCTTGGCCTGCAATTCTTCCTGGCGCAGGCGGGATAGATCGCGTTCGGCCGCTTCGGCGTCGGGACCGGAGGGAGTGGATTTCGAGCCGCCAGTTTTCGTCTTGGGAGGTTTGACCGGCGGCGAGGAAGGCGTTTCCTTGAAATCGTTGAGCGACGTATTGATTACGTCGGTATAAGCCTCGCGCGCAGCCGCCTCGTTCTTGATGGCCGCATTGAGGTTTTCGCGCTCCTTCTTTTCTGCCTTAGCGGCCTCAGCCTGCGCGCCCGGAAACAAGGTATCGCGCACAGAGCGGGTGAGACGTCCTATCGCGCCCACGGCACTGCCACTGGACTGATTTGCCGGGTCGCGGGCTGCCTGTGCCGCGCGACGGTCTAGAGCAGCTTGCGCTTGTTCGCGGTTAGCGCGAGCTATGGAAACGGATGCCTTTGCCTGCTCAATAGCTGCCTGCTTGGCCTGAGCGGCGACACGGCCCCATGCCTGAGCAAGAAGGTTCGCCTCCCCCGTCAGGTTGGCAGTGGCAGTGAGCGCATCCCGCTCTTTCTTGGTCAGGTTGTTGGTTTCGGCCGCCGCCTGTGCCTTTTTTTGGCGGGCCGCATCGAACTGTGATGCCTGATCGGCGATCGCCGTAGATAGCGATTCAGAGGACGCCTGCGCCTCAGCTTGGCGTGCGGACAGGACGGCAATACCGGCACCCAATGCAAGGACGGCGGCACCCACAGGGCCACCTACAGCAGCCAGTAGAGCGCCACCCGTGCGTGCGGCCATGCCTTGAGCGACTGAAAGGCTGGTGACAGATGCCGCCGCCAACCGTGCAGCCGAGGCTTCACCCAGCAATGCCGCGTTGGCCTGATACGTCGCGCCTGCCAGCGCCTCGGCGGTGAGCGCAGCGCGGGTGTTGGCGGCTGCCAGAGCAATGGAGGAAGTGGCAGAAGCGCCGGCCGCTGCGACATAGCGAACGCCCATGACGGTCGCGATGACGGCCAGTGCGGTCGATACAGTGTCCAGATTGTTCGCCAGCGACTGAATGCCAGATGCTAGCGCCCCTGCCGCGCCACTGCTTGACGCCGCTGATCCGACGAACTCAATCAGACGATTGTTGAGGCTGGTGAATGCGCCTTCCAGAGTGAGGGTAGCGTTCGCGGCTTTTCCTTCTACCACTCCTGCCCCTGCCAGAATGGCCTGGAAAAACTCCTGAGAAGTTACATTCCCATCGTAAACTGCCTTGCGCAGCTTCTGGACTGAACCTGCATATTTTTCAGACGCTGCGGCAGCTTCAAGCAAGGGACGAAGGCCGCCTTCGTTTATCTGAGCCCATTCTTCAGCCTGAAGCTTTCCATTGCTGAATGCCTGAACGAGCCCCAGCACAGCACCCGATGCTTCCGCCGAACTCTTCCCGGTGATGATCAGGGATTGCGCTACCGCTTCGTTGATGCGCATGATCTGCGCCTGTGTAGCGCCAAGCTCGCCCCCGGCTTGAGACAGGTTGCCGTAAAGGTCGGCAAGAGTATTGACGGACACGCCGTATTTTCCGCCCAGATCGAGCAGCTTGGCCTGTGTCTGCGCAAGCGCCTCACCTTCCAAGCCAGCGACACGCAGGCTGTTTTGAAGGCGGGTGTAACTATCCGTCAGGGCGATTACTTGCTGCGCGCCGAAAAGGCCGGTCAGCGCCTTAAAAGCCGATCCAATCTTGCCCGAGGACAGCGCAATCTGCCGCTCCAGCGCGACCATCTGCCGCTGTTGCGCCTGCGTGACCCGCTCGAAAGTGGCTGCCGACCTACGAAGATCGGCCTCATATTTGCCGACGCGAGCCTCAAACTCGACAATCACTTCGTCTGCGGTTGGCATTGCCATGGATGGTCATGGCGGGCAGGTTCATGCTACGGACGCTAGGAAGCAGGGAGGCTCATCATGTTGCAGCTTATTGGGTGGCTTGGCTGCCTGTATCTGGTGGTGAAGGCGCTGGAGTTGGCTGCCAGCTCAAGCTTCCGAGACGAGAACGGCAATATGAAGACGACGGCGATGGCTGCGGCAGTCCTCGCATGGTTTGGCGCTGCTGGGTTCGCCCTGCTGTTCCTTGGACAAGGGGCGGCGCTTCAAACTTTAACGCCAAGCACCTCAGAGGCCGACGATCTAAGCGCTCGAATCAGGCAGCAGTGCATTGAGTTATCACAAACTCCTGAAGAAGCGGAAAAGTGCGGAGGAAATTAACCCAGCACCGCCACCCCACGCGCCTCAAGCCGCCGTCGCCGCTCTTCCGTTTCCTCGATTGAGGGTGGGTCAGGCAGCTCGTCGCCGGTCTTGTGCGCCAGCTCCCAATTGTGAAGCATCGCCTGATATTCGTAGAGGGTGAGGGCTTTGGCTTCGGATGGAGGGATGCCCCCCATCATGGCGCAGTTGGCGAGAATCTGACCGATGTCTATTCGGTCGCTTCCGCCTCGTCCTTTTTTTTTGAGCCGTCCTTCTGCGCCGGCTCATAGCCCTGCATGAAGGTGTGCAGGATCGTGGCGGCCAGGTTCCAGCTTTCGATGAAGGGTCGAGCTTCGGGGCCGGTGACATAGCGATCAAGAAGGGCGGCGACTATGCTCGGCTTGCATTCGACCGCCTGACCGTCGACCGTCCCTCCGGAACCGCCCAGCAAGCCTTGGCGAATGATTTCCGCCACATCGACCAGCCGCGAATGGCCGGCCATCACCCGCTCATAGACAGCCTGAATCCCGGCGTCGGACTTGCGCTCGATCTCCGCGCACGCAGCCCACGGCAGCTTGAAATCATAGATGCCGTCGCCGAAGTCCAGCGTCAGGTGATTCTGCATCAGTCGGCGTCGGCCCATTCGAGCAGGCCGGCGCCGGTAATGGTGATGCTCGCCTGGGTCCACTCGCCATCATTTCCAGTAATTTCGAACGACGAGATGAAGCCCGGCCCTTGCCAATAGCCGGCATCGACAGCAACTGCGGGCGCGGCCGGCTCATCCATGGCGAAGCGCCAGCTCTGATCTGATCCCATCAGGCCGCGGATCGCCGCCATCTGCGCCCGATTATAGAGGCCAGAACCCGTGATCGACCAGTCCTGCGCGCCGACCGCACGAACAGTCTGCCCCGCATCTTCCGGATCGGCGCAGTCGTAATCCGTCATTTCGAAGGCATTGGCGTAGGTGATCGTGATGCCGCGGGTGTTGATCCCGCAAAGCTGGGTGAACACCTCGGGATCAGCCCCGTCGCCGAACATGATGTCGGCGTAATTGCCCTTTACCTTCGCCGCGTATGCCATTGCCGATACCCTCGTTGATGAGATTTCCCCGACTTTGCGGAGCGGGGGAGGGAGGCGCTACGGACGGCTAAAGCTGCTCGACCAGCGTCATCGTGAACATGACCACGCCGTGCCAGCTATCGGCCTCCGTGCCTTCCAGCATCTGGGTCCGCTCGACATGGCAATCAGGCAGTCCGTCCAGTACATCAGCAATCGCGGCTATCGCCTGTTCCGCATAAGCCTTGGGGTCGAGAATGTCGGCCGCCTTGTTCACGAACACATGGTAGGAGCTGTCCACGGAACCGCCTCGCCAGCAGGACGCGCGAAAAGGGTCGACGCTTTCAACGCCGTAGCGGCCGAATGGCTTGGCCGGACTTGCCGGGGTGACGGTGGGATAGAGCCGATCGGCGGGAATCCTGGCGGTGACGGACGGGGCTGCTTTCAGGGCCCTGATGACAGCGGATCGGGCTTCAATGGTCGGGCTGATCGTCATTGTCAGGAGCCAGCCACAGGGGGAAGCTCATTGCCGTCCCGAGCATCGATACCAGGTTCCAGTCCGTCTCGGGATGATCCGTTTCCATTCGCGCCAGGATCGCGTCCATCCACGCGCCGAGAATGTCGATGTCGAACCTTTGCCCCATCGCCTTCGGACTTAACTGGTTTCACATCCTCTGTCGCCTTGCCTTTCGCGATAGCAGCGTCCGCAACCTCGCGCTTGACTGTGCCGGTCCATCCCGTCTTGAAATGCGTGACGGCGCGCGAAGGCCAGCGGTGATTATAATCGGCTGTGAAGGTGATCTTGGCCATGGCTGCATTGGCCGCCGCTGGCGCCTGTTTTGCTACGGACGGCTACAGCTTCCCGCCCCTAACGATGATCTGCACGCCCTTGGCGGCAAGGCGCTCACCGGCCTTGCGCACCTTCTTGGCAGCGGGACGCATGAAGGGGCGAGCGGCAACAGTTTCATCTCCGAACTCCAGGCGCGCCGCGTATGGAGCATCGGCGATCGATTGCGCGGTAAGCGGCCCTGTGCGTTCGACATGCACGGACCTGTCCAGAAAGTGAGTGTCGGCGTTTGGCGGTTCGCCGGGCTTCGACGGCACATGGTTCTTGCCGCTCACCGCGCCGGCAGTGATGCTCAAGGCGGCCTCGGTAGCGTGCATGTCAGCGAGCGTATAGACCAGCTTGGACGCTTCCTTGCGCATCCCGGCTGTCATGTTTTTAAGGCGTTTCAGGTGATCGCCGGCACCTTTGAACTTCGCCATCAGCCCATCCACCCCCGCGCCAAAATCCCGCAGGCCAGGCCCAGCGCGAACATATTCAACGCTAGATGAGCGATCATCAGCAGCTTTTGCTTGTTAGTCACGCCGCCCGCCCCCGACAAATCCAGTGGCTCGAAGCAGCGTCCCTCTCAGCGCTGGCGATCATCCACCGCTTGCCCTTTGCGCTGATCTGCAAGTCGGTCGTCACCTCGACGCCTAGCCCCGCCGACAAGATGATGATCCGCACATCGCCTTCGGAATATCCCTCACTCTGCCGCATGGCATGGGTCGCGCCGTCCACCTGGCACCGGCAGGGCACATCATCGCCGCCGCCGTAGCCGGTGATAGCGCCTTCATCGTCATAGATCGGCTCTGTGCCGTCGCGGTGCAGCGTGCCGGGCAGATACAGCCCGCCCAGCGCCGCGCCGAAAATCGCTTCGATGCCGCCGTCCAATAGGCCCATCACCGCCCCCAAGGCGGAAGGACGCCCGCAAAGCCGTTGAACCCGCAACCACCCACGACAGCGCCGGTGCCAGTCACGCGAGGTCCGGCGATGCAAGGTCGGATCATCGCAAAAAAGGCGACCCCATAGCTGTTGGAGCCATAGACGCCCGCGCTCTGCGCCGATGCTGCGTCCGCCTTTTCCAGTTCGATCGTGCCGGACTTGATGCGCTTGAACCCGGACGCGCCTTGCGCCGCCATCTCGCTTTCTGCGCCGGTGCCGATCCCTGCGTCCGTCAGATACCATGCGGTTGCTCGCATTGTGGCCAGGTCTATGCGCGCGCCTAGGCAGTCTTGGAGCGGCTCGGTGAGGAGAACGGCCTGACCGGACCAGAAGTCATAGGCTGCATCGTCCACGGCTGCGAAAGAGGGGAAGATCGAAACGAATGTCGCCTTGGTCGGCGCGGTGTAGGCCATGGGTCAGTCCTTACGAAAAAGGCCGCCGCCCGTGTGAGCAGCGGCCTCGGTTGCCCCCGGAGGTGCGGTTACTTCTTGGCGTCGGCGGGCTTGGTCAGGGCCTCTACCTGCTTGGTGAGGTCTTCCTTGTCCTTCGCCAGACCGTCGCGCTCGGTGGTCAGGGCCTCTACCTGCTTGGTGAGGTCGGCGACCTGTGCGGCGAGATCGTCCAGATCAGCCGAGCCATCATCGCTCGGCGGTGCCTTCCCCAAGTCGGGCACCGCCCCCTTGATCGCCTTGGGGTCGATTTCCTTCGACTCCCCCGGCTCCAGCCAGATGGTGCCCGTATCGGTGTTGATGCCGCGCGGGCCGGCGGTGTGGTTCGTGAACGTCTTCATGGCTTAGATCCCATCCCGATAGCTGACCGCCTTGGGGCGATAGATTTCCGTCTGGCCGACGTTCATGATGCCGTCGACACGCCAAGACATGGACGAAATCGCGTGCGGCGGCAGGAAGGTGAAAGCGCCGGGCAGGAAGCCCTCCAGAACGCCAGGATTGCGCGCATAGGCAACGATGCGCTTCGTCCCGCCCGAGCCGGCGGTCTCGAGCTCGCGCGCCGGCAGAATGTTCAGCGGCTGCTTGGTGATGGCCGTGTAGGCGTTGTTCTCCATCAGATACTTCAGGGCCGTGCCGCCGTAATCGGGCATGTTCGTGCGGTTGGCCTTCAGGAACTTGCTGGTGGGCAACAGCAGCGTGTCGGCCAGTTCGGTTTCCTTGGTGTTGATGTAGACATCGGTGAGGGCCGCGTCGACGTCGCCCACCATTTCATCCGGGGTCGCCGTATCCCAATCACCCGATGGCGCAGACGCCTGCGGCACGGTTGCGTTGTTCAGCAGGCCGGTGAAGCCTTTCTCGGTCGACCCGGTCATGAACCGATCATAGACGAACTTCTCGGCGATCTTGCGGGCATCCGATGCATCACGGGTCGGCAGGTCCACGCCCATGCGCGAGGCGCGGTTGACCTCCTGAAGCGAAAGCTCATAGCCGCAGCCCGCCAGGAAGAAGTTGCTGACGCCCTGAGCCATCTGAGCCGACACGTTGGGGATGTCGAAGCCCTTGCCGGAGAGATATTCGGCACGGCCAGCGGGTCCGTTCAGCGAAGTGACGACCGTGCCGACATCCCACATATCGCCGTCCTCATTGGTCGGGATATAGGTGGCATAGTCGAACGCCGGATACTTCTCTTCGAAGACCGTGGCATGGGTGCGATAGAGCGCGGGGCGGGCGAAGCCGATTGCCTGCTGCGCGTCGGTGAAAATCTGACCACTCATTGCTTCATTCCCCCTTAGCGCTTCACGATGCGGCAGATGCCGTTCGTCACGGTTTCGTCCGCGACCCACCCGGTCGCGATGTGGGTTGCGTCGGCCGCCGTGGAGCCGATGCCGTCAGCCGCGCCCGCGCCCGTGCCGACCGTGATCGCCTGGCCGTCCGAAACTGCGCCCGTGACGTTCACATAGATCGCGCCACCGGTGAGGATGCCGGCGGTCGAATACTGCGGGTAGGTGTCGACGGCGCCCGTCACGACGGTCGGGACGATCCCGCGATCAGCGATGGCCCAGCCAAGGAAGGTGGCCAGCGTGCCAACGGTGGTAACGCAGCCATGATCGCTCGCCCCGCGATAGAGCGGCGCGCCGAAAGCTGCGCCCGCAGCGGATTCGACCGTGCGGCTGATGCGGTTGGAGGTTTCGCCGTTGGCGACCATGCCGGGATACCCCTTGGCATAGTCCTCGGCGTAAGTGCTTTGAATCGTGATAGCCATTGATCGCGCTCCTTACGCTGCGGCCGAGGTGGCGGGGGTTTTCCATGCATTGCGGCGAGCTTCGCTTGCCTTGCGCTGAGCATCGGCGAAGGCAGTTTCGGCATCGCCGAACGTCTGCACGCCATCAGCCAGAGCGCGACGCAGCGGGTCAGCCGGCGCGGCGTCCTTCAGCATCGCGAACGACGAAGCGAACTGCGCATCCGTCCAGTCCTTGGCATTCGCGGCGGCATCGCCCAGGTGCTTCAGCACGGCGGCCTTGATGATGGCCGGCTCATCCATCGCATCGGTGACGGTGACGCCCAGCGCCTTGGCCTTGTCGACCACCGCGGCATAAGCCTTGGCGGCGTCGCGAAGCTGGGCCGGCGTCGGCTTGGCGTCGGTCAATTCCTTGACCTTGCTTTCGAGCGTCGCCCTGTCGGTGGTGAGGGTGGCGACCTGCGTTTCCAGCTTCGCGACCTTGTCGCTTGCCGCGTCGCGGGCGGTGATGAGGGTCTTGATCGTGGCCTCGGCCGTATCGGCGTTGGACACGTCGACGGTCAGCCCGTCGATCAACATGGTCTTCACAGGCTTCTCCTGTTCAAGGATGTGGAAGGGGTAAACGTCCATCTTCATGCCGGCCTCGCCGGACTTGGCGTCGCCGCCCCCAAGTTCGGCCAGCGCGTTCTTCATCTGCTCCATCATGAGCATCTGACTCTTCTCGCCCTCTTTGCCGGTAGTCGGGGCAGAGCCGTTCATGTGTTTCTCGTGGAGCGCTATGGCCTTCTTGAGCCATGCGGCGGCCTCTTTCGCTCCATCCTGCAACGCGATAGGCAACGCGTCGCAGATCGCGGCATCGCCGATGCGGCACGACGGACCGGCCCTGCCCCGGTCCACGATCGCGACGTGATTGCCAGTTATGGACTTCTGACGGGCAACGCACTTGGTGCCGTCTGCGGCAGCGAAGTCACCGAACTGGAGGTCGGCCGCGTAGCCGTTCGACAATTCACGCTTGCCACCATTCACGGCGGCGATGGCGCTGGCGTCGGTCAGCAGCAGGTCGAACGCGAGATATTCGCCGTCGCGCATCGCGCCCATGACGACGCCGCGCGCATGATCGCGCCAGTTCGTGGAGTTGACCGCCTCGCGCGGGTGATTGTCGGTGACGGGCTTGCCGATGAAGCTATGCGCGGATTTGCTGTCGAACACGGCACTGTCATCGCGCAGCACGTTGACCATGCCGGCATCGCGCAGGCCATGCTTGTTCTCGGGGTCGATTTCGCTGCCCAGATAGGCGTAGGTTCCGGTGCGAGCCGCCTTTGCCCTGACAGCGAGGTAGCCGTCAGCCGTGCGGCGGGGCGCGTCTAGGGTCAGGGCGTCGGAGAATAGCACCATGGGGCGGGTGTGCCGCATGGTGCGAGAGGGGTGCTACGGACGGGAGGGGTGACGCCTTTTGGATGGCAGCGTGATCGTGACGCTATCCGGCCCAGACTCGCGTTTCACGATTTTAGCCTGCCCTGTATCAATTAAGTGCTGCATCCATGGCGGCAAATTCAGTTGCCCAGTCATCACCCTTCCTCCAGCATGGCGTCGATCATGGTTTCCCATGCAAATCGAGGGTCACAGCCGTTCGCCTCCATGTGGTTGTAGGCGCGGTCAAGCATCACATCGCTCGGCTCCCGGATCGCTGCGAGGACAATCGGCACGATCATCTTCGCGATGCCATATTCGCTCATCGCGTGGCTTGTGGGGTCAACGTGGCCGACTAGGGCCTTTTCTACCGCGTCGACGGCGCGTTCAAGCGGAGTCATGCCACCTTCTTCCGAAGATTAACCTCTATCCTGTCGAGTTCGGCGCGCAGATTTTCGATCTGTTCCAAGCCGTCTGGAGCGAAATGCGTTTCAATTATGTCATCAATGGGGAATGAGCGAACAATCCAATGCTCATCCTTTTCTCCGAATGCGCCCTGCGCATCATAAATCTCTGGATGAAGAGCAAACCTGATCTTCCCGCCTTCGAATGTGGCATGGGCGTTCCAGCGAAACGCCAGCGCCTGCTGGGCTATCTCCCAAACAGCACCATCGCTGTCATCGCTGTCGGCGAGCAGTTCAATGATCTTTGCGGAATTCGATTTCTTGCTATTGTCAGCGTTAGCCATCTCGCACTCCATTGCGTTGTGGTCAGGGTCGGCGGTGTTCCCGCACCGCTGGCCCGCATGATAGCAGCGAATCGCCGGGTTTCCTAGCTAATCCACCTCATCCAGCAGCGCGATATAAGCTTGCTCCCGACACCCACACCATGGCTGCATCCCGGCGCGATCATCTGCAGGGATCGCCTCGCCGCCATCGCGGGGTTTGCCTGTTCGGCTTTCATAGACCTTGCCGTCGCGCGCCTTGTGCCAGGACCGCGGATGCGCCTTCCCGCTATGCCTCCAGCGGAACTGCGTCAGCCCAGCTTCCGCCTGTCGTTCGCGGTCTAGCTGGGACGATAGCTTGCTGTTCTGGTCGGCGGCGATGCGAACTGCCCGTGCCCTGCTGCCGTCGACCTCTGCGCGGATCTCCCGCGCGACCTCGCGCACGGGAGCGCGCCGCTCATAGCCCCGGAACACCGCGTCCGCGATCTTCCCTTTCGTTACGTCAGAGACATTCGTCACCAGCGCCACATTCCGCGCCAGCCACGTCTCCAGCGTCTCGGCAACAGGCTGAGCGGTCAGCATCATGTCCAGATCCACGCCGACGCCTGCCTTGATCGCGGCCGACCAACGGGAACGATGCACCTTCTCCGCGCGCACGGCCCATTGGCGCAACCCCGGCGCGATGCGTGCGGTCAGGATCGTCAGGAACTCGTTTGCGACGGCGCTGATGGCGGCCTGCACTTGGTCGGCGGTGTCGATCGTCAGAGCGTCCGCGGTCGGCAGCGGTTGCGGGTCATAGCCGGCAAGGATGCGGTCGATGTTGTCGGCCCATATCTGCCAGGCGGGCGCATAGATCGCGGCGAGATCGGTTGCGGTGGCCGTGGTGGGGATGATGGGGCGCAGGACCACGTCGCGGCGCTTGCCGGATGCGCGGGCCAGGCGGGGGAGGTCGAAGGGCATTATTCGCCCTCCGCTGGCTTCCCATCATTAGCCGCACGTGCGGACGCCCGACTTCCGTTAGGCGTCCGCGCCGTGGGAGATGGTTCGATCCCCTCCTTTCCGCCGTTGGTGGTTCCAGAAACGGGCATGATCCCAAGTTCGGATTCATCTCCGCCGGGCAATTCCTCGCCAGCGGCCTTGGCTGCGTCGATCGCTTTTTTGAGGCCGGGGAACCTGCCGCTTTCGATGAGGCGGTTCTGCACGGTTTCGGCGAGCGCGGTTTCGGGGATCAGCGCGAGGCCCGCGATCTTTTCGAGCGCCTGGGCTTCCTTGAGCTCGATGTCGGCGGCCTGCTGCTCGGTCAGCACCATGATGGTCGAGAATACCCAAGGGAGGTCGGCAGGAACGCCAGCAGAGGGCAGCATCACCGCATCAAGCTTCTGCATGGCAGGGCGCAGCTGCATGTCCTGCTTCGCGCCGATGCCCTGAAAATAGTTCGACAGGTCGCCTTCGCCCGTCGCGTTCATGCCGTCAGGCGCTTTGCCGAACAGGCGCGTCGCGGGAATGTCGGCAGCACCGGCTACGCGGGCATCATAGGTGATGATGACATCACGAACACCAGCCAAGGATAGCTGGCGCTGCTCCCATTCATCCTCCTTGTCGAGAATGACGGCGCGGTGGATGCTCTTGCCGGTATTGGTCAGCTCGACGCGCTTGATGATCTGCTTATCACCATCCGGCCCGTCCAGCGTCTCGAACATCTTGTTGAAGCGGAAGACGTCAACCTTGGCTTCATCGATCAGGCTGGCGAAGCCAGCGCACGCGGTCGTCGCCTGCTGCACCGCTTCGTCGCAAGCCTCCACGACCGACATGCCCCAGAAATTATCCTCCCAAGATGTCATGCGGATCGCAGGGATGGGCAGGCCTTTGAACACAGCAACGCGCGAGGGATGAACATCGACCTGGCGTCCGGTGCCAGACAGGCGGAAATAGCGGGGCTGGCCGAAGTTGTCGCTTTCGGGGTCCGTCTCCATCTCGCCCAGCGATAGCTGCCAGCGCGAGAGGACGGACAGGTAGCGGATCTGGCCGGGCCGGATCGTGGTGGGCAGGGGCTTGGTCGGATCGTCACCCAGCCCGATCAGGATTGCGCCGCCGCCGAGGCGGCCAAGGGTCAGGGCCTCATGCAGCTTGGGCCAGTAGCCCAGGCGCTTTTCCTCTTTCTCGATCGCGCTGATCTGGTCGTCCGTCGCGTCCCAATCGCGGCCGGCTCGAGTCATGTCCTGCGCTGGAATGTCCACGATCTTTCGATGCAGCCAGGAGCCGAGATAGGCGGCTTCGATCTGTTCCGGGTTGGTGAAACGGCGCGCCCAGAAATTTGCCGCGCTTCGATCTGCTGTTGTCCCGCGCCCGGTCAAGACGTTGGCCAGACCATCCCAAAGGCGCATGACTGTTCCCATGGCGCGACGGTGCGGCGCAGGGCTGGAAGTGGCTACGGACGCTAGAGCAAGTGGAAGCCGTTGACGCCGCCGATCAGCATCAATTCCGTGAGCGCCCACACCAAGGCATCGGCCCGGTCAGGCGATCCCTCGCCCACGAACCCCGACGCGGTGAAGTTGCACATCTGGTCCTCAAGATCAGGAAAATCGCCGACATGGCTGACCTTGCCTTGCTCATACAGCGCTGCGATCGGTTCGGCGCGAACGACCTTGCCGCGCGTGGCGCTCACCTCCTTGTAGGCGACGCTTTTATCTGCGGTCTTGACCACGAACTCCACCATCGCCCCGCCATAGTTTCGTTCACCGATTACGCGGTCCGCCTGCCAGCGCCGGAACATCTCGACCACGCGCCGCCCCCAACCATCGGGGGATAGTTGGCATGTGGCATCCTGCAGGACATAGCCCCGCCCGTCGACACCCTTTGCCGCAACCACGATGCCGATGTCATCGCCGCCGCCGTCGCCCTTCGTGCCGCTCGGGTCAGCCGCGACCACGATGCGCTGAAGGTCTATCACCGATTCGGCATAGCGAACCTGCGGCCTGCCATCGTCAGGGCTGCGTTCCAGCGTCGCACGGTGGCTGTCGATGCCCGGTATCGTCCCGCCCTCGGTCTGCCTGTCCTCCAGCGCCCAAAGCGCGCCATTGACCTCGCTGGCCCATTCCCCCGCCTCAAACCGCAGTCGCTTCGCCGCCGACATCGACGCCAGCACCTCGAAATATTCGGCCGGCAGGTTGTCCGCGTTGTCGGACGGGTTCACCTTCATCTCAGCATAGTCGTCAGGGTTAGGCAGCGGCTCCTTCGTGCCCGGCTTCACCTTGGCGCGGAACATCTGGAACGACCAGTGCAACTTGCTCGGAGGATTGCAGTCGAAATAAGCCTTGAGCGGCAGATGCGTGCGACCTGTCACCGCCGCGATCTCGGGGGCCAGCTCGCATTTCTGCGCCAGGCGGGACATGGCGATTTCCACCGAGCCCCAAGGAATCTGGCTGCTTTCGTTGAAGTAGAGCGTGCAATATTCCGCACCAAGGATCTTCTCGACCCGCTCCTTGTCGTCCAGGCCGGCGATCCAGATTTGCGATCCGTTCGGCAGTTCGACGTAGAAGTCTGTCTTGTCGAACCGGACGCGCAGGGCGGGGAAGCACAGCTTCAGCACCTTGGGCAGCGTATCCGCCCATATGCTGGTTTTGGCGTGATTGAAGCGGAAGCGGAATATCGCGTGCCGGCTACCGGGGGCGTTGATGGCCCGCTGGATGATCGCGCGGACCAGCAGGAAGGTCTTGCCCGAGCGCGATCCGCCGCGGAGCATGATGTTGCGAGCAGGGGAAGCGAGGAGGCGGTTGGCTTCGCGCTGGCGGGGGGTGAGGGTGGCGATCAGAGCCCAGCGTCCTCTTCGCTGACGGTAAGGGCAATGCCGCCGGTATGTTCGTGCTCGATCTTATCGCCGTAGACCTTTGGTCGCAGCTTGGATGCCATCCATTTCCGCGCATCGATCCGCAGCTTGGAGCGCTGGACATGCTCCCCGTTCAAGTCCCAGCCGGGGCCTCGTTTGTCTTCTGGTGAGCGCTCCATCCAGTCGTTTGAAGCATCGTCTGCGATGTCCAGCATCTCATCGAAGATGGCGTCGGCCTGCGCCTCGCGCGCACGCGCGTAACGCTCCCGAAAGCCAGCGAACCGATCATCCGCCAACCACCGGAAAACGGTCGACTGGCTGGGCATCCCCTCATCACAACAGATCGACCGCAGGCTACGGGCGTCAGCGAGGCCATCGCAAATCAAATTCGCGATTTCTTCGCTGTAGATGGTAGGTCGGCCGGTGGCCTGATCTTCACTCATCCCTTCCTCCTTCCAGCCATATACTCCCGCCGCAACCGCTTAAGCTCCCGCTCGCCGCCAACCATGACGATCCACTTGCGCACCAGGTCGTTACGGGCGCCATAAACCCGCTCGATGCGCCGCCATCCGCCTTCGATGAACTGCTGCGCGAACTCCGGCGGGGCAGGCGGGATCAGTTTGGACGACGGGCGGCGGTGTTGCCCGCGATGGTCTGCGCTACGCATCGATCACTCCCATATGGCTTTCCCCGATCAGTTCCGCGAACTCTTCCCGAACGGCGATGCTGGCGCGGTTCCATGCGTGCTGGAGTTGCATCCGGCAGTGATCGTCCCATTCATCGGGGCTGAGCATTGCAGCGCGGCCTGTCTCGACCTTGCGGCTGATCGCCTGTTTGCGAAGGGCATCGTCGCTCCAGTGCTGGCGCCTCGCCTCGGTCAGCAGTTCCATCTGCTCTTGCACTGGCAGTGCGGCGACGTGCGCATGATGTTCGATCGTCAGGCTGGTGTCGCGCAGGTGGACCGGTATCGCCGCGGCCTTGTTGATCAATCGCAGCTTGGACGGGCCGATGCCCAGATTGTCGGCCAGGAAGTCGAAGCCGGCCTGATCGAGATGGCCCGCAGCTTTTCCCTCCGCAAGCCAGTCAGCCAGTTCCCAATCAACATCGCGTCGACGTGCTGCCAGTCCACGGCCGCGCTCGATCCATTCCGCAGCAGGCACGGCGACCGCCTCGATCACTGCAACAGCGTTCATACCCCATCCCCCGCCTTCAACAGCTCCGACCGCGCATATTCCAGCGCCCCGAGCATCCGCCACCGATCCGGGAACTCGCAGTGGCTCACATAGACCTCGCGAGCCCGGTCGTTCGCCACCATCACCCATTCGATGATGTCCCCGCGCTCGATCGCATCGGCCATTTCCCGGATTTCGTCGGCGTTGGCCTTGCGACCTTCCGCGCCTGCATCGGCAATGCTGACCAGCTTCATACCCTCACCACCCTCCAGTAAAATTCCGCGTAATCGAGCCTGATGTTGAGCCTCCGCGCTTCCTGCCCAGCCTCTGCCTTGGAGCGAGGGGACTTGAGGAGGAAGAGGATGAAGTCGGTGAGGGGGCTCATGCGAACTGGTCCTCGACAAATTCGCTGCGCCGGAAATCATAGGACACCGACACTTCGCCCTTGCGGCCGGGAAGGCCCATGCGAACCTTTGTCACGATCAGCTTAGCGCTGTTTTCGTCGGGCTTAGGGCGATGGTAGGTGAGGCCATAATCCGCCTTGTTGGCCCAATTTGCACTATTACCGCAGATCGTCGCCTTGCCATTGCGGCGGACGATGTAGGCCCCGGTCGGAACCGTCAGGCACCAGACATACCCCGCGTAGGCCTCACGGCTGACGTTGCGGTATTGGCGCACCGCCGTCTCGCGGCGCCCGTTAGTCCCGATGTTCAAGTGCCATGAGGGAGCGTGTTTGGCGGAAGCCTGCGAGCGTCGCGTCCAGCAACACGAATAGCCAAGCTCAATTGCCAGCCTTTGCAGTTGGTCCCGCAAGATCGGACTGGTCGTGCAAGCCGCGTGCGTCCCGGCCTTGGCGCGGTAACTCCCATCGCCAGCAAGATAGGCCATGAGGAACGCGCGCCGAACCTCTGGCAGTCCTTCAAGGATGGCAGGGGGGATGCGCTTGTTAGCGGACCCTATCCCACACTCAGCGCGCAGCCACTCGACTACATCGCGGGCACCCCGGACACCTATGTAGAAGGCTTGCATCGGCAATGTTCCGCCCTTCCCGCCGGGCGCACTGCGGGTTATCGAATAAGGTAGGCTCATCGCGACCAACAGGGCTTCGATCTGATCGGCCTTGTCGCCTCGCGCCTGCGATATGGAAACGCCGCTGCTTTGGGCGCAGCCTTCCGAGACATACCAACCCGCCAGAGCGGCCATGTCCTCGCTGATGCCAGTTTCCCGCCCGCCGAACGATGCCGCGATAGGCAGGACGAAGGGCGCGGACGGGAGATTTTTGGCCTCACAAAAGCTCCATTCATCCTTAGGCCAACGAACCGGGCGTCCTATGCCAGTAGTCCGCTGCGAACCAACCGGCTCCCGCCAAGTCGGCTTAACCACCATCCGATGATCGGGAGTAACTAGGAGGTCGTAGCCGTAGCCTTTAAACCGCAGCATCTCGTCGTTGAACGGCTTGCGGATGATCCGAGACGGCACTGAATAGGCGATAGATTCCGTTTCCGGGTCGAAGCAGGCCACCTCATCATCGTGTGCGAGCTGGTCGTGCCGAAGCCAGCCACGGCGGGTCAGAACTTCAGTGTCGTCCGAATAGCAGCCGCTGATGTTGTAGAGCTTGGGCGCGGCGCTGCTGCCCTGTTCGGGCTTCGTCGGGTGCGCGACGACCCAGAATGCCACGTCATACTGCTTGGCGAAGCGCTTGATGGCGCGGAGGGCGCGGGAGATATAGTCTGTCTCCGTCTCCCCGCTGCGCCGCTTGTGTTCCAGCTCGTTCCATGGGTCGAGGAGGATGAATTTCACGCCGTCGCGAACCACTGCGACGCGGCAATATTCGAGAAAATTCTCCAGCGTCATTTCGTCATCTTCATCGACCAGCTGCGTGATGATGCGGACATTCTCGCTGATCAGGTCGTCGGCCTCTTTCGTGCTGCGGGTCTGGAGATCGTGCTTGCCGCACTTCATCAGCGACATGCGCAGACCGTCGCGCAGGATTGGCTTCACATCCGTTTCAAAGCTGGCGATGACGACCGGAATGTTGACGCTGATCAGGTTTGCCAGCACCGAGTTCATGACCGTGGACTTGCCCATGTTTGCAAACCCGGTGAACACGGTCAGGGTGCCGGGCACGATGTGGATCATGTCGCCCAATGGCGCGATCCCTGTGGGCCAGGCTGTGACTTCGCCTTTCTCCGGAAAGTCGTCCATCGAATACAGGCCCTGCACCGGGACGGGGCGCGCGCCGTTGATGATTTGGACAACGGCTTGGTGCCCAGGTCACGAAGCGGCAGCGCTCAGCCCCAAGGAGCGCGATCAGGTCGCTGGCAAGGTTCTGGCCGGCTGTGTCTCCATCGGTCGCGAGGACGAAGGTTTTTACCTTGTCGAGCGCGTCGATGTGGCGGAACACCCACTCATAGCGCTTGGCATTTTCCGGCTCAGGCGTCCGGCTTGCGGGCGCGCCGTTCGGAACTGAAACGACATGCCGCAATCCCGACTGGATGGCTGACAGCGCGTCCCATTCCCCCTCCGTGATGATCACGGGCGCTCCAGCAAGAACCTCCGGATGCGAAAGCGCGTCCACGTTCCACAGAGCAAGGGGCGCGTCCTTGTCCATGCGATGCCGCTTTTCGCTGGTCATCCGATACTTGTGATTGATGACCTTCCCCGCCTCGATGTAGGGCACGGTAAGCCAGAAGCCTTCGCCGTCGCGGATTGTCTCCAGCCCAAATTTCTCGGCCAGTTCCGGGGTGATCCCCCGAGCGTCGATCCATTGCTTGTGACGATCGTGCATCATCGGTCGCTCCAGTGAAATTGCAGTTGTGGCAGAACCACACGAAACCAGGGTTGAGGGCGGTGACGCTCAGGCATCGGTCCCGCTTGTTCTTGCGGGTGTGCGAGCATTCGGGGCAGATTTGCTTGCCCGGCTTGATGGGGCGCCAGTCGATCAACATGGGGCCTCCCACTGAGGCTGCCGGGCGCGGGCAGCAGCTTCTTGCTGGAGCCGGGCAAGGTGGTTGCTGGTGGGGATGAACCAGTTTTTGAATTTGCCGTTCTCTGCCAACCAATCATCACGGGACTGGAGAACGGACGGAAGGTGAAGGTCGGGGTATGACCTCTCCCATGCCCGGTAGTTATCATCATTGAGTTTGATGACCCGGCCGGAAAAAGCATACCCGGATGCTGCGGAAGCAGCTTCCTTATTTATTTCTTTATTTCTTACTTCTTCTTCTTCGTCCCGCTTTTGATTCGCTGTTGTCCCGCTTTTTAATTCTCTGTTGTCCCGGCAAAGCTCGTTTTGAGCCTGATATTTGTCGTAATTACAGATAGTTAGGACTGACGCGCCTTGTCCCGCTGAATGTCCCGCTGTTGTCCCGGTTGTTGTCCCGCTGTTGTCCCGCTTTTTCGCCTCGATTTTGATCATGTTTTCGGCGGCCAAGCGCTTCAAAAATCGATCTACACGGCTCTTCGACCACTGCCATTTATCGGCCATAAAGCGGACGGCGACCGATAGCTGACCGCGCTCCAGCGGCACCATAGTGCCCTTGATTTTGGCGCGTGTAGGCCTCCATGCGGCCTGCTCAATAAGCCACATCCACGCCTCCCGCTCAGTGAAGGGCTCGGCAGGGAACAGGCCATTGTCCATCCAGCCGCGTGCCATTTGATAATAGCCACCAGAGGACATTCACGCCCCCCCTAGCGGGTCATGTCCGCTAAGAATATTGTTGATCTGAACGAGCGTGAATAAGCCGGAAAAGGCTCTCTCGTTGGCCTCACAGATGTGGAACCATTCGCCAGCAAGGCGATGCTCCTTCAAGTCTTCGTGATATGCCCGTTCTTCCTCTAAGGTGCCTGGGAACCAGCCCACGAGCGCCAGCGGGGATGGACACCCCGTCTGTAGCTGAGCGAGACGAATAGCTGGGTCACGGCGCGTGAAGCCGATCTTCACCGAAAATGGATGCTGGCAAGCTATGACGTAAATGTTGCCATCGTCGCTCATGCATCCTCCAACATATGTGCTGTGATGAGGAGGCCGCATTGCTCGTCATCAATGAGTTCATGAGCGTGGCAATCGAGAATGAACGCTTTGCGTTCTTCGTCGGTGTCCATTTTGCCCAAGATGTATTGGATCCCGATCATCTCAGCGCACCGCTCCAAGACGCCAGGTAAAATCTCTGCGATCGGGCGGGCCATCACACGCCCTCCGTAATCGTGATCTGCACCACGCCGCCTTTGACAGGCTCGCCACGGGTCAGGGTGAAGCCGAAATGATAGTCGTCTACGCCTACCGTCTCACTGATTGCGTCCAGGCCGTGCTTGATGCTCGAAAGCATGCCGTCGAGGTCGCGGCGACGTCGATCTGGAGGGCAAAAGCGGATGCTGAGGTGAAGCCCCTCCACATCGACCTTGTGCAAGCCTTGAGATCGGCAAAGCAAAAGGCAGTCGCCCTTGTAACCGTGTGCGATGTTGCGGTTCCTGCGCCAGTGCTGACGGTTACGCGCGTTCGGTGTGGAACCCGTGGGCGGCCAGGGCAGATCAATCCGCACGGGCAAACCTCCCGCCCTTATCCCGCGCCGGCTGCTCACAGCGCGCCCGCATGGACTTGCGCCACTGTGCGCGGCGAAGGTCGAAGAATGCTGGCGTCTCAGCCATGGTGCGGCGAAGTTCGAGGATCATTGCCGCACCGCCCAATCTTCCATGCGGTTCATGGCGCGCTCCAGCGCACGGCTTTCCGGTTCCGACAGCGCGCGTGTCCGCGATATTGCGTCCAGCAGGTCGAACTCTTGCTTGGCCCGGTAATATACGAGCGTAGCGCGGTCGATCGGCCCATCCCGCCGCGCCTTCCGCACCGCCTCGTTGACGGCTTGCTCTGTGGTTTTGGGGGTCATGCTGCGGCCCTCGCGTGCGCTTCCATCAGCCGCTCAGCAGGGAAAGCGAGAATGCCAAGACCGCAGCGATATGCGCGGTCCAGCGCCGTGGAGCCTTGCGGCCCGATAGCCATGAGTGCCGACCCATTCGATGGCGATTTCCCCTCGCTTCCATCTGGCCTCAGAAAGCGGAGCTTTCGCGTGAACAGCACGGCGTCGGCTTTGGCGAACGCGGTCTGGAACCATGGCGCAGATGTCCGATCAGGAACGAGCGCGATGCCGTTGCCGTGCCGAAAGAAGCGATCCAACCAAGGCTCAAGGCTATTCCGGCCACCGTATGGCGGGTTCATCCAGATGAAGCCGCTCCATGTGCGCTCAAGGCTTCGGTCGCAGATAAACCGGTCGCACGGGACATGCGGCAGTCCGGCTGGAGGTGCGGCCACATCAAGGTCGAAGTGGCACCCAAGGGCTGCAAAGACGTGCGGCGGGGTATACCATTCGTCCGATGCGCCGGCTGAAGGTTCCCAATGGCTCATGCGACCTTCCCCGCACGATCCTGTAGGCCAGCAGCGGCCATCTTGATGTCTGACACCTCACTATGGACGATGCGGATGCCGCCAGGTCCATCAGGGTGGCGCGCGGAAACATAGCGCTGGAGGATATCGACGGCGGCGCGGGCCAGATCATCGATGTCCGTTTCGTCCTGTTCCGCATCAGCGAGAACCTTGCCGCCCGGATCGAGCATGAGGCTGATCAGTTCGTTCGGGATCACGCCCGACAGCTTCACCAGCGCAGAAACCGGCATTGCAGTGCCCTGCGCGTAGGAGCGCAGCGTTCCGTGGGGGATGCCGCTTTCCAGCGAGAGGATTTTGAGCGACAGGCCATGATTGCGTTCGGCAAGGCGGAACATCGCCAGCTGGCCCGCTTCCACCGCCTGCGTGATTTCGCATGTGCGAGATGAGATGTTGTTCCGCTCAGTCATTATCTCAAATCCCATGATCTACGTGATTGACAGAAACATTCCCGACGCCCGGTATGGTGGGAGAGGCGTGGGCGCTGCTGGGGTGGGGGATTTCCATGGCCGTGCAGATCGCGCGAAGCTGGAAGATCGCAGTCGCTCGGCGCAGTTCCGCCACAATACCGGCGCTATCGCTGCTGGGGTGGGGGAGGGGCATTTATGCGGCCTCCGACATGCGGACGTGCTGCATCAGCCGATCGCCGATCCATTGCGTGTAAGCCGGCGGTATGGCTTGCGAGAGGCCGGCCATCGTCATCCAGTCGATGCCCATGGCGCGTTGAGCCTCATGCACCGGGAAAGTCAGGCGGGAACGATTTTTGATGACGTTCATCTGAGGCGTGCTGCCGGTGACCGTGATCGTCTTACGCCGTCGATCATGGGCGTGACCGCCGTAAACACCTACGACCGCGCCGCCGTGATTGCATTGCGGCACGAGGCCGACGAACCAGTTGGTTTCGAACAAGCGATGCCGCTGGAGTTGGGCGCCACAGCTGGTAGCGAGGCCGAACATCGAGCCGCAAAGCATAAACGGGTCGCGCAATGGCGAGCCAACGACATTCTCCATCACCCACGGCTTGCTGCTGGCGTTCAACAGTTCGCGCGTTTCCTCGATGCGATCGACATGATGCTCCTGCCGGCCACTGACGCGCGAGATGCTGGAGTGCGCCTGACACGGCGGGCTTGCATGGATCGCGTCGAACGACCGCACGAAGTCCATGCCGAGCGCGAGGCAATCGGCTTGGATGAACTCGAACGGATAACGCGGCTGTGGGCGTATATCGACACCGACCACATCGAAGCCGGCGCGGTGATAGCCCATGCCGGCGCCGCCAGCGCAGCAGAACAGATCAAGGAGACGAGGACGATCCACCCCTCACCCCCTCTCAAAAGGAACGACGCCAGCGGCGACCAGATCGCTGCACCGGCAGTCCTGAAACGGCAGATGACACCCCTTGCAGCGGTCCACGCCCGCAACAGCGTCGGCGAGGTCTTCGAGGAACTCCGCAGCCTGGCGCTGGATGGTGTCGGTGTAGGGGAGGAGGATCATGCGGACCTCACGAAGCGCTGCCAGCCGGAAGTCGCAGCGGCATGACGGGTGCAATTGATCGCCTGACAACGCGGGCAGACGATGCGCTCCGGCGCTCGCTGGGCACGGCTGTCGTCAATCGGGCGGATATTCGTGTGCGACGGCCCGCGAACGGGGCGCGGCGCGGGGGCAGCGAAGATGCGCCCCTCTGCGGCGTCCACCTGCGCGACCGTCCGGTGCGGATAGGGAAAGCTGCCGACAGCAGCGCGGGGGCTATTGCCGCTCACGCTGCCGCACTCCTTTCCCGAGGGGCGCGGGTGGCGGCCGCAAATGCCAACTCCTCCAAGGTCGCAGCACCATCGGACGCGAACGCGGCCCAATGCTCGGCAGGGATGCTGTCTCGCTGTATCCATGACCTGACGGTGTGGATGGAGACGTTGCGGGCGCGGGCGACTTCTTCAGCAGTTCCCGCAGCTTTCACGATGTCGGCATGTGTCTGCATTCCCAAATAATGCAGAATGCGTCACAGGATTGCAAGCGCCTTTTGCATTATGGAGCGGATTATGCGTTATGCATGAGCACGCCGAATCAACGACTGCGCGAAGCCCGTGAGGCAGCCGGCTTCTCGACTGCGAAGGACGCCGCCATGTCGATGGGCATTCCGGTTTCCACCTACATCGGTCATGAGAACGGTCATCGTGGTTTTCCGGCCGCCCGCGCGCCCCAGTATGCGCGCAAGTTCAAAGTCGCGGAAGAATGGCTGCTATACGGCAAGGGCGGCGATCGGCAGATACCAGAAGGCGCGGAAGGCGTTCGCGAATTTAGCGTGTTAGGCGATGTGCCTGGTGGCAACTGGAAAGAGGCCGTCCAGACTTCCCGCAATCGTATTCCAGTGCCCGCATCTGAGGCGCCCGTGCAGGGTTATGCTCTTCGCGTTCAAGGCGACAGCATGGATCTAGTCGTTCCAGATGGCACGATGATCGTTGTCGATCCGACTGATTTAGATCTATGGGCAGGGAAATGCTATGTCGTCATGAACGACGATGGCGAAACCACCTTCAAACGTTACTTGGACAATCCAGCTCGCCTAGTTCCTTGCTCCAGCAACCCGGAGCATCGGGAAATCCCTGTTGGGGCTGGCGGCTATCGTGTGGTCGGCCGCGTAGTCTGGCAGGGCGGACGCCTTTAGTCAGGCGGCTTGCTCTTGCTCTACCCACACTTCGGTGCGGTGAAGATCGCCGGGCACCGTTACGAAGAATTTGCCCCATTCATCAAAGCTGCCGAGGTCGTGGGCGATAAGGTCGTCCTGCGCCTTTGATCGCGTCTTCCTCGCTGGGGCTATAGGCTTGCCAAAGCAGAGCGCCTGAAACCGCGCCTCTCGATACATCGCTGCCTCCGATTCGCTGTCCAGATCAATTGGAACGGAAAGCGAACATCGTTCAAGCCCACAGATGCACTTATCCACAGGCTTTCTCGATGCTTCCAAAAATAATGCAAAATGCGTTTGACATCGTGTAACGCACAATGCATTATCCAATCTCACCAACCGGGATCACCCGAAGGAGATTGGAAGATGGCGAACGAGGCCGAACTCAAAAAGATCAAGGACGCGGCAAGCTACTTTCTGCCGGCAGGCAGTATCGTGGCAGGCGGGGCGTTGACTAGTGTATTCACCGGCCAGCCGATCAATGACGTGGACCTGTATTTCAAGAGCCGTGACGCTTTTGATGAGGCCGTCCACGAGGCTTACGACAACGGCATGTGGTGCGTTGAATGCAGCGACCGCGCAGTGACGTTTGTCTCGGGAAGCAGCATCGTCCAGATGATGCACTTCGACTGGTTCGCTGATGCGGCGGCGGTGTTCGACTGCTTTGATTTCACAGCATGCATGGGCGCTTATGACTGCGACGCCAAGGAATTCGTTTTCCATGACGAGTTCTTGAAGCACGCCAGTCAGCGTTTCCTTAGGTTCCATTCGGGCACTCGGTTCCCGTTCGCCAGCCTTCTTCGCGTCCTGAAATACCAGCAACGTGGATACACGATTGGCAAGGGCGACCTGCTTCGGATCGCGCTTTGCTGCCACAAGACGCCGATCAATTCTTGGCAGGAACTCGCGAGCCAGATTGGTGGCCAATACGGCGAAAAGGTCAATATCGACGGCGATGGAGATTTCTCCGTTGATGCGGCTCTCAAGGTTTTGAGCAGCCAGCCGGAGTTCATCGTCCCATCGAAGGGCGAAGAGCAACCGGGATCGCCGGAAGCGCTGATCGCCAAGGTGTTTGGCGAGCCGCAAGCCAAAGCAGCCTGAAACCCATCACCGGACCCAGCTTCCCAGCTGGGCGAGGATGACGAGTTTGGAGATTGGATATGTCTCAATCTGAAAAGTGGCAGCCTGTCAGCACCATGCCGGAAGGCATCCCTGTGATGACGAAAATAGAAGACAGGGACGGCAGCCGTAACGAGCAGGTTTTGGTCAAGAAGACACGTATTCCTGGCGAAACAATCCCCGTGTTCTGGTTCGCTGACGGCTCGATGTATGTCTATTACACGCCGACGCATTGGAAGCCCATCGGGGAGCAATCCTGATGCCCCGCTGGCACCAAAGTCCCGAAGCCCTGGCGATCTTGCGTGGTATCGCAGACGCCCCGGTCAAGAGCATCCGCCACGAACGCGGCTACTTCAACACCCGCGAAGAATGGCTGTGCTACGACGACGCGGACCCGCGCTATGAGCGGCTGAACGCGATCTGCAACGCCTTCCTTGGTCCACTACTGGCCGATGAACAGGCTTGCCGCGATGGCCGCACCTTGGCCGCTGGCGTCCTCGATAGCGTGGATCGCGTGATCGACGCGGTGTCCGCCAAGCCGGCAATTTTCAACCTGAACGATGAAGCTGACCGGGCCGAATACGATCGGCTGCGCTGGGAAATCCTTGCCGACCCGCAAGCCAACCGCCCCGCGTCGATCGCCGCCTGATCGCCCAGCAGAAGGAGATTTGAGCCAATGAACGCCATCACGCAAATCCACCCGCTGCAAACAAGCGCGCTGGTTCAGTCGATGCTCAACGCCATCGCCGCGGATGAGATCGCTGAACGGCTGATCCCGCTGTCGAATGAGTATCAGGCGCAGGCGCTGGACGCCGCTCGACTGGATCGCAGCGAGGCCATGCGCGCCGCCCTGAAGATCGTGGGCGTCGATCCCGACAAGCTGATGAGGGTGCTGTGAGCAACGCTATCCCCGTTCGCGTGGCGCAATTCCGCACCGCCAATTTCGCAGCCTGGCTCGCAGCAAACGGCGCGGAAGTGTCGCCGCCGACTAACCCTTATGAGGTGATCCGCTATCGGGCCTATGAAGCCAAGGCGAACAAGGCGTCCGTCAATGTGATCTACCGCAAGGAGAGTGGCCTGCTGACATTCGCAGGACAGTCGCGGAAGCATTACGAGCTGTTCCTGGCCGGCAAGTCGCTGGACAAGAGGGAAGCGCCGCAGGGCAAAGTCCCGAAGGGCGCGACGCCCGCGCCTTCCAAGGGTGAAGTGCGTCGCCAAGCGCTGCTTGAGCGTGACGGCCCCGACTGCTGGTTCTGCGGTCGTCACATGGGCGATGACGTGACGATCGAGCATCTGGTTCCGCGCTCAAAGGGCGGCGTGAACCATCTCGATAATTACGCTCTTGCCCATGGCGAGTGCAACCGCGCGGCGGCCGACAAGACGCTGGTCGAGAAGATCGCCTTGCGAGCAGAAATGCGCGCCAAGCTGGAGGCTCCCCATGGCTGACCGCATCCTCTCCGCCATCCGCTACCCCGGCCCGTTTGTCCGCCTGTCTACAAGGGAGGCAATCGCAATGGCGGTGATCGTTTTTGCGATGGTTTGGGTGTGCGTGTTGTGAGCCGGGCGACCCCTTCGGGCCGGGCTATCGCGGCTGCGCCGTCGAGCCGCCCTGCGTCTCGCCCCTACCGGGCTTCTATCCCTGTCGCATGGATCGTCGCTGCTGCCGAAGCAGGCCGGAACGATCCCGACCCCTTCTATCAAAGGAAAGGCAACTGACATGAGCGTCTACAAGGCCATTGCCTGCATTCAAGGCGAACTTGCGAAAACCGGCATATCGAAGGATCGCAAGAACGACCAGCAGGGCTACAAATTCCGCGGCATCGATGAGGTCTACAACGCCCTGTCGCCCCTGCTGGCCCGGCACGGCCTGTGCATCCTTCCCCGTATGCTCAGTCGGGAAGTGGTCGAACGTCGCAACTCGAAGGGCAACGCTCTTTTCTATGTCACGGTCGAGGCGGAATTTGATTTCGTCTGCGCGGAAGATGGCACATCGCACACCGTCCGGACCTTTGGCGAGGCGATGGACAGCGGCGACAAGGCCACGAACAAGGCGATGTCGGCCGCCTATAAATATGCTGCATTCCAGGCTTTCGCCATCCCGACCGAAGGCGACAACGACGCCGACGCAACGACCCATGAAGTTGTGTCCGCCCATGTCTCGCCAGAGCAGCTTGCCGCGCTCCGCAAGGAGGTCGAGCGGACTGGCGCTGATCTTGAGGTGCTGTGTAAGTTCTACAAGATCGACGCGCTGCCGGAGCTTCCCGCGAGCCGCTTTGAGCATGCTCTTAAGGCGTTGAAAGCCAAGCCCGACCTCGCCGCACCTGTGATGGAGGCGGCATAATGGAGCAGCGGCAGCTCCTATGGGTGTGGTCGGATATGAAGGGGCGGTGCCTCAATCCAAACCATCGCCAGTATAAGGATTATGGCGGGCGCGGCATCACGGTTTGCGATCGGTGGATGACGATGGCCAATTTCCTGGAGGATATGTCGCCGCGCCCCCAGGGCATGATGCTGGACCGGATCGACAACAATGGTCCCTATTCGCCCGACAACTGCCGGTGGGCGACCCGCACGGAGCAGAACAGCAACCGTCGCAATTGCATCTATGTGAACGATGCGGGCGAGCGTGTGACGCTCAAGGAATACTGCCGACGCCACGGCCTCAAATATCGGCCCATCGTCAAGCGCATTCAGGACCGCAACTGGCCCGTCGATTTGGCTCTGTCGGTTCCCGTTGGTGCTCCCACTCATTTTCTCAAATCCCTTCAGAGGACCGCAGCATGATCGAGATTGTCCAAGGCACCCCAGAATGGCTGGCGGCCCGCGCTGGCAGTTTGGGCGCTTCGCAGGTGGCTGACGCCATCGCCAAGACCAAGACCGGGTGGGGGGCTTCGCGCGCCAACGTCCGCGCCCGCATGGTGACGGAGCGACTGACCGGCCAGCCTGTCGAAACCTTCGTCAACGACGCCATGCGCTGGGGCACTGACCAAGAGGATAACGCCCGCACGGCCTATTCCTTCCTGCACGGGCACACGGTCGAGCAGATCGGACTGGCGCTGCACCCGACGATCAAGGGGACTCATGCCAGCCCGGACGGCCTGATCGGCACTGACGGGCTGGTCGAGATTAAGGCTCCCAACAGCGCAACCCATATCGAGACGCTAAAAAGCCAGACCATCCCAGCGCGCTACATCACGCAGATGGAATGGCAGATGGCCGTCCTTGGTCGCCAGTGGTGTGACTATGTGAGCTACGACCCGCGCTTTCCCGAGGAACTGCAGCTTTTCGTCAAGCGCCACCATCGCGACGACGCGCGCATTGCCGATCTGGAGGCGCTGGTAACAGAATTTCTTGCGGAAGTGGACGCCGATGTTGCCGCCCTGACCGCGCTCTATCGAAAGGCGGCATGATGCTTAACCAGGTTCAAATCATCGGCAATCTGGGCGCTGATCCCGAGACGCGATCCTTCCAGAATGGCGGCAAGGTCTGCAACCTCCGTGTCGCGGTAACCGAGCGCTGGAAATCCAATGGTGAGCAGAAAGAGCGCACCGAATGGGTGACGGTCGCCATCTTTTCCGAAGGGCTGGTCGGGGTCGCCGAACGCTTCCTGCGCAAGGGCAGCAAGGTCTTTCTTCAAGGCAAGCTGGCGACGAGGAAATGGCAGGACCAGAGCGGCAACGATCGGTTCTCGACCGAGGTCGTTTTGCAGGGCTTCGACGCGAAGCTGCTGATGCTGGACGGGGTAAAGCAGGACGATGGCCTGCGCCACCGCAATCAAGATGGGTTTGGCGGTTCCGGCCGCCTGCGCGGAGGCGGCTCGCAATTTGAGCAGGATCTCGATGACGAAGTGCCTTTCGTCACGTGCGCGCCCATCGACAACATCAAGCGCCGGATAATCTAAAAATGCTTCGCTCATCTGCCTTCGCGCCGCGCAAGAAGAATAGCCACAAGGCTGATTTCTATCTGCGCGCTCCATCCTTCCTCCAGTGGCTTCGCGGTCGCAACTGCCTGCTTTGCGACAAGGGCGGGTGCGAAGGCCGGATTGAAGCCGCCCACGTCGATTATGCGGGCGGCAAGGGGGTCGGGATCAAGGTCGCCGACCGTTTCTCCATCCCGCTTTGCTCTGCCCATCACCGGGCGCAGCACAATTGGGCTGGCAGACCTTCGAGGACAATTTCCGCATCGATGCCTTGGAGGCGTCGAAAGCCTACTGGAACGCTTGGCCTGGACGCCGGGCATGGGAGGATAGCCGTGCCTGACGGACACACCATCATCCTGCGCAGCGACTACACGCGGATGCAGGCGCATCGGCTGATCGAGCAGGCCCCGCAAGGCGCGTTTGGGCGGAAAGATTTGAGGATGGCCATCAATGATTGATGAGAAGTTCCTTGCTGACGAAGCTAAGGATTGCGCCGAATGTGGGCAATCCTTCCGCCGCGATAAACGATGCACATGGAAGCATTGGGAGCGTGCCAAGTTTTGCAGCCGGATATGCTCGACCAATTACGGGGCTAAATTGGCCGCTGACCGCCGTCTGCCGCTGGCTAAAGACTTCGAGCGTTGGTTTGATCGCACTGATGGATGCTGGCTTTGGAACGGAGCCATCGACCGCGATGGGTATGGCATCTTTTCATACGAGGCAAGAACACATCGGGCTGCGAAGATGGCCTTGGTGTTGGACGGGCGTGGACCGCAAAAAGGGGAGCTTGCCTGTCATAAGTGCGACAACCCCCGCTGCGTCCGGCCTGACCATCTCTACCCCGGCACCCCGCAAGATAATGTTCGGGACATGATTGATCGCCGCCGCGCCAATTGGGCGAAGCGGCTCACCGAGCAGGATGTGCGAGAAATTCGCGGCTCCAACGAAACTAAGCGAGTGCTGGCCCAGCGCTTCAGCGTCACCGAAGGAACCATCGCCATGGTCCTCAACCGGACGACCTGGAGGCACATATGAATGGCCAAACAGTGATACTGACAGGGGCGTATAGCAGGCAGCAAGCCAAGAGGCTGATTGACGCGGCTCCTAGCGGGGCAATTCTAAACATCAAAGAGGCTCGGCGAACGCTCGACCAAAATGCTTTGATGCACGCCCTTCTCAGCCAAATCAGCCGCGCCAAGCCAGAGGGCAGGGCGCTGCCTCCAGAGATTTGGAAGTGCCTCTTCATGGACGCGGCAGGCTTCAAATGCACGTTCGAACCTACGCTGGACAACACCGGCGTCATCCCGCTCGGCTTCAAGTCCTCTCGCCTGAATAAGGCCGAATTTTCCGACTTGATCGAAGTCATTCACGAATACGCGGCGCGTCATGGGATCGCGCTGTCCGATGAAATCGCAGCATAAGGAGACAGCAGATGTTCGAATATCGCAACTTTTACGAAGCACGGAAGGCCAACCCGACAGCCGCAATCATCCGCCGCCTTGATGAAGGCCGTTGGATTGCGTTCCAGAACGGTCAGGACGCCATCGGGCACCCTTCCACGGCCATGCAGCCCAAGCAGGGAGTGTAACCATGCCCAACTGGTTCAAGAAGGCAGAAGCGCCGGCCCCGCAAACGATCAGCCTGGCCGATCACGAATCGGAATGCGCCCGCCTCCAGCGCACCGTCGACCAGATCACCGCAGACGCCAACCTGTGGCGCACGCAAAGCTACGAAGCGGATTTGCGGATCGAGAAGCTGGAGGCGGAATTGGCCAACTGGCGCGCCAACGGCCAGCTTCGCGACCCCAAGACGGGGCGGCTGATCCCGAAGGCGAAGCAGGGCGGGGAGGCGGTGTCGTGAGCGCGCATATGCGTCAAATCACACTGGAGCAGTTCCATGCCGAGATCAAGGCGCAGAACGCCGCCAGCAAGGAGGACATAACGTTCGTTTGCCCGATGTGCGGTACTCACCAATCGGCGCGCGATCTGATTGATGCTGGAGCAGGTGCCACGTTTGATGAGGTCGAGAAGTATCTCGCATTCTCTTGCGTAGGCCGCTTCACCAATGCCGGGGCACCGCGTCGCCAACCGGACGGCAGGCCATGCAACTGGACGCTCGGCGGCCTCTTCCAAACGCACAGTCTGGAAGTTTTGCATGAGGGAAAGGCGCACCCGCGCTTCGAACTGGCTGAGCGCCCGAAGATCGCCGCCGCCCAGTCTTAACCCGCCGCCAGGGCGCACATTCCCTCGCCATTCTGGCTTTATTTGGCGAGGGGAAAGGGATTGAAAAGATGACTGCACCTCACATCGAACGCATGCAGGATGAACTGGCGCAATTGGCTGACCGCCTTGCCAAGCTATCCGCCTTCATCGCGTCCAATCCGATCTTCGCGAACATGCCGGCCGATGAGCGGCAGTTGATGCGTGAACAGCGCGAACACATGATCGGCTATCACGACACGCTGGAAACGCGGCTCGATCTGGCGGTCAGGTCGCAATGACCCCGCGCCCCGACCGCGAGCGCGAGCAACTGCGCGCCGACCTGGCACCACGCGACCCCGACCACTGGCGCCAGGTCCATCTTGCCGGCGACCGCAACCCGCCGATCTTCCTTCCTGACAGGCGGGTGCGGCGGAGTGTTGGCACCGCGACTTGCTGGCGCAGCAAGGGCGGGGAGGCGCAGTGCTATGAGTGAACGCAAGCCTCCATATGGCGTCGCCTACAGGCGCAAGGGCAGAGAATATTCCTTCCAGATTTGGGCGGAATCCTGGGAAGATGCCGAAGATCGCCTGCGCTCCATCGCCATGACAGGGCGGGTTTACGGCAGCAACTTGGAAACGGTCCCGGCCAACTCACTGACGCTGCCATTTGCGGCGCTATGGGCGAGCCTGACCGTCCGGTGGCGCAACTGGAGGCGCGGGTCATGAGCCGCCGCCACTACTTCGTGACGTGCGCCGAATGTGGCCAAGACGCTCGCACGCATAGCGGCATCTGCGACCAGTGCGCCGTGACCCACGGCTACGCCAACGACAACCGCGCTCCGGTGCAATTCAGCGATGATGTGCAGCCGGATCAGAGAGAGGCGAAGGAGGATTTGTAATGGGGACGTCAATCACCACCGAGGCGCACACGCGGTCGCACAGGATCGGCATAGGCCACAAGGAGCTTGAACTCCTTATCGCCACAGCGGCGGCGGGGATGGTCGAAAACCACAGGCCCCGGATTGATGAACCGGGCGTCAGCTACAAAGTCGATCTCATGGATGCGACCGAGGGAAGCCCGCCATATCGCGTCGGCACTAAGGCAGTCGTCACCATCATTGAGGATTTGCTGCCCCAACACGGTCCGCGCACAATCGCAACCGGAGGCAAGAAAGCATGACCCAGCCAGTGGACATAGAGGCGCTGCGGGCGCTGATGGAGAAGGCGACGACTGGAGGATGGAAAGTCACTCCAAGCGCTGGCAAGCCGATCATCTCCATGCCGGGAGGCGGGAACCTATTCCAGGGCTACATCGCGACGTGGAATGAAGCGGACCTGATCGTCGCAGCAGTCAACGCGCTCCCCTCCCTCCTAACCGAACTGGAGGCTCTACGGGCAGAGCGGGGGCGGATGGTGGAGGGATTGCAAGATGCGCGGGCCGGATTTGAGGCGTCGCAGGTGCTCATTTCGGCGCTGTCTAATGGCCACCCCTCGGTAATGATTGAGACATTCATAGAGCGCATCGACGCCACCCTCAAGGAGCCATCCCAATGACCACGACACCAAGCGCGCGGGCGAGGGAGGCGGCGGCGGACGTGCTCGATGAAATCAGCGCGTTGTTGAGCCACGATGGGATTGGTCAAGTCGCCGATTTAATCCGTGATGGCGAATACGATGAGCATGACGTGATGCCAATATTCGCCCGCTTCGAAGCCGCCATCCGCGCGGATCAGATGAAGCGGGATGCCCAAATTGGATATGTCGCTTGCGCCGAAACCCGCCATGTCAAACTTGGCGATGCAGTCCGCGCCGCCATCCTCGCACAGATGGAGAATAGCGATGAAGGTTGAGGTGACGCAGATCGAGGCGCTGGAAGATCGCGCCCAATATGCCGAGCGCCGCCTGCGGCATTGCAAGCAATGGTATGCCGAGCGCCTTGAACGCTTGACGGCCTACGCGAAGGAGAATGGCATCTGGCCTGACGTCGCCCGCATCATCGCCAATGGCAGTCTCTCAGACGGCACCCGCTATGATCCCCCGACATACGCGCAGCAGATGAACACTGCGATTCATCGCGCCGAAGCGGCGGAGGACCGTGCGTCGAAATTACAGGGAACAGTGGACACCCTAGAGTCGCAGATCGCGGAGTTGCGCAAAGATCGTGAGCGGCTCGATTTTCTCGATCAGTGCAACAAGCGTCTAAATGCACGTTACGGCACTGATTATGGCTGGCAACTGATCCTCAACCACAACGTAAACCGGCTGATGCTGGGCAACCAGATGAACGTTGATCTTCACGATAGCCATGGCGGCAAAGGTAAGTTGCCGTCCTGCCGCGCAGCCATTGACAAAGAAATGGAGCGCACCGCCGCCCTCCAGCACAAGGAACCCAAGCCATGAATTGGCCAATGCTGATCATCGGCATCCTTATCGGCCTATGCTTCGGACTGGAATTGGCAAGGCGGGCCTATCGGGACACAGCTGGTCATCTGGATCGATCGTCGCAGTTACTGGCAGAGCAGCGCCGCGTTCTTGCCGAACATTTTGCCATGATCCGCAAGGCGAAGGAGGGGTGATGGGCAACGAACGCCTGACACTGTGGACCGAAAAGGAAGCGGCGAAGGCTCTCCACGTCTCGCCGCGCACGCTCCGCGGTCTGCGTGCCGCAGGAATGATCCGCTATATCCGCCCGTCGCCGCGGAAAGTATTTTACACGCCAGAGGACTGCGCGGAATATCTCGCATCCCAGCGCCGCCAGGACAATCCGCCATGTCGCTCTACAAACCAGCCAAAAGCCGCTTCTACCAATTCGACTTCCAGTTCCAAGGTCGTCGGTATCATGGATCGACTGGCTGCACGTCCAAGCGCGATGCGGAGCGGTTCGAGGCCGAAGAGCGACGGAAGGCCGCGCTAGGTGAGAAGTCGAAGCCTGCCATCACCTTGGAAAAGGCTTGCGACCTCTGGTTCGATCGCGTCGGCAAGTTCCACAAGAACCACTACACCGAACTCTATCAGCTCGGCAATCTCGTCCGCGGGCTCGGGCGCAACGTGATGCTGCACGACATCACTGTCACCGCCATGGACGACTATATCGCCAGGCGCCGGGCGGACGTGAAGAACGCCAGCGTCAATCGCGAGACGACCCTTCTAAGGCGTGTCGTCAACTGGTGCGCTGATCGACACGAAGTGCCTGCGATCAACTGGAAGAAGCTGATCCTTCCAGAGCCGGTGGAGCGCGAGCGCGAATTGACCGCGGAGGAAGAGCGCCGGCTGTTCGAGCATTTGCCCGATAGCCTCAAGCCGCTGGTCGAGTTTGCCATCCTGTCGGGCCAGCGACGCAGCGAGTTGATCGCCATGCGCTGGGTCGATGTGGACTTCAAGGAGGCGCGCGCGAAGGTGTGGGCCAAGGGCGGAAAGCCGCATAGCTTTCCGCTGACGCCGCGGATGGTGGCGATCATCAAGGCGCAGCCGAAAGGGTGCCCCCAGGTATTCACCTATGTTGCAGAGCGCGACTCGCCGCCGCGGGATGATCGTCCCCGGCGCATCAAGGGAGAGCGCTATCCGTTCAGCAAGCTGGGCTGGGCAAGGAAGTGGAAGAAGGCCCTGAAGGACGCCGGCATCGACAACTACCGCTTCCATGACAACCGCCATACCGCGGGAACCAGAAACCTGCGCGCCAGCGGCAATCTTCGCGGCGTCCAGAAGCTGCTAGGCCACAAGGACATCAAAACGACTGCCCGATATGCCCATGCGCTGGAAGAGGATGTGCGGGCGATGCTCGCTGCAACCGAGTCCCGGAATAGTCCCGAACCGGAAAATGAAACGCCAGAAAAATCTAGGAAATCAGCCAATGATGCGGCATAGTATTCCTGCTCCCAAAGCAGGCGCGCTACCAGACTGCGCTACTCCCCGACTGGGCGGCCCTTAGCGGGGGACGGGCGGCCCGTCAATCGGTCATCAATGAAAGAACAGCCACAAGAGCAGAATGAT
>VTLG01009323.1_pt1 | contig 43538 bp, 78 predicted proteins | sample 4694571 | NCBI WGS metagenome assembly VTLG01 (sample SAMN12604809, study PRJNA352737) | marine metagenome | biome: ENVO:00000447; feature: ENVO:00000209|ENVO:00000569|ENVO:01000036; material: ENVO:00002151; isolation source: viral sequences binned using virsorter ...
CATCGTTCTATATGATACCGAACCTGCTGGTACCCATTCTCCAGTACCATCATTAGGACCAAGAAACACTGGATAATCCAATTTACCATTACCATTACCATCAGCATCTCTACCCATCTTACGGCCATATCCTGTTATATCTGTTTCATATTCCATGTTTAAATCTCACACTTATCGCCAACACACGCATATTCAGCCTTACCTTGGGTATTGTCTGAATTTTCGTACTGAGGCAATTGTGTATAATCAATTACGGGGAGCTTCTTTATAAGACTTTCGTAGGTATAGTGGTCTATTTCCTCATAGGGAGCAAGTTCATAATGCCCACCATCATATGGTAAAAAGGATACACCATTAATTATATCCCAATTTTTATAAACCCAATTACCTACTTCAAACCATTCATCATCTCTAACATACACAGTCATACTAGCATTATGTTCACACCAATTCAATTGTAAATTCTTATAATGACTCAATTGGTCTAAAGCTGTAACATCTTTGCGAGTGATACAGTTATCTGGAGATTTAACTGGGAATTCTAAAACCCAAGTAGAGGCGGTCTTTTTATCTTGCCCTACTTCAGGTGTTGCCTTTATACCACTATCTTTCATCAATTTAAAAAGAGGGTCGTTACCTGATATCCTATATCTACGTATGTAGTGTTGAGAATATCTAGGATGTACTCCAGAAGCTGAGTCTACTAACTGTGAAACAGTGCCTGAAGGCTTGACGCAAGTAGTAGCTGCTGGCATTTTAGTACCTAGTATTCCTGATGCTTTGCGAGATATGCGCAAAACACGGCTTTTAAGGGCCTTTAATGCCTCCGAGGTCATTACCGAGGGGTTATCCATCTGACCAGTCAAACTGACTCCTAGAAGCGCTTCTACGTCACAGTTCTTTTTCCATGTTTCTCGAAGATATGGAAAGTATGTGAATGAGCTCTGTATAACACCGAGCCATGTAGCAGTCTCAACTTTATCTAAAAGGGTGTCCAAATCGTCCTCAGCTCTAATAACTACTTCACTTAAGTTGCAGAACTCCATATCCCTAAGCATTATTTCGCCACAAGGGTTAGTGCCTTGTATTAATGGAGCATATCTGCGAGATGGAGCTTTCTGCTGTGCTGAATCAAGATTAAATATACCTCTTTCCCCTGTGCCTGATAGAGCTAGTGCTGCCCATTCTTTAAGAAATTCACCAGCAGACGGCTTCTTTCTAAAGATAGCGCTATTATTAGCCATAGCCCTTTTTATAGGGAAAGGCCATTCCTTAGCGTGGCGCATATCTTTATCATTTACATCACTCAAAGATATCTGAGAACTACGTCTTACACCACCTACTACTACTATCTCTGCGATTTGATTACATATATCATGAGCTTCTAAGGTAGTAAGTTTGCGTCCTTGAGCGTTGTGCATTGTTTCACGAATGAAATCGTGTAACTTAATCAGTGGAGCTGGTCCAGATGCACGACCTCCCATAGTATTTAGACGAGCACCTTCTAATCTTATTAGTGAATAATCAAAGTAAACGTTTTGGCCATCATATAGATTAGTCATTAACATCTTTACTGAATCAGCCCATCCTGCTTTAGAATCAAAAATAGGTATAGTATCCAAACCTCTACCTGATTTGATAACAGGTATTATGGGAAGTTTATCTACTTCTTCTTTTTCTACTGAGAAACCAAATCCGGTTCCGCACATCAAAATATATAAACATTCAGCGAATGCTTCAACACAATTTATTTTAGCAAAGGAGCAGTTATAAATACATGTGTTATCAAATTTAGCAGCTGGCCCTGCTGCCCATAAAAATCTCATCGAAGGCATAACAGCAAATTCTGTCATATACTTTCTTATTTTGTGTATAGTTTTCTCTGGTATGTCAGGTCTTTCTGAAATTATAAAACTAATAAATCTTTCTATTGTCTCTGGCCAATCTTCTCTACGGTTCTCTTCTTCTAACCAACGTGAATACGTTCTTTTATATATGAATTCTGATACTTGATTCTTAAACATTTTACCACTCCAATTGCGGTTCATTACTATAGTTTACGCTACTATAAAAGCTTTGTCTTCGTAGTCTTATTTGTAATCTATTAAGACTCGATGTCCACAAGTGCAATCCTCTTCAGGGTCACACTTGCAGACGTTATTTCCTTGGGTTAAACACCCTGCTGCAAAATCACTACCTAACTCAGGCATTACTCAACGAGTAGGTCTGCGTAGTAACCTGCAAGTTCCACTTCATCCTCTGGAACTTCCATTTCTTCTCTGCGGTTAAAAACTTTATTAAATCTTCTAATTTTAACCATTCTTACTTTAGGTTCTTCAACCTTTTCTTCAACAACTTCTTTCTTAGCTGCTGCTTTTTTGGTAGCTTTTTTCTTAGCTGCCATATCTAATTTCCTGCATGGATTAAACGTCCATCTTCGTATTTCTTATAAGTCTCGCCACTTACTGTAACGAACTCAAATTTTTCTTCAGCCTTTGGGGCTGCTTTGTCGTCAACGACTTTCTTGCTAGCTTTTTTATCTGCCATGATATCACTTCTTCTTTTTACGGCGTCCCGTTTTTTTCGATTTTGGTTTTACTCGTTTCGGAAGTTTACGCTTTTTCGACGTTTCCTTCTCCCACTTCTTCGCCATCTTCGGTTTGTTCTTGTACATCCAAGCTCTCTGTTTCTGACTCTTGAACGGCATTTTGTCTCTCCTCGTTCTTCTTAGCAATAAATGCTTGCCAAGCTAGAACTATGTCTTGTTCTTCTAAAAATTCTTGGAGCATCACACCATTATCTTGAAGAATGTTTTGCAGTTCCATGTTCTGATTCTGTAAGTTCTGCATTTGTTCTCCAATGATTCTGGTTTGTCCAACCAAGAAATTCATGTTGTCCATTGTTTGAGCTGGGCCTGTACCCTTCTCAAATTCTTTTAGCCATTTCTCTACGTTCTCTAATCTCTTTTCTAGTCTTTTCATATTTGCCATTTTATCACTCCTAAGCACATTTGCATGTTTCAGCGCATACACTTAACTGTATTAATTTATCCTTTGAATACCTATTTAAAGCTTTCTGCCTAATCAACTCTATTTGACGTCCTGCCTTATTAGGATTATCTGTATACCAACCCCAATCTGCACCGGGTTCATTGTATATACTTTCAAAGATAAAGTGAATGTCTTTATTTTTATAACCTGCTGCCACTAATTCAGTAGCAATTATATTGTTCTGTTCATGAGAGCTATGTCCACGCTCTATATTACGCTCTATTAGCTTCATTATACACTCCCTTAAGGGCTTAATATATTCATTACTTATTGGAGCACTATGACTAATAGAGCTTGTTGCTTCATCTATCTTATTTAAAAGATAGTCTACTCCAAAAGAGACAGTATGTTCTACTTTATGTAAATCACATACAAACTCTACAAAATCTCTCAGAGCTCTCTTACTCTTTTCAGGTTTGATAATCTCAGCAGCTGAACCGGGACTTCCTGTGGCTAGGGTGTTTAATTCTTCTACATTCATCTTCATAACATTAGCTACTGAAAATTGTGTACACCATACACCAGTGGGTTCAGATGTAATCTTAGAGATATAAGCAGTGTTAACTATACGTCTCATACATGAAACACTATTGTTAATACATATATCATCTAAGGTTTTTAATTTATATTTCTTTTTAAGGAACCTTAAATATTCCTTTATTGCTTGCCGCTTTAAATGAGGTGGTAAATCTACAGGAGAATGGAAATCTATATTCATTTGAAATCCTTTTCCACCTGTTAAATATATACGAGGGGTTATACCATTAGGTTTACAGTACTGTCTTATAAATCTTCTAACATCCATAAGACATTTCTTAATATCTTTATTATCATCAAAGTCAAACCATATGGTATTAAGTACCGCAGACTCATAGTTTGTTTTACCATCTTTCATCACATTATCATCAAATACATATACGCTAGTGTAACAGTTCTTTTTACCGTTAAACTTTTCTATTTGCTTTTCGAGTTCTTCGACGTTGTAACACTTGGCGATTCTTGCTGGGATTCCAAATTCTCTATAGTACATTCTTCTCCTACTACTTCTAACACTTCTACTTTTTGTGTCCAGTCTCTAGGTATTGCGAGTATATCAATACCATCTGTATCTGACCAATGCTGTACCAGTATTAAAACTTTACTGTCTCTAAATACTAGTTCTCCTATTGTTTCACATACGGCTAAGTGAGCTTCTGGGTCATTGAAATTCAGCGTGTGTATTTTTATCTGTTGCGCTGCATCTAACCACGTCACTTTTACTAGGGGTCCAACCCCTCCTATTCCTTTTGCGTTTCTTTGTTCCATTCTTTCCATTCCTCAAATAACATTTCTACTATACCATTATCTCCAATATTTTTGTGATACTTGGCATTTGGTGGTGTTTCATCTACAAAGATAGGGTTTTTTGGCCTATCAAACAATAACCTATCATAAGGTACTTGTTGTAACATCAACCACTGTTCTGTCATTAGTTTGTTTTCCAGTGTATTAGCACGCTCACACCATATAGTTATATGATGTCCTGCTTCTTGTAACCACTGCATAAATTGCACTACATTAATAAGGGGGTGAGCATGCTTCCATAACAGTTTGTCTTCTGGTTTACAAATGACACCATCTAAGTTAAAAACTAAATGCATTCTTTCTCCCATTTAGATGCTAACTTTAACCATCTTTTACCTACTACATCCCAACTATATTCCTTTTTAGCTTTATTCCTAGCCGCCATAGCTGCTTCAACTCTCTTATCTTTATTGTGATAGTAATAATCGCAAGCATCGGCTAGAGCTACTGAAGAACATATAGCTCGGTGAGGGGCAGCTCTCTTAGGAGTGTCCCACCACATATCTTTATATGGTAATAATATACCAGCTTCACAAATATCTTCAGGTATAAGTTTATCTCTACCATTAGTTTTTTCATCTCCACCGGGTTCTCCACCACAAGGATATAAAGGTATGTCTGCGTTCTCAGGGTCATCTTCTTTAATTAATTCCCACGCTGTAGTATAATTTGTTACCGCTACAGGTACACCACATGACATAGCTTCTATGGTAGGTATACCAAAGCCTTCTCCAGCTGTAGGTAATACAAACATATCCATACAATTATATAGATTGACCATATCTTCTTCATCTAAGGCTTGACCTGCATCTAATATACCCATTAGAGGTGGCAATAAATATTCTTCTATACCATACATTTTAGCAAGTTGTGGTATTTGCCAACCCATTTCATCCTGCCAATCCATATGTAATAATAATCTTACATCTTCTGGTTTTAAATCATTACGTTCTACAAACTCTTTAAATCCTTTTATCAATACAGGAATATTTTTCCTATGCTGGTTCCTTGCTACACACCCTATTATAAAGGCGTCTCCTGCTACATTCTTTAATAGTTTGTCGCCATATTTAGGGTTCATTATAGGTTTAAAGAAATTAGTATCAACACCATGAGGTATATAAAATGTTTTAGATTCTTGACAATCTTTAAAATACTTATCAATAACTACTTGTCCATATCTAGACATACAGATTTTATAATCCATCTGGTCTAACATGGCTTGCCAGTGAGGCATAGGTGGAGTCCCATCTATGGGTATAACTCCTGCCCATTTCCATGATACTCCTTTAGATATATCTTTATACATCTTAGTGAGCATATCTCCTCTATCCTTTCTACTCAGTAACTTACCATCATCGTCATATAACGGTATGGTAGCTTGAGTAGGTTTCTTATGTTGTGCTACATGAGCAAACATTTGAAAGTCTAAATGAGTTAGAATAAGATTAGGATTAAAACCTTTTACCCATCCCTGAAAAGATTTTTCTCCGAACTTTTCTTGTCCGGGATTCATAATGGGTAAGAGTTCTATTCTCTCTGAGGTTTCTGTTTGTCCTAGAGGCCAAGGTATATTATAATCATTCCATTGTGGATTTTGACACCCACCATATCCTATATGATGTCCTTCCTTAGTCAATAAAGCTGCTACGTTTTTAGTATTAGTACCAAATCCAGTAGGAGCCCAAGGACTATCTGATATAGGCATTATCCTCAACTTACCTTTCTTTGGAGTTTCAAACTTAAAGTCATCCACTGTGCGTGGTTTACTAGGGTTATCTAACATTGTTACTGTTTAATAGCTATAATATCTCGTTTGTTTACAATAACTGTTCCCTTCTCACCACTAAGGTATACAAAGTTTTCATCATCATTAGTAATCATTCCTCTACCGACTTTCGTCTTATCCTCTTCTCGCCAAACCACTTTGACTTCTGCTTCTTTAAGAAATGAAGCAACACTTCTACTATCATTTTCATCCATTTTATCACTTCCGTAATAACTAGGAGTGGCATGCGGGCCATCCTAGATATAAATAACATGCCCTTCCTATATAAAGTTTGCGGCATTATATCCACTCCATTAAGCTTTGTTGTTTATTATCTAACACAGTTAACGGGGGTTTTTTCTTTACCCATTCTACTAATTGAAACTTATTGAGTAATGTGCTGATAGTATCCCAGTAGTATCTTATATCTATTTCATCTATACTTTTAATCATAGACTCTAACTTATATCCTTCTTTAGCTTTAACATAGAAGTAAGTAGTTCCTTCTGAGGGTTCTATTCCTATCTCTTTACCTTGGTCCATCAAGTTTAGTATCAGGTCAGTTTCAGATTTGTAATCTTCTCTTTTACGTCCCTGATTTTTACGCATGACAAAATCAGCGAGTTCATATTCTTTTAAATCATAAAGTTTTTCAATAAAACTTTGCGTAACGGTATTGTTAATACGTGCTTTAATAATTTTATCCAATACCTTAATATAGAATTTAGAACGTGATGTTGCTTTAAATGTACTTCCATGTTTAGTTAAGCTACCATCTTCATTTCTCAATACATAGTTTCCTACTTGTAACCATACACCTTCTTTAAAGTAGTCCTTATCCATAGCAATATGGTCCGACTCAGAAGTAGTAACAACATGTTTTAGTAGTAACCTCAATCTGTTGGTGAGCCATGTTTCATCAACATCCACATTAGTATTAATCCCATCTGTATGTACATATACCACAGCATCTTCTCCATATCTGCTACGGATAATATCCACGGCCGATATAAGGAGCCAGCGCGCAACTGCGGTAATAGTAATACCAACACCCATGTCACCATAAGTAATATAAGGATTAGCGTTAGCACCATAAAATGTGTTCACCATTATTTTTAGAGCATTTGATTTACTCTTATCTTCTTTCGTTGAACCAAGTTTATAAGGCTTTCGCATTTCTTTAAACTCATGACACATATTATATAGACAACTCTTCCTAGACTGGTCTATTTTAATCATTAGTCTTTTACCCACCTTGTTATCAGGTACGTATAGTATGTCATCTTTATATTCTAATTCTTCTGAGTAGTCATCATATCCTACTATTTGTGTAGTATCTGGCCCTAGATTAAGCGCCATTGCGATAGACGGATAGAATGAACTAAAGTCTACCTTTATATTCTTAGAATGGAAACCGGGATTATAAAGCTCTATGTAGGCAGCTTGATAGTTACCCCTGTCAGCTCTATAAATCTCTGGGTGTCTGTCTTTATTCTTGTCAAGCGTTAATATATCTTGCTCAAATAAGCTCCTACCTTGTAATATTTTGGTAATATAACTTGCTGGAGCATTGACATATGTTGCCAGTGGAACGCATAATACTTCTGCGATATACTGAATCTGAGGGAAGTAATGATTGAATAGATACATAGTGGCGTCTACATCACTAAGGACATAGTCGTGTATCTCTTCAATAGGGTAGTCTAACAAGGCATTGTTAGCAAAATCAAGCTCGATAGGTTCGAGCCCAAAGTTTCTAGCAACACTCTTGAGACCTCGTGGAATGCCTGATAGGGAGTAATCTAGGCGAGTCCACCTCAGTAAATCGAGGATTATGCGTCCTCCAGCTTGCATCTTAAGTTCTTTCTGGTCTGGTGGAGCTTCCCAACCCCACTCACTATTATCTCTGTTAAGTATCTTTTTATATCCTTTAAGTCCATGAAAGTTTGCTCTGTGTAATATCTGTGGTATATCATAACCTACTAAGTTATAACCAACCATTATATCAGGGTCATAGTCGTGGACATACTCAGCAAATTTAAGTATAACATCTCTGTCATCTTCACCATCCCATAAGAATACTTCACGCTCTCCAGTGGATGTTACTATCCCTATTGCTACCACAGGGTACTCTTCTCCGAAAGGAAAACTACCATCAGGTGAGTGAGTCTCTATATCAAACACTAGAGTCTTAACCTTATCAGTGTTAGGGAAATCACTGAAGAACTCAGGGTGTTCTATTAACAGTCTTTCAAGTAGGGCTTCACGTCCACCATCATATAGTGCATTTGGTGGTACGGCATCTCTCTTTGGTACATAGTTATGTTTTGAGAGCTTTACAGTTTTATCACTAGCTATTGTTTTATACTCTTTACCATCTTTATCATTCATATAGTAGTAAGGAATATAAGGACTCTGAGCTGCTTCAGTCTTACTATTCCTATATATCTTTACCTTTAACGACCCATCTCTAAGGTCTATTGTTCTATGATTAACGGTTGCTATTAGGGGTACTTTCATATTTCTTTAATATCTCCTTCTTCTTCTATCTCCCACATCTCTATTAATGTGATAGCATCTCTTACACCATTAGCCATAGTGGTATGGTACATATACATAGCTTTTGCTTGTTCATCTCCAAGTATATCAGATTTAACTTCTTCTGCTACTCCCATATGGAAGTTAACACAGTTATATAATAAATCTATCCATGCTTGGCGTTCTGTATTAGTATTTACTTTCAGTTCCTTAAGGTCAACGGTCATCGCCGTCTCCTTTGATAACATCTCTTACTTGACGACTATGTAGTTTACTTATGTTATTAACCATAACTTCGTAAAAGGATACTCCTAACACGTCTAGTATACGTGCTAAATACCACATTACATCACCTAACTCAGCAACAAGTGCGTCGTTAAAGTCTTGTACTACCATCTTATCACCTCTAAGATGTTTTTTAAATTTACCAAGAACTTCACCAACCTCATTGGCTAGACCTATCATTAGGTATTCCATTTCTACCTCTTTGGGGTATTGTGCTGTAGTTCTTGTAAACTCTTTATATGTTTCTTCCCATCCTAAATTAACAGTTGCTACATTAGGAATCTCTTCTATTGTTTCTTCTTCTTTCTTTTCTATTTCTACCATATATTTAACTCCTCTGGTATTATATCTCTTCTTAATATCCAATTTCTTTCTGCTGGTAAATATCTATATACTAAGTCAGACTTAGTGTCTCCTTGTATAGGCCAAGGTTTTATGAGTATAAGGTCTCCTACCCTACACCACATACGTCTCTTGAACCTACCTCCTATCCTTACCATGCGCGTTTTATTGTCTTCACACATGGCAGACATTCTAGAACCACCGGACATTTCCATTACCACTGCAAACATCTCATCACCTGTAGGTAGTCTAGCTCTTCTTACTTGACCATCTGCTACATATTTCTTTGATTTCTTTTTCGTCATAGTCTCCTTCTGCATGTAATAGTAAATCCTTTTGTAGGTCTTTACCTTTATATTTCTCTACATATAAATAATCTTTATATGCTTTGAAAGGTTTTGGGGCTTTCGTTTCTACTTCCGATGCCCTCTTTGCTCTCTCACCCAATGTAATGTTGTCCCCAGTAAACGGGTCAACAATCGAGATACTGCCACAGTGGCGCCCAGTGTATTCACGACCCACTTCAGGCCAGTTTTTTCGTACAAATTCTTTTGTTTCTTCAATTAAATCACTCCAATTTATTTTAGCCACTGGTTCATCTATCAATGGACTCTTGTAATACATACGCTTACCTTTATCTTCATCCATTTCAAGGAAACCAGTCATTACTAACCCAACTAATATAGGTTCTAATTTAGTAAATGGTAATCCTACTGCCTTAGCAGCTTTCTTTATCTCATTAGATGACATCCTTATAGTCTCACCATCAGCGAAACCAAATTTATCTAATCTAGTATCAGGGAACAACTTTAGTATATCAGTACCATGACTAGGCATATGGAGACATTCTTCTACGAAAGAATTTAAATATATTCTCAGACCCAACCAATTATGTTTGGGAGTAACGAGACCATATTGTTTACCATCCTTTGTTACTCGTAGAATCTCGTCAGGATAAAACCTAGCCACAGCGTTTATGAGTCTAAGAAGATATTGAACCTTCGAGCGTGATACAGGGAAAGCACTTGGTATAGCTTCAAATAAGAATGGAGCGCAAGGGTTTTTAAGCTCTACAGCTTCCTCACTATCTCTTCTTACTATGGCATCCAATATGTGTTGTCTTAACCCTGCTATCTCTTCTGTAGTCATAGTGGTTACACTAGACATAGGAACAGCAGCTGTCATAAGTTTATGTTTTACTACTCTTTCTGTCTGTTTGACAGTAGGATTAGTATGCATAATCATACATCTTCTCTCTAACTCAGCGTCGAAATAAGCGCTACCTTTGTTGTTTTCTACAGCTACACACATAAAGACATACTTAGGGTTAAGTCTTGTCTCTACTGTTTCACCAATAGTTACATCAGTTCGTTTCCTAAATGCTGCTCTTCCATCACCCCATGTCTTTACCACTTCCATTACTGGTTCTGGTAATTTCTGGGCTTCAGGTATAGCAACAAATCTAGACCTATTAATCTTAGGAGCCTCATACCACACAGCTGTCTCAGATAAATGTTCCATTGTGTGATAGAACTCGTCAGGTAATAGACCAAAGATAGCATCCATAATGACTGTCTTACCGGTTCCACTATATGCTTTGATTACAAAGTTAGTATCTTCTAATAAATAAGATAAACATGCAGTCAAAGCTGTAGCATCCTCTCCTAATATAGGGTTAAGGGTACCGTCTTTCTTTCTTACGTTATGAAAATAACGTGTTATATCATATACTTCATACTTCACCATTTCTTAAATCTCCATATTGTATATTCTATCATCATAAAAGACCAAAATATACCAAACAACATTATATCTAAATGGTTGGGACTATCGTAGTCTTTAAGTATATCTATTAAATCCATTTCTTCCTTGCTTTTCTTAAGTTAAGCACATTGTTTTCACATAATCTTATAGCATATGTCTTTAATTCTTTTTCAGTCATGCCTGTAAAATTATCTTTAAGTATTAAAAATAAATCTATAAGAGATATAGGGTCTCCATCCTTATCTTCTAAGAACTTGACTATTTCCTCAGGGACAGTCCAGTGATATTCTTGTTCTTCTGAATTAAATAGGGAGGGCCGGAACTTTTCAGTTACAAAAGCCTTTTCATCTGTTTGAGTTAAAAGATAACCATTAACACTCCTACCTGACGTTGTTTTAATTTTTGTTCGTTTCATTTCAAACACTACATCTGTAGGATTTATATCATTATCTATCAATTCTGAAAAGATTTTTTGAAACTGTGTATGTGTAGCTAGTGTTGCAGTAAGATAAGATACTTCTGTCTTACCTCCACCACTATATTGTGAATGTTCATGATATATACCATATGTAAATTCATTAATTTTAGGTATATCCTTTTCACAAAATACACATTCTCCTTCTCCAGCCCAACATTTAACTCTACGTCGGGATGATTGGTTCCAATGCTTAATTCTATGTATTGGGGCTATGAATGCAAATTGTCCTAGAGCGGACATAGGGTCTTCTAACCATACTCTTTGGCTCTTAGGCGATTGAATCCAGTCGCTATACCTCATTTTATATCTATCTGCTTACCTTTAAATTCTTCAGCTATTTCTATCTTGATATCTAAGACACCATTATTGAACTCTGCTGTAGCGGTATCAGGATTAAGGTCTTGATTAAAAGTTTTTGAGAAACTATAATCTCTTGTATCTCGCACCGCTTCTACCTTGACCGTATTCTTATCTACATTTAGTTCTATCTCTTCCTTCTCTATACCGGGCATATCAACTGTGATAGCTATTACACCATCTCTCTCTTCCCAATCTCCTAAATTAGACATAGAAGAAGAATTATGAATAGGCATTTTCATACCTTTAGGTAGGGTGTTAGCCATACTCATCATCTCCATCCATGAATCTAAAAGTTCCGTTAGCGTATCATCTAACGGGTTTACCTTTCTTGTCATTTCTAATCCTCTATTGTTGATGCTTTCTTTTGTGTTCTCTTCATTATACGGAAGTAAGGTTTACTTGCACCCTCTTTCCAGTATGAATTTCTGAACATTACGTATTCGTCTCCACCTTCACTCTTTCCAGTGTAGTATACGTTTCCATTCTTATCAGTATTCCGGAACAATCCGGCTACTAATTCCAGTTCTGTTTTCTTTTGTTCTGACATATTATATCACTCCTTACCCAGTGTTGCTGGGCTATTTAAGCTTTTGCTTTTCTTTATACGTATTCGTTTTACTACCCTACGTTTAGGTAGTTTAATCTTTTTGATAGACTTTCTATCAGGCTTAACATATACTATCTTACCGGTGTCAGGGTTGACATGGTATCCAGTTTTTTGTTGAGATTCAACCTTTTCTTCTATAACTTTTTCTTTAGCTATTTCTTTGTCTAACCATTCTAATTCTTTATGTAGTATATTACTATTGTAAAGTTTAGCCATACATCTTTCCACTTTGACTGATTAATCCTTCGGCAGTTATAAGTAGTTTTTCATCATATTTTTCCATTAGAGCTTTCAATGTTTTTTCAAACATCTTTTCTATATCTATATTTTTATCTGGCACTATCTCCATATGGAATGTTCCTATACGTAATACATGGGTCATCTGTGTAGAACTACGTGCGGATTCTATCTTAGCGTTTATCAGCTCAGCTGCTATATCGCTCACATCTGATTCTTTAGAAGATGAATCTGTCATCTATAACCTCTAGTTTTATAAGTATCTTACGTAAGTTCTTTATCTTACCATCTACTTCACCTATGCGATTATCTAAATCATCAAATCGTTGAGTCATGTGGTCTATCCGTGCTAATACATCTTGTATATTTTGAACGAAAGGAAACCAATTACTTTCTTCGCTGTATTGGGCGTTTCTTCTGTTGATTTCTTCTGCCCATCTTATGTGGTGGTTTTCCTTTGCCCGTTTTTCTTCTTTTATTGTCATATCTATTTCTCTTTAATGTTTTCATTATATGTTTGTTCTTACGTGGATTTATATGATACTCTTGATTAGTGTGTGCATCTTTATAATATCTTATATATCCCATCCAATAATCTCTACAATTATCTTCCGTAGGTTCTAGCTTACGTTGAACACACTTAGCCATAAGCCTTTGAACCATTTTATTTGTCTTACCTTTTACCCATATGCGGTCAAAAGCTTTCCATCTCTCACTCATAATTCATCCTCCCATCTTGTTCCTGTTCTGTCTGGAGTAGATACTCTAAACTTATTACCAACAGGCCAGTAGTAGGGATATGATTCTATTTCATATGCATAGTGTATAGCTTCTTCAGGCCATATCTGTGAATAGAATTGAAAATCTTTACGTAGTAGATTGAGTCTATGTGATTTGTGTATCTTATCATCACCCATCCATTTAGGCATAGGTGCTGATGTATCATAGTTATATAACTCCATAGTGTTGTTATATCCACGATTAATCCACTCTATAATCATAGTATTGACATACTTTCTAAGCATATCTTGGTGACCTTCCCACATTATTTTTGCAGGATGATTAAGCCAGCCTTTTTTATCATAGTCAGGTTGCATAGCATTGAGTAGTTGCATACCTTCTACTCGTTGCTTACCTAAGCGTTTGTAGTCTAACATTTTGGCAGACTCAGTGAAGTCTGCTACTGGTAGGAAAGTTTGCATTATATCAATAACCTCTGATAGCATATCATACAATAGGGGTTACCTGCTGTATCTCTATACCTAACATATTCTAATGCTAATCTACATTTACATGTGTTACATGCAGTAAATTCACTACTCATAATATCCATACTCCTACTATCAATCCTAAACAATATCCAAACAACATTCCTGATATATAATCTACTGCTCTTAGTTTCCGTTCTTCAGTCCAAAACTTTTCATTCATCCAAACATACTCCCATCGTATTCTGTATCCATAGGTTTAACATCGAGTATACGTCTGTCGTCTCCCTCTGTTATACCTTGTTCTATAGACTCCTTAACCATTAATTCCATCATCTTAATCAATGCAAGGATAGAAATCTCTTGCCATTTCTCAAGTTTATAGAACTTACTGATTCTTTTCAAATCTTTAGAAACTGTGGTTACGTGTAGTTCCGTAAAACACTTTACTAGTAGTTCCCACTTATCTAAATCTTCTGGAGACATAAGCTCGGCGATAGAAAGTATATCTCCATCGCCGTCTGCGAGTTTCAAAAACTCATCTATTAGTTCACCCATACTTAATCTAGTATATCTACTTGAACTTTCTTGATAAGATACTGTCCGTCATCATTCTTGAACCAGACGACATTGTCTCCACTGCTCATGTTCATATCCTCTAATATTACATCAGGGATATAGACTGACTTGTATTCACTTATTTTCTTTATGCTACTTATTTGTTTCATTTCATCACCATTCTATCAATGCGGTATGACCTTACGTGTTGTGGGTATTGACCGGTATACTGTTTAAGGTGATACCTATTGTCTACGCCTACTGCGTATACCATACCTTCACTTGATACTTTTACATCCTCTACTAGGATTTTTCTAACTGAGTCACTATCACTATCATGTTTCCATGAAGTGAAATCAAACTCTGTTCTTACTTCAGGATTATACCTAAAGCTTACTTGCTTGTGTTTACCTGTTCGCTGAAAGTGTTCAGCGGCCTTGTAAACCTTGTCGAATATTTCTGTTCTTTCTGACATTTTTAATACTTCCTATTAACCTCATTAGTTAAGGACTATTTAAAGGTTGCCTTTACGCTCCTATCTAAACGCCCTCTACTTCCTACTTCTCCTACTCTTATTTTTATACCACTATCTGGCATACTAATACTTTTGACATAGGGAAAGCTTTCTACGCGTGGCTCGAAGTTTGTATCTCCTTTATAACGACATACTATTTTCTTTGCCTTACATAATAACGATGTGACTGTATCATCACACCAATAATCTTCTATATTTCTTCTATATTTACTCATGTTAAAAAACCTTTTGTAATACAATGCGCCTTTATATCCTTCTATTATATCAACTTCTGTGTCTTTCTCAGTAGGACCAACAAAGAATCTTGAATCTTTCTTGGACCATACTCCACACCATCCCAATGCACACTTACCATCATATCTAATATCTGCCTTTAACATCTCTTTAACTAAATCTTTATGATAGATAATATCATCATCAACTGTTATAACGGGATAATACCCTCCTATTCTCTTGAGTGTAGGATATAACTTAGTATATGACCCCCAATCTTTAGTTCTATAAACTTTTAAGAATTCATACTTATTCCATTCGTCAGGTATAATATATTTTTCATTCTCTAACGTAGAGTGGTATGGTATATTAGCATGAACTTCAAATTTCTTATATGATTGTTCAGCTAAAGAATCCAACATCTTATATACTTTATCTATCCTAGAAGGTAGCGTAGTAAAACTGACTATTACTCTATACATATCTTTATCACCCATAACATAATTTGTAAACTGATGACCTTAACTTGGTCTCCTATCGGTATCTCTAACGGTATAATATCCATAATATTAAAATATATGCTACCGTAAACATATAAATCCATCTCCTTAATTGTTTCATTTCTTATCCTTGAATGGAGAGCATACTACACATCTCCTGTTACCATCTATATCTACGAAAAATGCTCTACCAAAGCATCTATTACACTCATTGTATGTCATATTTTTATTTAAACCACAGATAGTATGCGATTACTCCTAAACATAATAGGTTACCAATAGTATATAATATTATTGTCCCCCATTCTATATCGTTATTTTTTCTCATTACTTTTCTTTGAACTGTTTGAACGTTCTTTACATGATAGTGTGGTATAGCATTCCAACACTCATCACATAGGTAAGCTCTAAGTGATGGCTCATCACTCATGTAGTGTATACGACATCTATTACAATTATGCCATAAGGCTTTATAGTAAGTTGGCTTCATGTGCCACCTCTAAGTAAGCTTGATTAGCTTGGAGGATAGGACCTCGTAAATCTTCAGGTATATAATTCAACCCTTCTACTCCTATTTGTAAATCTTCCATAAATAATTTGATATATAAATTAAAGTCATTAGTGATATAGTGAAAGCCATTAGCTACATCTTCATCATAGTCTCTAACAAAATTTATTATTTGGTATGCTCTACCTAAAGCTCTTGCGTGTCTCTCTGCTCGTGGGTCACAACCTAATATAGTTGCCATCATCACTCCTACTGACTCAGCTGAACCTTTACAATACTCAAGCATAGACTTCACAGTATGTTCTTTCTTAACTAAATCAGTATACATAGCTAAATGGAAGTCTGCTAACCATTCACCTTTGAACTGATACTTATCACTTACTTCATAAAATTGTTCTATTACTTCTCTCCATTGTTTAAAGTCACCTAACTCGGCTCCCTCTACCATTTCATCACATACCCTTAAGTAAGCATATAACTTGTATATATCTTTCTTTAGTTCATCAGGCCACGCATCCATACATTCAAAAAATGTGGTGCTATACTTCTTCATTATTTCTTTCATTCTACATTACTCACTGTTTTACTCTTACATTTAGGACAAGTCCATGTCCATTCTCCACCACCGATATAACGCTTTATTCGTTCTGCGTCACACCAATGACATTTCATTCTTTAGTCATACCTCTTTCACGAGCCATTCTATCTAATAACTCTTTATTATCAATTTGTATCTTAATCTTTTTCCATATAAGCCAAATAAATCCTATCAATGGACCATCTATTATAGCAATAAACAGTAACCATTCATACGGAGTCATTTTTTCCTCTTTATCTTTACGACTTTCTTAGGCACTCTTGTGGGTGCTTCTCTATACGCTTGATTAAAATCTACAAAACTCCCACCTTTCTCAGCGGATGGGGGTAATGTATATCCCTCGTATGGTATTTTTGTTGCTCTTTTTTTCATATTATTTCCTCGTATGTTTTTTGTATGTTCCACCTAAGTGGTGCTTTAAGTCTCTCAACTATAATTGCATGGTCATCAAACCAATTCCACTTAACTGATTTCTTATCATATGCCTTACTATATAAAAACTTTGCTTGATTTGGTGTTATAGCGTATACTTTCTTATTTCTATACTCTTCTCTACGTATTAGTATAAGCGATATACCGCCCTTCCTTTCTAAAGTAATACCTTCATCTATCTGATGCTTAGCGATAGAACGGCCACTACCATAATATAAAGGAAAAGAAGTAAGATTCCTGCTTGTTTTAGCTTCAAGCATAATAGGTCTACCTCTGTATACTGTAAAGAAGTCGGCTGGTTGTTTCTCAGCAACAGCTTGTTTAACGAATCTATTAATGTCATTAGTATCTTGTATCCTAAACCACCATATATGTCTGGAAGCTTTCAAACTTCTACGTATCTCATTCTCAAAGTTCTTTCCTGTGTCTCTCTTTTTCTTTCCCATACAGCATCACTACGCTTATATTTAGTAGAACACTGTCGTAATAGAGTAGTGCTCTATATAGTAATACTATAAGGAGATATATAAAGCTTTGCTGAATAGAGCCTATAACAGTATATCAAGCATACCTACGCTACAAACTCCGCACTGTCCTCCATATAAATCATCTTCTGCTAATGATATGCGTTTACCACACATTCTACAATACCTATCTAAGTATGGGTTCATCTTAATACTTCTGGAATTTGGTTATACGTGCATTCTTCAGGTTGCTTATCATCACGCCATGATTTAAACTTGGGATGTCTTATGCTACCAGATGGAAACCACGAATTACCTTTGGCTGTAAATACTTTACCTATATAATCTGTAGGGTTCTCAGTATAGTCAAGGCGTTCTGAGTCTGTCAAACCACCACACGTGACATAAACTTCTTTATCATGTAGAGTTCCTATCACTGCACCTACTTGACCTTCATACCGTGTGCCTACGTCAGCTGGTCTAAACGAATGACAAATATATTCTATCTCTACTGTATCTTTCATCCTCGCCCATGCACCCTTGTCATTATATTTACTTGAACTATTCTTGAATACTAAACCTTCGTATGCTTCACCTTTGACGTGTTTCTCCCATAAGTAAGGCCACATATTTACTTCATAGTTAGGTAATATGTGTATAAAGGGTGGTAGGTCATAGGATTCAATAGCTAAAGATAAATAACCTCTTCTCTCTTGGAGTGAATGGTCTTTTATATCTTCACCTTGAAACATAAGACAGTCGAACGCAAAAAATTGTCCGTCTATATCCATCTTATGACCCCAATGACTACCGTGCATATACTCACCTAAGAGTATAGTAGTGTCCATCGCACAAGGATGTTCACCTTCTGCTTTTATCTTACCCGTTCTTGAGGTAATCGCCCAATCACCGTTATCAATAGAGAACGCACCCCATATACCATCCATCTTTATCTCAACGGTATCGTAAATCTCAGGTGCCGAACTCCACACTTCTGCTTCTTCGTATCTTATTTCTTTAAATTTTGGTCTATCTATGTGTATCATTTTTTCTCCTTGTCATTTATTTTTCCACAATGTGGACAGTTAAAGGTATGAACTTGTTTCATCCCTACGTAATTGCCACCACATCTTAAACATCTCATGTCTGCATATACTTCCTTACCATCTTTATACTATCTCTAAGGGATTCGTTCTCAGTTATCTCAGCCACTTCGAAGTCTAAATCTGCTATAAACATAGAAGCTACCTTAGGTGTCATATACGTTTCAAGTATCTTCATTATATGTATAGCTTCATTCGTCGTCGTGACCATCATATAACCCCTCTTTCTTTATCGCTTCTAACCATCTATCTTGGTATTTCAGCGGCAATTGCATATCTATTATCTCAGCTATCGTGTTGATAGTGAATTTCAATGCTTCTATTTCTTTGTCTTTATCCATATTAATTCCTTGTGTAGTAGAGAGAGGACTACCCAAAAACAAAACTGAGGTTATACCTACCAAACTCATCTGACGCAACGTCACGATAGATTTACAGGGGTATGTTAATAGGTTCGCTTGACGTAAAGGTAGACGCATAATGATTAGCTAATCTCCTAAACTTGGTTCTCTTATTGTATAACATCCATATCGTTATACACCTATTAAAGTGTCCGGTCTAAGTATAGATGTATGTTCTCATAACTGTGAACGTGTATCTATATCTCCTCACCAGCGACACTATAGAACTGTCCTACTCTCCTTTGCTTTCGGCTGATTTGCCTACTTTGTGCGGCGTGGCCTGTCTATTACTCAGCGACTTTTTGGGCGTATGTCTCAGGTCTCTACTACATTTAGTGGGATAGAAGCAACGAGAGGTAAATGAGTCAACAACGAATGTTAAAAAGGGGTTGTCACTTCTATCCTATCACCTTGATTTAGGAACCATACCATATGAACATCCACATCCATACTACAAAAAACATAATGAATAGTATATACCATTCAGCTTCTTGTAAAGCACGTGGATTATTCCATATGGCTTTAATTTGTTTTATCATTAAACTTTAATCACTCTCCTGATTATCTTGCCTATCTTTGGGGCTAACTCACTGATATTGTCTACAAATATATGATTGTTAAACATCTGTCTTTGTTCTTCTTGACGTATACCACCTATACCTACTTGAATTATACTCCATCCTTGAGATTCTAAGTATGTCACTACTTTCTTTACGTGTGCCTGACTATCATATCCACCATATTGCCACGCGGCTGGTTGACCGTCACTTAATACTATCATTAATTTATTTGACATAGGTGTATCTGATTCTTTCTTGACTTTCATAGCGGAAGCATAGATAGCCATACCATCTCTATTCTCGTATCTTGCTCTCATACCACCTAAAGCCATAGGTCTATCTTTCATATTTGGTCCCCAATACTCAGTTAAGTTAGTAGAACCTTTATCACTATGCCAATCTAAATCACCATCAGCAGTGTGACCATGAACCCATAAGTTTAGTTTAGGGTTATCAGCTAACGCTTCTTTTAATGATATAGCTGATTGACGAGCTATATCCATACGTGAGTATGACATACTACCTGATTCATCTACTAATAGACAGACATCTAATGGTTTATCATCTTGAACTATATCACACTTGAATAAGTCTTGACGACCTACAGGTATTCTATGCAACATACGCTTGTCTATCTTACCACGTTTTTGATTGCGTATGATATGTTTCTGAGAATTACCATATAAGTCTATTTTCTTCTTAAGTTGAGAAGTTATCTTACTTACTCCTTTAGCCTCACGCTTATATCTATCTGTCGCATAGCTATTGTTTGGGGCTTTACGCCACGTAATTTTCTTTTGCTTAGGATTATATATAAGATTTACATCTTTGATAGTAGACTCAGTGTAGTCACTATCTTCCATTTCCTTTATATCATTCATTAACTTATTAGGTAATGCTTCTGTCATCTGATTATAATCTACTAACTTAGTTAAGTCTCTAAGCTTATCCATATCATCTCTGAGAAGATGAGCTACAGGACTTGTTCTATCATATTTAGATACTATATCAGCAGTCACACGCTCTTGTATCTTATCCCAATCTTGTTCAGTTAAGTCACTATCACCCATTTCTTCACGCATATTACGCATCTTCTCTTCTATATCATCCTTAGCGCTGTCACCCTTATCTTTAGCCATGTGTTCAGCTACTCTTTGAAGATACTGATATAATGCTTGTATACAATTATATGTATTTTCTCTACTATCAAGACCTTTGGCTAATGCTCGTGCAAAGAATTGTATATGCTTAGCGTGTTTCTTCCTACGCTCAGCGTCTAAGTGTTGAGGCCAACGTATAAAAGACAACAAAGTATTAAGTAGGTCCATAAATTCATTATCTTCTACCGTATCAAGCTTACCTTTCATCTTGGTATCAAAGTAATGATTCTTGACTGCTTCTATATATGTCACGAAACCTGCGTTATCTTTAGCTAATTGCTTTTCTATATACTCATCTTCTACACTATTAGCTATATTATGTAATAACTCACCTTCATATCCAGATAAATTATTATCTATCCTATATGCTCTCTCCCACTTAAGTAATGGTTTAGAGTGTATAAGGTGTAATTTTTCATGTATAGCTAACCCAGCAGTAATATCTAAATTACTGTCAGACTTACGTATAAGACTGCCATCTATACGAATCCAACCTCTATTCATATCTGAGTAATTTCTCGCATCACTTGACCAATCTAAGTCATGTATAACTGTTGGGTCTACTACTTTACAAAGACTATCTAAATGTCTCTTGTGTTTAAGCATACGACCGGCGTCGTCATTTGTTTGGGTAGACCAACTACCACCCCACATACTTGATACTCCACCGGTATAGGCTGAACTACCACTATTCCACCAGCTACTACCACCACCCCAAACATATCCTTTAGCACGGTTCCATATGTCACCGGTGTATGTGTTTACCTTTGGGGCGTCTGATATTGCTACCTTTGAAGTCATAGCTGACGTATACTCGTCATCGTAGTTAAGTGCATTCTCACAGATAGGACAACAATCGTTCTCGTCTGCTTCTATCCACTTGCTACATTCATAACAGTAGTCATCTTCTGCTACTTCTGCCCACGCGTCTACGTCTGAGTAGTGTGGGTCATGTTTGATAACCATTCTTCTATATCCTCTTTTGGTTCTATCGCTTCTTGAGTCATCTTATACTCAAAACACTTTAAGGTTCTCTTAGCTGAACCTACAGTGCAAGAGTATATGAAACTATCTTCGGCTGATATAATTCCTTGTATCATACTATATGCTTCTTGCATATTTATTGTCTTAGGGAGATTTGGTTCTAACATTTCATCCCCGATTAGTCTACGCTTGTAAGCACCTACGTGTCTACCTGTCACATGAGTATGAGGAAACACTGTCTTCATAGCTTTCGCTACTTCGGATGGTGTCAACCCATGCTCTAATAGGACTTTGGCGGACTGATGCCAATACATACTTTTCTTAGGTCTTTGCTTAACCATACTAATCTCCCATCGACTGAATAGCTTGTATAACTTTTACTCTATCTGTATCATCACCAGCGGTGACCGGATAGAATGGAAGCACTGTATGTTTCAATGCTTCAAGTAAAGTCATACCATCTACTACTAACTCAGCTACAGCGAGACACATACGAGTAGATACTGCTACGTTTAACTCTTCTGCTTTATATAAATCTCTGATTTTCTTAGCAAACTCAGTTATACGTCTTGCATCATCTGCACTAACGTGAGGAACACGCACCTGTAATAGTTCTTGTTCCTTGTTTTGTGGTAGATACTCTAACTCGTATATACCTCCTGTGAACCTATCTTTCCATGCTCTATCTAAGTCATGGGCCGCACCCAGATACTCTCTACCTATGTTAGCGGTAGCAAAGAAAAATACGTTAGTATCTAACTGAACTACGTCTGCATCATCACTTTCGTCTAATGCTAAGTATCTCTGTCCATCTAATACAGGCATAAGGATATTACCTAAGTCGCCTGTCCTATCTCTTGTCACTTCGTCTAACATTATAAACGAACCAGCGTTATCTTGTAAGGCTGATACGAATCTGCTTGGCTTAAACCATGTGCCATCTTCTTGGTTATACTTAGTATCACCGAGTAGTTTGGCGGCCGGATTCATAGTGTCACCGAAATTGAACTGATGGAATGGTTTGTTAGTTATATCGGCAAGTATCTTACCTAAACTACTCTTACCACATCCGGATGGTCCTGTGACTAATATATACTTATTTCTAAATATATTCCTAAGCATGGTATAGAATGTCATATTATCCTTGAATTTAAATTCTTCGGGTATGTCTACACTTGCTTTTAGTTTACCGATTACACTATCATCAATGATAGGCTCGATTTTTTTCTCAGTAGTAGGCTCAGTAGCATCGAATAGTTCATCTAAACCATCATGCATACTTGATTCCTCTACTTCTCCGTCGTCACGCATTGTATACGTTGCTGACTCTATGGGTTCTTCACCCCTATCGTATTCACTCATACTTCTCTCTTTTTTTAATAAGTCTAATTCTTTTCTCATCTCTTCTATTTTCTCATAGTATAAATCGTAAGCCAATTTATCTTCCTTTACTTTCTCAGCCAACGAGGTCATTAATGTTATACGTTCTACTAATAACTCTACTTTCATTGTCTTTGACCTCAAAGTATACTACCTTTCTTATCTATATTACTCATGTGTATGTTATACCACTTGATAGCCATACGCAATTCATCCATTTCTATATCACCATTAGCGTATTCGTCTATGCTATGCACTAACATTTCCACTACTTGTGTTCTTTTCTCATCTATATGTTTAGTCATATTTTCTCACTACCTCTCCTTTCTCATACCCCTTTGCGTTCTCATGGGGCGAGAATAATACATGGTTTTCCTCGTATTTAAAGGTTTGGGTGGTTGCTATATCCTTAAGTAAGAGATATAACAACTCATCCCATATGTCTGAGGTCTTAATCTTATCTTTCACCATTCTCCCATAATGATATAGCTTCATCCAAAGATTCATATGCCCACTCGGGTAGGTCTATCTCTATCTCTTTACCATCCATATCATAGAATACAGTCTTATAACTACCTATCTTTTGCATTAGTTAGGCCTCCTACGTCTTATTAGTTTACGGTCTACTCTACTCACATCGTAGCCATATGTTCTATCACCACGTATACCGCCGTGTGTTCCCTTTACTTCATACTTACGCATAGTATTAATTATCTTGTGTTTATCATTAGATTCCATATGTCTAAATGTGTCAAACATTCTACGTATACCTCTACTCATGTCATACATATTGTTCTCGGTGTCAGGCCATATAGTCGTGACTATATCTCTCATAGTTGTATATAGTGGGTCATCTTTACCATCAACACTCACTATAGAATGTCCCATCTTACCACGTAGCATATTCTTTATATCTTTTATCGTTAGTTCTTTATCCATCTATAACCTCGTTATATAAACTAAAGTCGGTGTCTATCCTTCCACAACATCTACACTTAGGTAGTCCGGTGTGTCCATCCGATTCATACATTTCATTATATTCTTCTTGTGTTAGTGTATTCATACTCACCACCCTCTCATATCACATAGGCATTTGTTATGTTCTATCGCACAATCGCATACGATACATACTTCTATACCTAACTCATCTATTCTTATTGGTTCCATATCTCTATTCATAGGTCTACCCCACTCAATACTTGCTCACGTATACATTCGTCGTGTTCGTTATATCCTATTGGTTTACACGCAAAGAATAGTTCTGTCTTAGCTATACGTCTTTGTCTATAAGAAGTGTCTACGCTATTCCTTACTCTATTACCTAAGCTTGCCATTAAGAGTTTTATATCTTTGGCACTCATGCTCTCTATCATTGTTTTTATATCTTTCATACATTGACCTCGTGACTCGAATTTCTCGATAATTTAACATGGTTTCAAAGTATTTAAAGGTGTCGGTCGATTTTGGGGTCTAAAGATATAGGGTCGTGAGGCGGTTAAGTCTATCCCAAATCCCGCTTAACACTTATAAAATCGGGGGAAGCTTAATATATAACCCCCTTCCATATATTATACTATATTAAGAATATGGCTCTATTATGCAAAATATATCATGCTTAGTTAAAGAGAATAATAGATTAATAGAGCCTATTTGCCTAATAGAGCCTATAATATTAGTCTATATACTTATTTATAGTGCTTTTCTTTGTTCACACATATAACAAAAAAAGCTCTATATCGAACTTAAACTATCGGTTTTAGTTTATAGGCTCCATACGTCATGACCAATTACTCACGTAAGGGGTGCGACATAGGGCCCTGTTTTCTCTTTTAGACAGTTTGACCTCTATCACTAAATCTTTTTGGCTCTATTAATCTTGCTCTATCGGTTTCTCATGTGGCGATATAGAGCAAAGCTTATATAGGGCTCTATTAAAAATATAATTTCTATATCGAGCAAATAATTTATACGCTTAGCCGCAGATTTGCAGCAGATTTTTCTAAAAGTAGTGAGCGGGTTCTATATGCTAGTATATATATGTCCTCGTGCTTTATATACTCTTTTGACCCATACCTTTATATAGTTTCAAACCGTGTGTAATATAGAGAAAAGGAGGTAAAAATGCCATCAACATCAACGAGTCAAAAGTCGACAGCCATGGATTATCTAAGCGCACCACGAAGTGAAGGTTTAGTTAAATCATTAATGTCATTGATTGGATATAGTGCTTTAGATGGAGGTCGCTTGCCAAGTGGGGTAAAGTATGACACCATCATCGCATTAAACGACGTGTTGGGAGCCAACGAGGAAGCTCGTTCAATGGTTGCCACTCGAGTCGTAGAACTCCAAGCAAGTCGTAGAGTCGGAACGCCAAAAGTAAACGCCACGCCTGAGTCTGTTATTAACGCAGTCAAGCAAGGTAAAATATCTTTGGCCGAGCTCAAAGCTCAAATCGAAGCTCTCGAAGGCTAAGGTGATTAAATGCTCAAAGGGGAGCGAGAGAAAAAGAGGTCTCCCCGTTTTATGTTTATAACGGCCTTATAAAAAGGACACGAACATATAAAAATCATTCGCACGTTAGCAAGATAGAGATAACAAAAACTAGAACACGTCACTCAAGCACTCTAAGTCACTTATTAAGGTGGTATCTTAAATACACACCGTGAGCCTTTTTTTAAACTTAGGTAGATGACTTCGAAACGATTTGAATCAGTCCCTTTAAACTTTCTCATTCTCTCTAAGATGTATCGTCATGATTTCAATTATATGTGCGCTTCTCACGTGAACCTATGGTTTTGTTTGAAGCCGTGTCCACCCCGGGCGGGGAAGATGAAAATAGTAAAATAGTATTACAACCCGCCCACTTCGTCTTTTGACGAATTTTTTTGCAGCAGATTTCTCTGCCTTCTCACTAACTACTCGTGAGGAAATCTCGGTCTTCGTTTCTTTTGCATTGGGCCAGCTCTTTCTTGGTCCCAACCCTCACGCATTGCATAGACTGCCTCACCTTGAGGCGTCATACTTTGGAACGGTCGGACGGAAGGTCGGGCTGGTCTTCTAAACCTAAACTCATTTCTTCCTATCATTGTTTAACTCCATATGTTTTAATCTCACTGACGTATACATCTCCGAGTTCGAAGCTACCATAAGTGAAATCACTTTTCACACCACAAAACCATCTGGCGTGTGGGTTCTTGGCTTCCAACTCTGGCTTTTGGTATTTCTTTAATACTCTCCATTCAAAACCGTTTGGTCCTATGTAAACCTCATATGGGTTGTCTAACTTTCTTGTTTTTGCACATTCGTTTTTGCTCATGTTTTCCTCTATTATACACATAGCGACCGAGCATATAAAGGTTTGGTTCTGTAGATTTTTGCAGTAAAGTTTAGGTTACCCTAAAGGTGTGAGGGGGGACTCTTGGTTGACCCCCAAAGAAACTCCCAACTACCTAAGTAGTTATTTGTAGCTTCTTACCACTCACTTATCCCTCATGCACTTGCACGTTGGTCAAAGTTTGTGTGCCTTACTCCGTTGGGTAGGAGTTATTCGGCCACTCACTATAACGGGGAGCTACCCCATTAACGTAATTTTTCGTCGTCTAACAATCTCATTTGAATGTCAGCCATACCACACGTGCAATTGTCATATACCCAATCGCACCATGACTTATGTTCAAACTCTTCGCCTGTCGCACCACTTGTTTCATAATAGAAATCGCTTTCGCTATTTGTATAATCAAAGTCAGTCATTTATTCACCTCCTTCATGTAGTTGGTCTATTATATCGTGCACAATGTCAAGCATATAACTTCGTGTTATCACGTCGTTATGTCCATATCTATTCTTTAACATTAGCTTCCAATCCTCGTCGGATATTTCTATTTCGAATTTCATATTCCACCTTCATGAAAACAGTCATCGCAAACTTCAACACCTCGACACCATTGAGTTGCCTCAACAAAGAGCCTTAACTCTTCGCCACAAGGCACACAAAATATTGGCTCAATACTCATTTACTCACCTCGTCTCTCATTAAGTCACCACTTATAGTGTCTTCAAGGAATCCCAATTCCATCATTTTATCATTGATGTCCTCGACGTATTCCATTTGTGCTTTAGCCTTTATTATGGCTTCATCTATATCTATTACCATTTGATTGAAAATGGTCATTATTTGTTTATGATTCATTCTTTTACCTCTATCATAACTCTAACTAGAGAGTATTTAAAGGTATGGGTGGAAATAGCATATAAAGCCCCTCGAGCCTTATATACCCCGATATAACGCCCGCTCGCACTTTTTAGAAATTTGCTGTAGATTTGCAGCAAAATGTGGGCCACCGCTTGACGTCATACGGTGACCCGGCGGGGTGGGCAGAGTATACACACCCCTTGAGGTTTTAACTATTTATTTTCTTTTAATAGTCTTTCTATTAATTCCTTATTAATATATACGTCACCTAATTCAATCCACCACTTATTCAAAGTCTACCCCCTAAAGATTGAATCTTTTCAACTATTAGTTGTTCGTTTATTGGGTGTTCGCCTCTTTTGAAATACGCCAATTCTGACGCAATACATAAAAGGTAATCTGTCCAATTATTATTATTATGTTCGCTCATTCTACCACATCCTTAAAACTGACATCGTAAAATTTAACGCGGTCAAAACGTGGGTTTGAGCTTGCGCACATGTTCGCAATGTCCCTTATAATTAAAGGGTCGGCTTTATTTATTTGCATAATTTCGGCCAATTCTTGAAAGTCTTTTCTTGTTAACATTTTTAAATACCTCCAATTGGAAACATTTGTTCGTAGTTAGTTAAACCGTCGTATGGCATTTGCCCAACGTAATAATTCATAGGGATATGAACCTCGTCTACGCTTGGATATTTTACGAATCGAGCGTCTACGCTTATTAAAAGGTCCCAAATTTCTTTATCATCTAAAGACCCGTGTTTAGTGCCAAACCCGTGTAGGTTAGCCCAGCCAACGGTGTGACAATAAAGGCTATTTGTGCCTTCCATTTGTGAACCCATTAATTCCACATAAAAGTTGTGGATACTCATCTGTCGACCATCCCAATCGACGAAGCCAATTTTATTAGTTTGATATTGTTGTTTAATCATTCTTTTACCTCTATCATAACTCTAACGACAAAGTATATAAAGCTTTGTGTCTAAAAGGTATATAAGTATAGGGGAGCCTTATATACCCTAATATACAACCCGCTCGCACTTTTTAGAAATTTGCTGTAGATGTATGTGCTGTAGGTGGGTATCTGCTGCACATATTTATATGGGGGGGAGGGTAAGGGGGTGGTCGGGGGTCATACATAGCCCCTCACGCTACATAGGACTTTCAACCTAGTCCCTTCCTTAACGCCTTTAACGGACTTACTTAAGGGGGATTGTTTTACGCTACGCCATCGCTTGTCAGGCAACCACTTTTGATATAGTTAAAGATAGAGTTATTAGCCCTGCCCCTACCCCTCGAGGGTGTGTAGGGGACAATCTAAACATATGCGTGATGACTACACGGCTTCTAATGTCTATATCTCTAGTCAATGTAATTTATATCTTAACTACTTACGCATGAACTTCGAACGCCTACCTACAAAGGAGACGCGTGAAGTCTTTGCCCAAATAGCTCTAATTATTTTATCGCTTGTTGTCATTTCTTTTACCTCTATCAATACTCTAACGACAGAGTATATAAAGCCTTGCCTCGAAATCATATATAAGTATCCTCTTCCCTTATATACCCTCATTTAGATTCCGGTCGATGTTTTTTCATTTAGCACCCCCCGTCTAAAAAAAGAAAGGCCCCCCCAATACATAACGTCGTCTAGGGGTTTAAACAAATCGGCTGAATTTTGAAAGTGCTTAATTAATATCTATATATAGGTTAAACATTATGGAGCCTACTATCTCTATATATCTCTTAAGAGACTATAACAGTGTTAACAGAAAGTTTTATATACATAGAGTAGTTACTAGTTTTAGTGAAAAATAATTATGTCAAAAAGAACGCAGAATAACATCAAGTGGATATGTAATGAAATCCGCGACTTGCTCTTAAGCAAGAACAAGGCATATGGGGATTCAGCCCTAGAGCCTGACAATATTTTTAGTAAGCTCGATAATGCACAGGCTATCTGTGCACGTATTGATGATAAGCTCAGTCGTATCAAGAACAACGGGCTCGATGATGCAACAGAAGATACTCTAGACGATTTGATAGGATATCTCATTTTGCTCAAAATAGCACGAGAGACTAAAGGAGAAAACGTCACAGTTTTTACAAGCTGTATTTGTGAACATGGGAATCATAATTGTTCATGCGATACAGGGTATGTGCCTCCATGGAGCCAAGAGATACCTAAGAACGTAAAGGTTACGGTGTTCGAAAAAAGCAGTGATTAATGGAGCTTATTAAATGATTACCTTAGTTATGCTTACCTGTAAAAGGTTAAAGACTTTCATAAATACTATGGAAGCATTAATTGCTAATTGTTCTACACAGTTCACTGACTGGATTGTGATAGACGATAACAGCAGCCCGGCCGATAGGCTGGTGATGAAAGAGCGCTACCCTTTTATTACTTTGATAGAAAAGACACCAGAAGAAAAGGGTCAAGTTACTAGTTTGAATAAGATATTCGATAACGTTAAAACTCCCTACGTCTTCTATTTAGAAGATGATTGGGAACTTCAAAAGCCTTTAGATGTAGAAGAATACCTACCAATATTCAGAGACCATCGTATTAAACAAATCTGTTTTTCTTTACCATGGGCAGCACCACCTGAAGGACATTCGATATACAAATACAATTGTACTAATGAACAACCTCACCAAATAGAATATAGAAAAGATTATTATCCTACCTATAATGAAAAAGAAGAAGATGGGTTCCCATGGCCGGGATTTACATTACGTCCAGCACTTTGGGATATCATATACTTACGTGAAAACATTGGTAAGTTTAATACGAGGCTAGGCCCTTCTTATCACGATTATGATTATGCAGTTCGTTACTCGTTACAAGGTAAGAAAGTAGGAGTTACTCCAGACTTCTTTACTCATGATGAATCTAATCCTTCTGCATTTAGTCTTAATGGTGACAAAAGACTTTGGGATAAAGGACTCCCTACATTAGTAGTAGGTAGTATGATAGATATAGGAAGAGATAATATAGATGGTAGAACCAGTGACCATTATTGGAATAGTTTAGAAAAGATAATTAAACTACCTAATCCGATAGTAATGGTTACAGAAAGTAAATACATAGATAGAATTAAACAGATGCGAGGTTTTCTTCCTATAGAGTATATAGATATTTCTACTCAATACATAGAAAAGACTATACCAAGTCTCCCTGAGATATATAATATATTTGATAGTAAAGAATGGAAATCTCAAGCACCTTGGATGAGAGATAGCGTATTAGCTAACTCACCTTATTACATACCACTTACATTAATTAAACAACACTTCCTTCAATCTGTTGCAGATAAAAATCCTTTTAAATCTGAACAGTTCTTATGGTTAGATGTTGGCGTATGTAGTAGTTACGAATTAGATAGTATTGCTATACCCAAAATAGAACCTAACAAATTTAATCTATACTCTTACCCTTACACTTCTAACACAGAAGTTCATGGTTTTGATGTTAAAGGTATGACCAAGTATGCAGGAAGACCTACTGATTATGTTTGCAGAGGAACCTTTTTTGGAGGAGACTTGTCAAGTATAACGTATGTATCAAGGATATATGATAGGTTATATCATCAGAGTTTAAAAGATGGATACTTAGGTACAGAGGAATCTTTATATACCATCCTGAGTTATCAGGAACCAAGTTACTTTAATGTACACAAAATGCCAAACGGAGATATAGGAAATATGTTAGGAGAAAGAAATGACCAGTAAAAAATGGACTGCAAGCCACATGAGGTTGAGCCCGAGTAAGATTAATACTTATATGAAATGTCCTAGAGAGTTTTATTATAATTATATAGCTAAGTTACCACAGAAGAAGACCATACATTTATTTCGTGGAACGTTAGTCCACAAAGTATTAGAAGATTTATTTAAAAGAAAATTCAAGACCTTACCCCAATGGGAAAAAGGAGGTCCAGCTTTGTGGGTTCAAGAACAATTCGAAACAGGATGGGAAGAAAAAATAGCTAAACATAAATGGTTATGGGAAGTTCATACGTCTGAAGAGATGGATGCTATGTATAAAGAAACAGAAGCCCTGTTACAGAACTTTGTATCTAGTGTTGATAAAAAATTAACTGAGATGGTTACTTGGAAGATATATAAAAACAAACAACAAGCTTGGAATGCAGTAGCTCCTAAATACGCTGAGAAGTGGGTTAAATCTCATGAGTATGCTATAGTAGGTGTTATTGATGTAGTATGTAATGATTTCGATGGTGGAACTACTTTACTAGATTATAAAACATCAAAGCGCTATGGGCCCTATTTACCAGAGGAGTATTATCGCCAGCTGATTATCTACGCATTCTTGTATACGTTAGAGATGGGTGAGATGCCTAATTTCGTAGGCGTTAATTATCTACGCTTCGATGATACCTTTTTTGTTAAGATAGGACAGAAAGAACTTGATGAAGCTCGTGACTTGATTAAATTTATCCACGACTGCATTAAAGAGCGTGAAGAGTATGAAGACCGTTATGAGCAGAAACCTCAGAATTTATGTAAATGGTGTTCTTTCCATAAATCACAGGGTGGACCTTGTGATGCAGAGATACCTAAATGGGAACCTAAATACAAAAAACGTAAGAAAGAAAATTATTCAGATATAGACCCTAAAGTCAAAGGACAGATAGAATTAGAAAATCAAGACCAATTTCCTGAGTTTGATTAGGGTAATCTTTATATAGTTGCGCTGTGTAAAAAGATACATGGCGCGCGATGATTATGGAGCTATCTCTGTAATCTCTGATGAAGAACGTGAAGCATTAGGGATAGGAGGCAGAAGACCAGATGATGATGAAGAAGGTCTTTTCGAGACCATTGGTAAAGCTGGAGATAAACTTGGTGAGACTAAGTTAGGTAAAAAATTAGGTTCTATTTTAACGGTTTTACTTTTAGCTATGTTTGGTAGTGGTACTGTAGACATCGCCGTATTACAAGACATTTTTGGAGGAGAGGAAGAGCCTGTTACAATGGGTGGATGTATGGACGTTTCAGCAGTCAATTATAATCCTAAGGCTACTTTCGATAATGGCGGCTGTGTATTCCCTCCTCCTGTTGTGTATGGTTGTACTAATCCTGATGCGGATAATTATAACCCACAAGCTACCCATGATAATGGTAGATGTCAGTTCCTCGGCGGACCTATAGACAATGAAACAGGAAATCAAACACAAACTAATGAAACAGTATATGGTTGTATGGATATAGAAGCACAAAACTATAACGACCGAGCGGAGGAAGATGATGGAAGTTGTGAGTATGAAGAATACAACTGTACTTCTAATCAATCTTATTATTATAATGGTTTACAATATGGAAACTATTCTAGAGAAGACAACTCTTTAAATATTACAGTAGATATTGACACCAACTGTGACCAAGATACACTACCCGTGATGATATGGTATGACGTAGGTCATATAAAGGTAGAAGATAATGAAACAGTATGGAATGGCTATATGTACAATAATTACTTTTTTAATGTTACTGGATGGGAAGCTAACGAATATGTGTTAAGTTCTGGTCCAGAATATTTTACCTCACCCTATACTGGTTGGTATACAATCTATACTAGCCTTTATGCAGATTGGGGAAGAAATGGAACGTATGACTATGTCACCTCTTGGTGGGTGACCGATATAACTTTGGAGGAAGAATGAAAGCATCTAATATGCTTATTCTTGTAAATATGTTAAGTAAAATTATATCAGAAGTAGATGACTTGAAAGCAATGCTTAAACAAGCAGTTAATGAAACCTTTGAAGAAAACTACGAAGGTGAAGAGGAATGATAGCATGGACAGATATACTAACAGGTCTGGCAGTAGTACTAGCTTTTTTAGCGATAGTATTGTTGTCTTTAGTAGTCGTGGCATTTGCGCGCCGCTTATTACCACGAAGAAAACCTGTAAAGTTGAGTCCAGAAAAAAAGAAAGAAAAGACAAAAAGGAGGACTGAAAATATGAGTAAAGACCAAACAAGTGAAGGAATAACATTTAATGACATCTTTATGTTTATGATTGCCGTACCTTTAGTTTTACTCTGGGTTGGGTTTGCAGGGTTCGTTATACACACAGGACTTAATAACTCAGCTGTTCTTGAGAACATTGAAGCATATACAACTTTAATAGCTATATTAGGTGGGCCAGCCCTCCTTATTATCAAAGATGCCTTAGATGTCTGGAAACAAGAACAAGCAGAGAAAACAGCTTTTTATAAAGTAAAGGCACAAGCAGTTATTGATTATAATGATGCTTCACAAAAACAAGCTCAAATGATTGAAGCTAACGAACAAACCCATGAACATGGAAAAAAGGTGAAAAAATGAACGATGTAGAAATTCAGATAATGAAAGATAAATTAGAGAAGCTAGATAAATTCTTGAGAATTTTAGCTCATAAAGAATGTAATTGTATACCATGCTTATTAAGCGGGTGTAAATGCTGTGAAACGATGAGTGAGAACGCTATTGATGAAAAACTCGAGGAGCACTTACCAGAACTAGATTTGGAGGAACTTGAATAATGCCAACAAAAGAATTATACGAAAAATACGAGGCTAAACAAACTCTAAACAAGAAACCAGTAGACTCTTCTATAGGTGGTACATTCGAAGGTGAACACTTCGACCAGAACAATCCTTCTGGTAAGTTATACTACGAACACCCATCACAAGAAGAAATAAATGAGATGGCTCACGCTTCTCATAAAGCTATTACTTGTATGGATAAAATGCCCGAATATATAAAAGACAAGCCAAGCGTCGATTCTCGTGCTTATACTCCTAATACCAACTTTGTTGAGATGGTAGGAGATACACAGAGACCCGGCGACCGAAAACTTGGGGAGCAGGATGACTAATGGCCGCTGAAATTTTAATTAATGACGGTGGTGCGCCAGCAAGAATCTTACCCTTTGTTGCAGGAGAAACTATACCAGCTGGAAGAGTATGTACTATGAACAGCAGTAGCGAAATAGTCATGTCAGATACAGACCATGGCGATGGATATAAACATTACACAATGGGTATTATGATGGACCCAGCTACATCAGGTAGTACTTGTAATCTTATCACAGGTAGAGGAGTTGTATGTAAAATACAAACCGCTGCTGGTGCCGCAGGTATGTCACTTAAGATGAGTGCAACTGCTGGTCAACTAGAAGATAACGATGCCTTTGGTAAAGTTATAGCTATTAGATTAGAAACTACTACAGGTAGTGGATTAGCCAGATGTATGACAGCTTATTGAGGAAACTATGGTAGAAAATCAAAATAAAAAATATAACATAGATAAAACTCTTACTATGAGAAAGAGTGGTTCTGGAGAAAAAGTATTTAGTCACGAAGGTGGTAAAACACATGCTTTAGAAAAGAAACCAATTTCTAAAGAAAAAGCTTTACACCAAATAAGAGATGTAACTGAATCAGAAATAGAGTCAAGAGAACATCACGGACACCACATAGGTAAGAAACAACATTCTAAAAATAAATATAATAGCCACGGTGGATACCACTAGTATGGCAAATAATTTATACGATAATATTCGCAAAGCTCGCAAAAAACGTAAGAAGGGTAAAAAGACTATGGGTGTAAAACCTAAAGTCTACAAACAGATGAAAAAGAAGACTGGACCCTTCAAGAAAAAGAAGACTACTACGAAAAGGAGAAAAAAGTAAACATGTGTTGTAATAAAGATTGTAAATGTACTGACTGTTGTTCAGAGGATTAAACATGGCACCTCGTAAGAAAAAGGCCACTAAAAAAAGGAAGAAGGGTAAAGCTATCCGTAAAACCACTAAAGGTAAAGGAGCTAACTACCGTTCTACAAAATCTGGAGCTGGTATGACTAGGAAAGGAGTTAAAGCTTATAGAAGAGCTAATCCCGGTTCTAAACTTAAAACAGCCGTTACAGGTAAAGTTAAGAAAGGCAGCAAAGCTGCTAAAAGACGTAAATCTTATTGTGCTAGGTCAGCAGGACAGAAAAAGAGAAGTTCAGCTAAAACAAGAAATGACCCTAATTCACGAATCAATCAAGCACGTAGAAGATGGAAGTGTTAGTAAACTTTATATAGGTAGCTTGTCTATTTATGTATGGGCTCTCGCAATAGGGCCAAGGCTCCACAGGATACTTACGCAAGTGCCGCGTGGGAGCCCCAACAAATATGGAGATATCACATATGAATGAAACAAATAATAACACAGCTGATAATAGCACAGCACTTGAATCAAACAATACAAGTGACGATGGAAACATCACTGCTTTATTAGATACTGTAGAAGAATCTGGAATGTTAGATGCGTTAATGGATGACCCATTACTTATGGCATTAGCCGCAATGGTATTAGCTTTAGGCGCTTATGTCGCTTACACTGTACCAGCAGTTAAAGAGTTAGTCTTTAAATATATAAAGAACAACGAAGCAGAGTTAATGGAAATGTTAGACAAGAATCTAACGAAGGCCCAGATGAAAGCTTTTGAAAAGCTAGATGAAACAGCTCAGAAGCACGTAAAAGATTCTTTAGTTAGAAATGTTTTAGTCACAGCATGGGATGAGAAAGACGATGAACTTGCCGCATTGGTTAAGTCTAAAGTCAAATCAGCCCTTGATGAAGGCAAAACACTTTGAACGAAGAGGAATACGAGCATAGATTACGCGAGAGAGTAGGAGCAGGGGAATATGAACGTCATAAAGAACTTGTACGCTTGCTGGCTCGCAATCTTGCTCTTGAAGATATTTTGTGGGAAGAAATTACTTTACATATTCGGGACATTAACTTACGAACAGAGCTCTTGCGCCAAAGAAATTCAATCGTTCGTGACATACATACGGAATTCCGAGCATTAAATATAGAAATACCTTCTGTTGTAGAACAACGTACTGAAGGATTTGCTTCCTTTTTAGAGGATTTAACAGATGACGGTGATAAGGGACGAAACGAAAAAACTAAAAGCGACACTGACAGGTAAAAGCGCACACGATTCACTAAACTTAGAGAATATATTCGAAAAGACTAGACATAGTGAGGAGAAAATGCTCAAATTAGTAAGAGCATTTTGTGACACATATCTTATAGATAATAAACAAAGACCTTTAAAGTTAAGACCACTACAAGAAGAAATTATTGTTAAGTCATTAACTCACCCTAAACATGGTAAACAACGTAAGTTAGCTATCTTAGCACCAAGAGGTAGTGGTAAATCATTTGCTTTAGCAGTCGCAGTCACAATATATATGTTTTTTAAAAGATTCAGAGACTTAGTGTTTATATTGGCTCCATCAGAGGACCAAGCAGCATTAATCTTTGGTTATGTATATAGAAACTTTAAAGATAATAAATTTTTAGATAGCTTAGTAGATAATTATAAATTTCACAATAAGCCCCATATACGCATGAAGGGGGGCACAATGATGAGACGTGCTCCATTAGCGCCTAGTAACCAAGGTCAAGCTATACGTGGACAACACCCTACTATGTGTATTGTAGATGAAAGTCCTTTAATTGATGATAGATTGTTCATAGATAACGTAGAACCAGCGATAGTTTCAAATAAGGCCCCGTTCATAAATTTAGGTACACCAAAGTCAAAAGAGAATCATATGTATAGGTATTTGTACGATGAAGCGTATGAAGCTACCTTTACTAGATTACACTTTACGTGGAGAGACGCGATTCAACCGGGCGATGCTTATACAGCGCCTTATACTGAAGTTGAAATGTTAGATAAGATGACGGAATGGGGGGAAGATTCTATCTACTGGAGGACAGAATACGAATGTGAGTTTGTAGAAAGTGTATCGAACATATTTAATCCAGAAAAATTAAGGGATTGCTTTGATGACTATGAACCATGGACAAGAGAAACCATTATCGAGGGTGGAATATTTCCTCCTAACATCACTGTCGGTGTTGATGTTGGTAAATCTGTCAATTCTACTGTTATTACAGGATGGTCAAGGGAAAAGTCTGTGGGGGATAATACAGGAGAGGATATCGCGAGATTGGTATACATTGAAGAGATTAATCCTAGAAGTGGGGGACATGACATTCCATATCAACGTAGACGTATCATTGATGTCTGTACTATGTTGCGCGCTGATAAGCTTATTGTCGATTGTACTGGTATCGGCGGTGCGATTGAACAGGACCTTAGATTAGATTGTATAAATAGTAGTCCACAGATACACTTCTTACCCTTCGTATTTACAGGAGGACCTAGAGGCTCTAAGACACAGATTTATAGAGATTACGTTTCTTATGTACAACAAGATAGAATTAAAGTACCTAACCCAGAAAATTTACCAGCTCCTATCAAAAGAGTTGTTATGAAGTGGTATGCAGAACATAGAGACTTAGAATATACAATGGATGCTGCTAATAAGACAGAAAAGATAGCTGCCCCTGATGGTAAGCATGATGATTACTGTGATAGTTCTGTTATGGGTATACACGCTACATTAAGTATGTTACCTGCTTCTGCTTCTTTTACCTCTACTAATAGAGGAGGACCACGAAGATTTCATAAACAACCTCGCACTTATGGAAAAAGTGGCATATTTACTACCTCTGCTCGTAAAGCAGGTATTAATAAAGGTATACCACTATAGCACAAACTTTAAATACTCATGGCGATTTATATATAGTAGATAGCCATGTCCATAATTGATAGAGTGCGAAGAAGATTCGCCAGTGTAGGGTCTAATCCCCCTTACAAGAAGGACGACCCCGTAAGTTTCGGAGCGGGTGTAATAAAGAGATTAAAGCTTCAAAACGGTAGTTTTAAAGCATTAGGCAAAGGAGACTATGAACCACATATAGGTGCCCCACGTACTTATATGAACTTATATCTTCAAGACCCTATAGTCAGAACTTTAATCGACCTTCCATGTTTTTATGCAGTTAAAGATAATTTTGATATAGTAACTGATGATGACAATGTAAGAGAAAAAGTAGAAGAAATGTTTAGAGACATCAATATAGAACAAATTCTATATGGGTGGGTAAGAAACTCTCGTATCTTTGGTACGGGATATTTGGAGTGGACCGGAGATAACCTAATACTTCGTTCTAGCCAAAACATGTTTGTCAAGAGAGATGAACATGGACAAATAATGTATTATTATCAAGAAGTAGGTGACGACAAAGAAAATATACGTTTCGAACCTGAAGAGATAATAGAATTAAAAAACAATCCATTTGACGATTATGCTTATGGTTTATCTGACATACATCCTATTATATATCTTATAGATTTAAAAGATTATGCAGAAAGAGATATAGGTGCAGCATTAAACAAGTATGCAATATCTAGATTTGATATATCTTGTGGTTTACCTGATATGCCTTACGGACCAGATAAAATAAACGAAGTAGTTGACGCGTTTAACAATCTGGCACCCGGAGAAGATATCATCCACGGTAATGATATACAGATTAAAGAACTAGGTGGAACACAAAGGGCCTTTGAGTATGGAAAGTATACTGATGACCTTTTAGATAAAATCCATATGTCTTTGAAAGTACCACGTACTATGTGGACAGACCCAGAGAAAGCTAGACCTATTTTTGAACCATATGTTAATTATTTACAATCAGCAATAGAAGGAGCATTAAATGCTCAGTTAATGCCTCAATTAGAAAACGGAGAAGCTAAATTTAGATTCCGTCAAGTTAATATTGAAGATGCATTTACTAAAGCTAAGACTGATATGATATATTTATCTGAAGGTGTATTATCACCGGGTGAAGTAAGAGAAGAACGTGGTCTTGACCCTGAAGGAGTTGTAGAATTGGACATGGAAACTTCTGAAGATGTTAAGGCATCTCCACTCGGTAGTAAGAACGCTAATGTATCTGGTGGAAAAGATACAGATAAAAAAGAAGAAAGTGCAAGAGCGCAAAATAGGGGTAACAAACCCTCCGCAAATGCAACGGGAGATAGAAAATGACGTACGACAAGTGTAAAGTTTCCGTTAGTGCCTCTCTAAAGAAACGTGGTTTTGAAGACCACGAAGAGAAGGCGGCGAACATGTGTAGCATGTGGGCTGAACAAAATGGTGTAGAGCGGGAATTTGCGGAACAAGGTATACCTACCGATGCTATACAGCGTACATTTGCTATCCCAATGGACGAAAGTCCAGAAATTATGTTTAATAGCAATGATGAAGGTGTAGATTCCGTCTCATTTCCAGTAATTGCTATTACTTCAGGTCTTCATACTTATGATGAAGACGATAAAGAACAAAAGGTTTATATAGAACCAACCATCCTAAAAGATAGTATAGAGAAGTTCTCAGAGCTTCCTATATATATCAACCATCAAAGAACGCCTGAGGATTTAATCGGCATGGCTACTGAGCCTCAGATTATAAAGATGGAGAATGGTAAAAGCGCAGTGAAAATGTTGGCTACTGTCGATAATAAGACAGGACATGGTCAAGATGTTATGAATAAAGTCAAAGACGGGGATATGACTCACGTTAGCATAGATTGGTTTTCCAATGATGTTGACGTCATGGGTGACACATATGCCACCAAGTTACGTCCCACAGAAGTTAGTTTCATTGACAATGAAAAAATGGACCCCGTCTGTAAGGAATGTACAATTGGAAAGGAATGCGACGATTCACATGTTGATGAAGACGACCACGACTGTGGTTGTGGTGGTGGAGATGATGCATGTGCATGTGAAGACGGGAAGACAGAGGTCGAAACTATGACAGAAGAAAAAGTAGAAACCAATGTGAAGTCCGATGCAGAGAATATTGTCGAGCGCGAGTTCGCTTCTCTACGTACCCAACTTGAAGAAGCAGAAGCTTCAAAAGCTGAAATCGAATCCGAATTTAAAGCAGCTATGAAAGAGTTAGAATCTTTCAAAGTAGCCGAGGAAGAGAGAAAGGCAAAAGAAGCAGAAGCAAGGAAAGTTGAGATGGTAGAAGCAATCATTAGCAAACAACTTGTTTTCGGAACTATATCCGAAGATGACAAGTCTGCACGCGTAGACGAACTATCTGCTTGGGATGAACCAAGGCTGACTGGATTCAGCGACGCTCTAGAAGCAATGCCAGTCCCAGAAGCTACAGAGAGACAATTCGGAAAAGGTAAATCCAATGACGATGAAGCTCCAGTTGTAGAAGAAAAGGAACGAGCATTTGCAGTAGAGATGAAAGACGGAAAAATTCGTCTAAACAAAGAATTACTAAGAGGTAATTAAATATGGCAACAGAAATATTAGTTAATGATGGCGGTGCCCCAGCAAGAATTTTACCATTCACAGCTGGAAGCGCTGTTACCGCAGGATACCCTGTTCAAATGGGTGCAGATGGAGAAGTCGATAAATTCGCAGCTGCAAACTCAAAACCATTAGGTTTTGCTTTGACAACAGTATCTTCAGGTAACACTGCAAGCATCATCACCGGTCACGGTATAATAATTAACGCGTATGTTTCAGGAACAGTAGGAATAGGAGACGGTGTAGCTACATTAGCTGACGGTAACTTAGGACAAGCTGGTTCAGCAGCAAACGCAATTGGATATTACATCGACCCAAGTGGTGCTCACTCAGGTGCAGCCTCATTACAAAGGATTCTGTATCAAGGACTATAAGGAGATAAACTATGGTAGCATTAAACTCAAATTTAGCACCCGGTATACTAACCTCCCTTAATACAGGAGCTGTTGATGGAGGAGTAGGAGAAAGAGTACTTATTGATTATAAGGACGCAATTCAGGACTATAAAGTTACTGATTTGCCAGCTATGTCAATGTTCTGTGAACCTATGACTACAGAGACCGGCGGTGATATTGATATCACATTCGCAAAGCCCTCAATGGGCCTAGAAGAAATCAGCGAAGGCAACACGCCTAAGTACCAACACACTAACTTGCGCTCTGAAAGAGTGTCTGTTGGAGAGTGGGGACTTGCAGTAGGTGTAACCCGACGTATGATAGAAGACTCAAGATTTAACGAAGTAGAGATGGCATTAAACGAAGCTCGCAGAGCTGTAGACCGTCACATGACCAAGCACGTTGTATACGCATTACTAGGTATTGCAGACACAACCCTTGGAACAACTGCGATTACATACAGTACAGCAGAATCAGCTATCACTAACTTTACAACTAACGTATACGGTGGTTTCTTAGGAACTGGCGGAACAGTCAACGAAGGAAGAATTTATTCTTACGGTTTGACAAGTGACGCTATCCTTACAGGAAGTCACTACATGCAAGCAGCTGGTGCAGCTGGAGACGGTGAACTCGCATTAGGCGATATTACTGACTCTATGGAATTAATCGGTGGACACGGATATACCGCATCTACTATGATGATTTCCCCTCAGCACTACAAAACATTACTTAACATGGCAGATTTCACAACTGCAATAGGCGGATTATCTGGCGCACAGCCACTTCCGTATGTTGTTGAAGAATCACAACCATTCCAGACTACACTTGGAACTGGTCTTGTTGGTAGCTTGTATGGACTCAACGTTATTGTTAATGCTTGGTGTCCACCTGACCGCATTTTCATCTATGATGGAAGCGTAAAGCCTATGGCTTATGTGGAAAGGAGACCATTGACTGTAGAAGAAGCAAATCCGGGATTCGGAATTGTTGGTTCTTACATGTCTATGAGATACGGATTAAAGGTTATTAACCCAGCATCCGGTGTTGTTGTAATTAACGCTGCATAAGCAGATTAATACACAAAAAGGTTCGGGAGACACCTTAAGTCTCCCACTTTACGCTTATTAATTATTTTAGAGTAGGTCCAAAATGGTAAAAAGAAATTCCAGTAAAAGCGCAGTGAATCCCGCAGAGGGTACGACTAAAAGGTGGGTTATGTCCCAAATCACTTCTGCCGCAGGAACTGGTGCAACTGGGCCAACAGGGCCCGGAGGTGCTGCTGGACCTACAGGAGCTACTGGTGCAGCTGGACCTTCTACTATAGGAGCCACTGGTACACAAGGAGTTCAGGGAGCTACAGGAACTGGTGGACCTACAGGACCTACAGGACCAACAGGAGCAACTGGACCAACCGGAGCAGGAGGTGCTACTGGAGGTCTAGGAGCTACAGGACCTATTGGCGAGTTTGGTGGTAACAGTTTAGAATTTAATTATTCAAGTATTGATATTGCTGGCGCTACACCTCCCGGTACTACTAATTTCGGTTTTAATATAACATTACCCGGTGGAGGAGGAGTTCCTAACTATGCTGCAATTACTTTATTAGGTATATCTGTTACTGACTTAGCAACAAATGATGTTACTGATTGGGTACAATCATTAGATGCTAATACTACTAACAATCCCAGAGGACATATAAGAATTTTTAAAACAACAGATAGAACTAAATGGGTTACTTTTAATATAACAGGAGCCAGCACATCAAGGACTCCCGGAGCCCCTAATAACTATGAAGAAGTTCAAGTTGGGTATGTCGATAATAATGATTATTTTACTAATGGTGACGATTGTGTCATCACATTTGTACAAGCAGGTAATGCTGGTGCAACTGGTACTGTAGGACTTACTGGTGCTACAGGACCTAATGGACCTACAGGGGCAACTGGACCTGATGGAGTTCAGGGTAGCGTAGGAGCTACCGGACCTACTGGACCTCAAGGTGCAACTGGTACTGTCGGAACTCAAGGTGTACAAGGAGCTACTGGTACTCTTGGTCTTACTGGCGCTACTGGACCTACTGGAACTCAAGGTGTTCAAGGTGCTACAGGAACAGTTGGTGTTCAAGGTGCCACAGGTACTATCGGAACTCAAGGTGTTCAAGGAGCAACTGGTACAGTAGGAGTTCAGGGTGCAACTGGTACTCCGGGAACACAAGGAGTTCAGGGTGCAACGGGTACTCCGGGACCAACTGGTGGTCCGGGACCTACAGGACCTAATGGACCTAATGGACCTCCCGGTGTACAAGGT
>VTLG01011035.1_pt1 | contig 43532 bp, 52 predicted proteins | sample 4694571 | NCBI WGS metagenome assembly VTLG01 (sample SAMN12604809, study PRJNA352737) | marine metagenome | biome: ENVO:00000447; feature: ENVO:00000209|ENVO:00000569|ENVO:01000036; material: ENVO:00002151; isolation source: viral sequences binned using virsorter ...
AGAGCCGCTTGCGCCTGCAAAGATGACAGACTGGTTTTTCTTAATGTTATAGTGAATCACCATGTTTTTATCTGGGGAACCTTTCATCCAATGAAGCGCCTTTAGTTCAGTGATGCTTGTTGACTGATATCCATCATCTAAAAATTGTTTTCCTATAATTAAATCTAGATCAGTCTCTTTCCCTACCCCACCTGGCATGTCATCAAATACCAGATGATGTGCACCTGTCTTTCGGTGCACTTGTGTGGCAATTTGTACACCAAATTTATCTTCTAATTTTTTAAATATATTATACCATGCCCTATATTTTGCCACATCTTGCTTGCTAAATGTTACTGTATCTCCTATGGTCTGTTTAGAAGTAGTTTTTACTGGAACATCTCCTTCAGGTCTTCCTGCTCTTAGCCAATGGTTGAAGGATGCTAAGGCTCCATGCTGATAGTCTTTCAATATTTTCTTCTCATTATATGTTAAATGCTTTAGCGCCAACTTTATTTGCTTTGCGAGCCATTTTTCAGCATCATACGAGCTATGAAATGCCTGGTATTTTGGCTTGTTCTTCAACATCTCGTCCATTGCCTTTTGTGCTATAGTATTAACGTCAGGTTGTAATGTATGCTTAAGAGCGTGCGGGTCTACCTCCGTAGACTTATCAATTGTTAAAAATTTTGACTTGCCAAGCCATGCAGGAAACTTTAGAAACTCTCCATGAGACGCATTATCTTTTATCTTAAGGTCCATCCTTCTGCCAAGCAACAGTGAGATCATCTTGTTGACTGATTTTGGATCTGCAAATTGCTTCAGGGCCTCTCCAAGCAATATGATTGTATTGTTGTCAAGCGTGTAGAGCTTTGCAATTCCTGCCTGTATGTTTGCCTCATCTAGAAGCCGTACAATGGCATGGTGAGAACGCCCCTTGTCAAGCAACGTCACGATCTCTTTAAAGTTCTCCCCAAAATCTGAAGCAAGTTTTTTCTGTCCTTTTGCCCTGAACAGCAGGCTTCCGCCATGGTCAATGCTGATAATTTCCCCGTTCTTTATGATTAGGTTTCCAGGGGCCGCAAAGTCCCAATTTCCTAGCCAGGCATGAATGACGTAGTCATCTGCAAACCTGTCAAACGCGTCAGGGTTAGTTGACTTAATCTTCTTGATCTTGTCAAGTGTCGCAACCTCTGCGCCTTGCACCCACTTAGAGGCAACGCCTATGACCTTTCCCTTTGAGTGGACAATCCGTACCTCAGGGACATTTCCTTTTAAAATCTTTAAGATCCAGCCAGCCAGCATCTCATTGACAGCCCACTCAGATCCTATGTTCTTGACATACCACGTTGTCCCGTCAGGGGTGGAATACATCCCTCCCTTGTTTGACCCTAGCTGTTTTGAGCTTACAACATCCATCTGGTCTAGGTCAAGTGCATGGTCTTGCTGGTTGAATCTTACCCCGCCGCCATCCTCTGTATGACCTATCGTAGGTCCTGCATCATCTGCCTCTACGTCTTTCTGTGGCTTATATTCTATCTGTCTTGAAGGAGGAATCTTTCCTGTTGCCAGTGTCTCATATTCCTCTTTTAACAGCCTAGCTGCCTCTACCTCATCTAAAATTTTTCCCTCAGGGGCTGACTTTGCAATGTTCCTTGCCGCCTGAATAATGGTGCTGACATCAATGTCTTTTCCTGCCGCTACCTGTCCAGCCGCAACCTTCAATGCCGCCTCATGCCTCTTGTGAGAGATGCCTCTCATCCAGTCAGCACCTCTTCCTCCAACAATATGAAGTCCTCCTCCTAAGACACTTCCAAATGATACGTTCATTAGAGAGTGCCACAAGGAATAATCAGCCTGTTCGTGGAAAAGTTGCGCTGCCGTAGGAATCTCAAATGCAGTTGTAAAGATGGCCCCAGCCTTTAATCCCCTATAAAATCTTGCTGTTGTCAATCCTACACGTCCTACATTCGCTAAAAATGAAAGCTGTCCTCCTATAGGGATGAACATTGCGCCAATGTTTGCAGGGTCCCATAATGCTGAGCCCATGCCTACGCCGATCATCCCGGCATTTTTCCAAAATCCATGCGCCCTGTTGTAGACATCCTGGTATTTCATCTCAGCAATCTTACGCTCATGCAGCACCTGAGCCTCAGCAATGCTGACGTCATTGGTGAAGTTCAGCCTGCCATGCAGGCCATATTTTTCATTTGCCTCCTCTGCAGGAATAATATCTCCTGATGAGTCCTCTGTCTCTCCTGAAATCTCATTATAATAGCCATCTGGATAATTATTTTCTAAACCACTTCTATTAATTTTCCAATCAGATAAAGGAATGTCTCCTCCTTGCTCCAACCATCGAGCAACAGTGGATTGTGACTCATCACTTCCAACAATGTCTCCCCATGATGTCAGCCTGTATCGTTCAAAATAATTCCATGTTTGAGATTTTGCCTGATTCCAAGGCGCCTCAATGAAGTCATGCCCCGTCATATATGTGAAGGGGTTATCGTATGTTTTTGGCAGTTGCAGTTTCATTTAACTAAATTTTGTCTTTCCATCTTACAATATTAAGCATTTTATCCATCATCTTCTCAAATGTACTAGCTTCTGGATCAAAATGGGTAAAGCTTATTTGCTCCCATGTAAAGATAATAGGCTTTCCATCTTTTGTGACAGCCCTGATAGAGTCAGGATAAGGAGAGTTAAAGTTATAGATAAGCTCAACTCCTAGCCCGTCTGCAGTATTGCGCCATGCCCATGTTGAGGAGATGTTTTGCGCATCTTCTCTATAATCTGGTAAATCACTTATGTTAGGATCAACAGAATCTAAAGGCACCACATCATACCAGCTAACAGCATCAGGCTCTAGCATCATGTTTAAGACGCCGTTTATCTTTGCAAGATCTTTTTCGCTTGAGCCAATCCACTTGTTCTTTCCGTCAACCATTATCTTAATAGGGATCAAGACCTTAGAAGGTCCATCAGATATTGTAAACTTGCTTGCAAAATGGTCATCAATCACACCTTCCATTGCTGCATCTAGGTCATCATAGTTTCCTGACGCAAGCATCAGCTTAGCGCGTTTTAACAGCAAGCCTTGTATAGAGTTGACAAACGGCAAACGGTCAGGGGCATTGATTGTCAGTGCCTCTCGCCATTCCTCAAAAGGTGCTAGTGCTGTTGTTATATTTTTAGAATCTGTTGCAATATGAGCAATTCCATCATCAAGCGTCTTAGAATCCATGTTCACCGCCTTCCACAGCTCGTGGAATTCAGGCTCATCAAGCCACATCAATGCCGCAGCATGAGACTGGCTTAAATTTCCACTAGTAATAACCTGGCTTAATCGCTCATCTGCCCACTCACCAACCTTTGCCCTCTCCTGTGTCATGTATGCCTTGACAAATCCAGGGTCAGAATTTGTCAATGCCTTGATCATGTCGTTTTCTTCTTGATTAGTCATGTACTTAATATTTGTAATCCCCATTGATTTTTGAAGATTTATAACCTTGTCAAGGGCAATCTTATATTCCGCATTTTCATCAAAGCCCTCCTCAATGCCCTTGTCGTCAACCTCAAGTCCTGCATATGCATTTGCTAGATTTTTATCATTTGATAAGATGTATTCTACAGGGTTAGCATCGCGCCGTTTTGAAATTTCATTTGCTGCCTCTATAGTTCCAGAATAGATGGCAAAGTCTTCATTGTATTTTCTAGGCTTATCTTTATATTTAGGATCACCTTTATCAGGCGGCTCCAAGGTATTTATCATGTCTGTAAGAGCTTTATCTGAATACCATGTCATTAGTTGATTATTTGCATAAATTGCCTTTCCTACAACTACAGAGGAAGCATAATTATTATAGTCTACTGTTGCTTTTTCTATCCCGTCTTTTGTTCCGTCTGACAATAATGTAAAATGGCTAAGAGTTAGTGGGCTAAGTTCATGTCCATGAATGGCAATATTACTTAAATTAGCCTTGGCAGATTGATTAAGGTTCTCTAAGGCTAATGCACTTACCTTTTCTTTATGTGAGGTTGCCTTGTTGAGAAGCTGTATTAATGTATCTTCATTTACCTTGTCATCAAATATTCCAGATTTAATCCAGTTAATTGCAAGGTCTATTTTTTCTTTTTCATTAGAATCAATCAATCCCTCTAACGCATTAGAGATGATCTTATTATTGGCAGAGTCTCTTATCGTTTCAATCATCTTAGGAGGAAGCATCCTAAGGTAGTCTTTTGGCTCATCTTCTGGGTCATAGACGCCATCTAGCATTCCTGTTATAGAGCCAAGATGCATCTCCCACTCAAGAGGATTTTTATAGGAAAGCATTGCCGTCTTGTTAATTGCGATAGCCATCTCACTGCTCAGGTGTGCGTACCGTGTCTCGGTCTGGTAGCTTAAAAAGCTGTTGACTGCAGCTGGACGCCATGCCTCTATCTTTACGGCAAGTGCATCCCTAGCTTCATCATTAGGGGCGTTCGCCAATAGCTCATCTTTTATCTTGTTAAATTCATTCTCTGCAAATTCTGTAAATCCTGCCCCAGAAGGATCATCATACGTCTCTTGCCATCCACTTTCTTGCTCTGCCACCTGGGTCTTGAACTCAGCAATATTTGTTGTCACCCACAAGAGGTTATCTTCTTTATTCCTTTTTTCCTTGATCTTTTCTATTTGTTCAACTGACGCTGAAGCCTGCTCCATTCCCTTTGCAAAGCTTTGTATGCCTGTATTTGACAGGTTTTGAATCTCTGCGTCAGAAAGAGAGCGAATAGGTGTAGGCCGTATCTCTGTACCTTGCCTTGTTAAATCTCTATATGTTGGTACCTTAACCATTAGGTATATCCCATTGCATGGCCAGTTTGAATAGTTTGAGAGCCACCGCCAAGTATCGTGCCAAACGCCTGCATCTTTCCTCTTAGGTTTGCGGCACGCCCCTTGAGCAATGCAACCTCTGCCTCTGTCTTATATCCTCTTGCCTTCATTGCAGCATTATACTCCATTGTCGCCTCATCTTGCGCCGCAAGAATCATTGTATCCTCCTCTAGGTCATGAGGGGTGAATTGCAGCGAGACGCCTGCCTTTGTAAACAAGACCCTTTGCGTGCCTTGTATCTTTCTTAAATTTTGGCGATGAACATGTTTTTTCCACTCCAGCGCCTCCATCTCAGCAGATGCATTTCCTTGTTGAACAGCGGCGTTATACTCATACATCTTCTTCTGAGCCTTGCCTTGTGCATAGGAGCCATAGGCAGATACTGCCGTAGCTCCGGCCATTAATGACATTGCTACAACAACTTTACTCATAAAACCTTACCAGTTTAACATAATCTTCCTTGTTCGGACCAAATTTTTTTAGCACTGCTTCCTCTTCAAATCCTAGGTATCTTGCAAACTTAACTGCATTTTCAAACTCTTTTATAACATGACAATCCACTCGATGAAACTTAAATTCATTCGCTATCATGTTTAAATAGTACCTTATATCTTTGATACAACGGATCTTATTCTTCTTAAATTTTTCAGACAAGAACATGTATGCCTCGCCAACCCCATTCCAATAGGGCATGATCCCGCATATTCCTACCACATCAGGCCTGTCAAACCATGAAAATGTAGCACCATTATATTTCAAGGCATCTAACAAATTTGGCCATGTCTTTCCATAATTATTTATCATCTTCTGCTCAGGTCCTGATAGCTTTATATGATCGAAGTGCCATGTCTCAAAAGGAACTATTTTCATCTTACAGACGTCATCATGTGTACCATCATCCCTAATATTGTGCAAGGCAATGGATCGGATGATAATGCATATACTTGTTTTTCTTTTTCGTAGTGTCCAGGAAATAACATTTCAAAGTCTCCTGACTTTGCCTTTAATGCATGAATTGGGTCTGTTGTTGTCCTAAACGGAATAACATCAGTCATAGAGCTATAAGGTCCTGCCTTAAGGTTGACCGTCTCATGAAGTCTCCATGTCACCTTATCAATTCTTCCTGTCTTTCCTTGGCTTGTCCCATATTCCCCTCCTGGCTCAAGTCTCATTGTCTTCATTGTTGCACTATATCCTAGTCCAACCTTAACCTCTCTTGCAGCAGTTGTCAGTGTAATTGCAGAGCTCGACACAGTCTTATTAGAGACAACGCCGCCGTCTGCCAATACTGTAACGCTTTCTCCTTCAAGATGTCCTAGCCCTGATATGCTTGTTACAGCTGTAGCACTCGACAGGCTTAATCCTGAATCCACAAACCAGGCATCTGATATTGTCTGCCCAGCATCTCCTCTAAAGTCTTCTTGTAAAAATTCAACATATTGCTTTGTTGCCCCATTGATTGTTCTTTCTACAATCATGTATAATGTGTCATAGGCATCATCTACTCCAGGAATGATTGCAATGCTTTTTACCTTTGAAGGTAACTTTAAATAATGGGTAGCACTGTTGTTACTATCTGTTACTTGAATAATTGTCCTAGTTTTTGCTTGTTCTTTTGTTGATGCTAATTCTACCTCATCTGCATCTACACTATAGACATAATATGTTCCTCCATCAGTCAAGCCTCCCATTGCTCCATTACCATTTGCATCATAGATAACCTCATCTCCAGTTGCTAATCCATGATCTGCACTGCATGTAATTTGAAAATCTGCGTCTGCAGCATTACCAAGAAAGGCAATCTTTCTATCTCCCCCTATTATATGACGATGCCATGCAACAACGTTTTGATCTCTGTAAAATGTTAGTCCTAACAACTGTCCATCACTGCGTACAGCCCAAAGCATGTTGTCAGGGTTGCTAGCGTAAGCAAGTTGTGTAATTTCAGGATATCCAACATGTTCAGACATAACTGTCATGTCAGGGGTTGTAAAGCTGTCATAGTCAATGTTATATGCATATTCTCTAATTTTTTTCTTATTCTTTCCAACAAATAAGATTGACTTTGACGCACCTATTGGTGCAATATTTGCAGCACCGTCATTTGTTTCTCTTGTTGCAAGGATAGACGTAGGAGTTACACTTGCAGTTGCACTTCCTGACGAGACATTAAAAGGTCCTGCCGTTGTGAATAATGTAAGATAGCGATGAGAAAGCATCCCTGTAATTGTTGCGACCTCACCAACAGCAAGCTGATATGTTACAGCATCATCATTAGCAACAGTTCCATCTACAGCACTTACAGAAAAATTATCGTAATCATCAGTTACAGATCCCCATATTGTTCCAGGATAATTTAATATGTTTGCATAATATAATCTTCCCTCAAAAAATTGAACCTGAGAAGGATAGTTAGCCGCATAAAATGCTGACAGTCTCCAGTCTGTTGTTGCAGCTGTACTTTCCAATGCAGTATTAATGACAGTGGCTGTCACTGATGTTGCACTAGAATATGCTGTAATTTTCATGAAGCGCCAATTTGACTGCTTTGTACGAATGTATCTTCCTACATCTGTTGATGCAAACGTATTTGCACTGGCGGTAATTGTAATGCTTCCACTTGTCCCGCTTGGGGTTAGTGTTGTAGTAGAAGTATTAAGTGTTGACCATGGCGGCTCAAAATAATTTGTTGTATCCGCTCCCCATGGAATATCTGTAACGGTCCATGCCGTATGGCTTGACCTTGTTATCTTTACAGGATGAAGATCAGGATGAACAACATATAAGATGTCAGCAGATTGAGCAAACCTAAGATCAGCAACTTGCGCCGCAGTCCAGTCACAATTAGTTGTAATTTCAACTGGAGATCCACCTGATGCAACCTGTCCTTCATCCTTAAATATCCTAAAATAATTATGTCCAAATTCTAAGACATATGCCTGCGTCTTAGAAAATATAAATGGTACTAGTATTGCCCCTGAATTTGACCCTGTCTGGGTCTTTATCCCAGCAATATAGCCAGTTCCTGATCTTTTTGTGATACCACCATGTGTAAAAACCTTAAAATTCTCTAATGTTTCAACACCGTTTTGATACCTGTCTAGATCAATACGGCCAGTTAAACGAGGACTAAGCTCGCCTGCTGTAAAGTTGGTAATAACTGGTACTGCCCTATTGCCCATTTCATTTTATGTAGTATAACGATTCCAACGATAATCCCTCAGATTTGTCCCCGTGACTCTAGATTCTAACCAGAAGTCAGAGTCTATTCCCTCAGGAGTTCCTTCCATCGCATCTACGCTCCTTGCCTCAGCTAATTTTTTATCATACAGGCTTGTCATTGCCTCAACAACCTGTAAGTCTTGAACAAGCGGCATTGCTACATCTGCAGCAAGTCGTGCCGCAATTGTCTCTTTTAGCAAGGCATCATATTGTCCTACCGTATCATTAACAAAAACATATGTTGTCTTGAATGTATTTGTTGTTGTTAAAAGTTTATCCCCTTCAATCTTGTATTCAATTGTGTCATCTTCAGGTAATATGATCCTTATGAAATCACCAGGAAGTTGAAACTCATAGTCAAAATAATATGCTGGTGTTGTTGACAGTAAACTTAAAGATGCACGCTTAATGCAACAATTCCATGGGTGTGCCCTAAAAACAGCGTCTCTAGAACTTTCATAAAACTTGTTCGCAAATCGTGCAGGCTTAGTATCTTCTGTTAAACTTGTTATAAATTCAGTTCCAAGAAGACCTAAAGATTTATTTACAATGTCAATTTTTGAATCCATTTATTCCTTTAAATATTTATAAGGGGGCTATTATAGCCCCCTTAATTTAGTTTTAATACTATTAGTCTACTATATATAAAATATAGCCTACTAGATCGTCTCCACTTGCAATCGCCACGTCTTGAGAAGTAGCCCTAATTACAACACCACCTTGGCTCTCGAAGGTATGAGTACCTCCAGTTGCCTTTACACCAGCTAATGCTCCTTCTAAAGAGAAATAGCCGACAGTGTCTACGTTAAGACCATCAACAAGACCATTGGGATCAGCAGCAACAGCGTCGCCATCAATGTCAGTATAAGCATCCCATCCTAAGTCTAATGTAGCTGAACCAGTAGTCCAGTTTACATATGCTTTAGATGCAGAAAGCAGAACTTTCACTTTTCCTGCAGGTAATGCAAAAAGAGCAACTGAACTAGTTGCATCTCCAGCACCATCCTGGTCATGAGAAAAATAAGCAATCCTTACTCTTCCATGATAGGCATGAGCCTCATTCAAAGTTACGGGAGACGCAGTAGCATTAGTATACTCAGTCGTTTTTTGAGTTGTTACAGCCATTTATGCCTCCTATTCCGCACACTTAATTTCTAACACTTTGCCCTCTTCCATTCGAGAAGCCCCGAAAGAAGCTGAGCAATATACTTGGGTAGAGTTTCGTTTATCACGTCTTGGACCGATATCAACAGTGATATCAGCGCCAACCGCCATTAACATTCCGCTCTTACACCATGCAATCACTCGTCTGTAGCTATTTGTATCAGTAGCAACTCTTTCTGTCCTAATAAATTGGAATCCCATGAACGAGTTAACATCACCTTGTACCAATGCCTTGACTGAGTTAAAGTCAGAGCTTGTTACTTCGGTTGTTTTTAACAAGTCAGTGATTTGATTAGAAGTTACAGCAATATATCTTGGATCTGAAGGATCAGTTTCATTCGCATCCAATAATTTTTTTGCTTGTCTAAGCTTTCCAATAGTTAGTCCTGAGTTTGTTGCACCACCTGATTCAACGTAGTTTACAGCGATTTGACTTGCAGCATCGAATGATACAGAAGTACCACCAGTCTTGCCAGATTTGGCAGTCCCGTGTGCAGCTTCAATAATAATATCATCCATTTTGCGGCCAAGAGCCCAAGCGGCATTCTGCGCATATGGACTAGCTGGGTCAATAAGAAGTCTGATTTTATCAGTTCGATCAATCATATCTGCCCAATCAAAATCCCTTAGAGAGACTTGACGTCTGTCATGAGGGGTTGAAATGAGCGGAGTATCACTGTGTCGAGATGTTACTTCTATTGCATCAACAGATCCAATACGATCGTAGTATTCAAACTCAGCGCCTTGTGTCTCAACCCTACAAAATGGACGTAAACGAGAACCTTTTTGTTGTAAAAGGTGCTCAACGTTTGCTTTATATTGGCTGACAAAAGCTGTCGTAATTTGAGTTGACATACTATGCCTCCGTTGTCATCATTATGTTTAATTAATCGAAATTGCTACCCAAGTATGGACAACTTCTAGCTTGTTTACGTCTGTGCTCTAGTCGACGGTTGGACCTTACGGCTACCCAACAATCCTATCTTATAACAAGATAAGAAAATCGTACACCATTAAACTGGCGCAACTGGCGTTTCATCAGGGTACGCTAGCTTAAACAGATCATTCATCTTCTGTACTGCTGCGGCATGCCCTTGATGGTCTCCACTTGCATATGCAGTCATGAAGTCAGTATCCCTATTATACCTAGAAATCTCTTGCTGTGCCTGTTGAGGGGTCATTGTGAACTGTCTTGTAGCAGGGACATCACCCTTTCCTTCAGCAATAAGCTCACCTATATTGGCAAACATCTTTACAAACATCGGATTATTTCCCATGCCTGTATTGTTCATCCAATCTTTAATGTCTCCACTGCCAAATTTCTCAATTGCACGTTGAGCTAGATCTACCCTTTCATCATATGCCTTTCCAAAGTCTTTTTTCATCTGTTCAACCCAATTATTCGCTTGAACAGTACCATTTTCTCCTTCTAGTTCAGCCTTTTTGCTGACATAAGAATTATAGCCATCATATATTTCTTTGGTTTGCTTTTGTGTCAGACCTGCCTTATGCGCCACATCTCTAAATGTGCTTTCAAACTCTTCATCATATTCAAGCCCTTCTGGCAGCGTTGGTCTTTCTCCTAGGTCATATGTCTTTGCCTCATCAGGTCTTCCTATCTTTCCATAGAAATCACTCATCTCAGTGTCAGTCGCATCCTTAGTTGGTAATGCAATCCTATCTTTTCCAATCATCCCTTGAGCATTTATAAGGCTCTTGGCTAAATTGGGGATATCAGTAATATCCTTTAATGATGGGTCTGAGCGTATATCCTCTGGTAGAGAAGCTTTCCAATCTGCACTCGCCGTTTCAGCTGGCGCGGACTCTGTAGCTTCTGAGCTACCCGGACTTAACACGGACCCAGTTGCTTCTTCACTCATTACTTGCCTCCATTTGTTCTAGCATTTGTGAAAAATCCTCAGGCTTCTTTTTAAGAAACTTAAGGATTGATAGTGCGAGCCTTCTCATACCTTCATTATGAGATGACCCGTGTGGATCGCCTGGGACATACGTACTGTCCAAGACAAATCCCGTCTTACAAATATGGCCAAGCACTGCCTGACCATCTTTTGTCTCAAAAACCTTTTTATACTGCTCTTGCAGTTTAACTATATCTTTACCTTGTCTCACTTGTCAATTTCTGCGCCTGTGCCATGTCTTTTGCGGCTACCGCTGATCCTTGCGCCTGTTGAGTCTGTTCCATTGACTGCATCTGTTTTGCTCTTTCCTCTCTTTGCTGATCAACAGTACCTTCATCTTGTAAGATAGCAGGAGGCGCATCCAGCAGATGATGAAAATATCTGAATGTTTCATCAGCATTTAAGTTGTCAAGCAACTCTGGTTTCATCTGCAAGAGCGGCCCCATACTCTCAATCAACCTTGTAACGGTAAATAATTGAGTCGTCTTTTGCGCCTTTGCAATAGGTGAGACATAATCTATCTTAAGATCTTGTCCTTGTATTGCTCCGGGCGCGGGAGGAATCTTATTACGTCTCATTAACAAATTAAAGACACGATTGATCAGTGGTCCTAGAAACTCTACCTGAAGCCTCCCAACCATTGGTCCCATCAACCTCATTTTTTCTTCTTGCCGTGCGATAACCTCGGTTGCTGTCATCTGCGGTCCTTGCTCTGGCATTTTCATCCAGTCAACATGGAATGCAGCAACAATGTGCTCTCTTCTATTTTGTACAAGATCTGCACCAATCTCAACCTTTGCCCCTGTCAACAGAGGCTCTATCTTATCTTGCGTGCCTGCTCTATAAAAATTCAATCCTCCAGGAACTGTCCTTACAGGAAGGATAAATCCATCGTCAGGAACAAGCAAAGGAGGATCTGTAACCTTTTGCGCAGCTTTGATGATTGTCTTCATCATCTGGTTAACCATCTTAATGTCAGGAAGCGAGGTCATGGAAGGAGACCTTCCATATATCTCTCCTGCAACCTTCTGCCAACGTGGCACCATATAAGGCAGCTCATCAAAGCCGGATTCTTCTAATAAATATTTATCGTCTTCTAATATATAACAAGACTTGTATGCCTTTTGCGCTACATTAGCTGACTTGTCGCCGTAAAATTCGCTTGGCTCTACAGCATGAATAACTGTATATTCTCTGTAAGGCTCTTTTTCTACCATCTTCTTAACGCGTTCAGGGACGGTTTTCGGGAACCGCTCCATTAGCTGACGGCATGTTCTTTTATATTTCCTGTAGACTGTGTCTACAAACCCCTTGTCATTCTCCATGATATAGCACTCTGCCAGGTGAAATGTCCTAAATGAGATAGGAGATCCAGGCGTGTCTTGCACCATCATCACACCGGTGCCAAATGCACCAAGGTCAAGATAAAGCTCGTGTGCCTGAGAGTTAAAGTTGCTTGCAGGTGTATTGAAAACCCTGTCATAGATGATATCAGTGACCCTATGCAGCCACTCTTTCACTGAAGGCTCTTTATTAAGCTCCTCATCAAATGTCTTTAATGCAAACCAGCGTTGTGATGGGCTTGTTAAAAAGCCATGCAATCCTGACGCCAGCTGCTCATTTGCGAGAGGCGCTGTTGAATCATAGATCTTTTCATAGCGGTTCCTGTCGCCCTTTGCCCGGTTATGAGAAAAATCTCCCCGGTTTGGGTTAACATACTCTGCACAATCTTGCCACAATTGCTCCCATGTTGCTCGATAGCTAGAGAGTGTCTCTTGTTTGTTAAGAATGCGTGTAACTAATTCACGATCATCTGTTGGCATCTATGCTCCTAATAATGTCTTACGCAAAATTTCAGCCTCATCTTCTACCCCTGCGCCGCCTGTTACCATTGTTGCCTTTCTTCCTGACTTGCCTCGTGTAACTCCTCCAAGAAATTGCTTCTTAGAAGCCTTCTTTATTGCTGAAGATGTTGAGGCAACTACAGTCGGTGTAGGAGCCGGTGGTGGTGGCGGTGGTGGAGCAGGAGATGGAGCGCTAAATACCTTTTTAACTGCCTTTACTGCGCCGCCCATATGTTTCCTCCTAATACATCATAGTTACTGTCAGCAACACTAGGACGTGGCTGCCGACGTGTGTTTAAATAGTCTCGCGTGCCCAGTGCGAGATAGCGAAAAGCGTCAGCCGCATGCGATGTCCAATCATGTAAAGGACGATCGCGATAGACCTTTTTCTTCTCATCATAATCCTTACGGTATTGCCGCAAAGCCTCAACCAGGATATTACACCGTTTCTCATCGAAATAACACCTAGGAATTATAGTTCTTGCAGCCTCTATCCCGTCATCTATCCCTATGTGCGGACAGACCGTGAATCGTATCCCAAGCTCTCTCGAGACCTCATATCGTGACTTTCCTGTACTCATCTCACGCACCTTGATGTCATGCGGTGCAATGTGGTTTCCATAGGCATAATCCTTCTTATGCAAGACCTTAACATAGTGAGGGATGCCCTCCCCCTGGTTTTCATAGTAATCAATGATCCTGAACTCTGTCCCGTGCTGCTGGAAAAATATGATTGCCGTGCTGTCGCCAATGCCAAGGTCCCATGCTGTATGAACCTCTAGTCGAGGCTCGTACGGCACCTTTGTAATTCTCTCCTCTGATAATGCCTTTTCCATAAGGCTTCCGTAGTATGACCCTACCAATGGAGCGTCAAAGCTACAATAAAATTCTTGCTGTATTAATTCATCAGGCATCCCCGCGTCTCTCTCATCTTCAATTGCCTCTGCAGGTACTGCCCTTGTGTCATCAACTGTCAGTCGTTGTGAAAACCATCGCTCATTTTTTCTAGCCATGTTAAATAGGTCATATCCGTGATTTCTACCTCTTGCGGTATAAATAAAAACTGCCCATCCTCCATTCTCAGCCAAGATGGGACGAACGAGATCCCAGGCCCGTGGATCCTGAAGACTGTACTCCGAGAACACCACTCCGACTGGGTTTGATCCCACAAGGCGGTCAACGTTATCTGTTCCAACAACCTGATAGATGCTTCCATTCTTTAGTTCTAAACGCATATCTGTATTGTTAACACCTTGCCAAAGCTCCTTAGGAAAGTGCTCCAGAAAAGAGCGACCTTCCTTGGTCATCCCATCCCAGACAATCTTACGTCCCTGATTATATGTTGGAAGAAGGTGCCAGTACAATCCTTTTCGCTGTATTGCAGATGTGACACACCAGTTGATAGAAAGAAGATCTTTTCCTGCACGGCGATGCCATACGGCCACGGCCCTCTTTCCTCCTTTTTGAAGATAGTTCCAAAGATAATGCTGATAGTCTCTAGGTTTCCAATCGTGTGGAATTGTAATATCCATTACTCAGGGTCAGTCCCGCCAATAGGAAGGTCCTTCAACTCATGAAACTGCTGGACAGTGACATTGATGCCGCCATCTAATGCCGCATCCATCTCAACTGCCTTACGTTTTGGTGCAACGTATTGCGCCAATTCCTTATTAGCCTGGAACCTTAGCTCAGGCGTATTAGTTTGATCTTGCGCAATCATCGCAAGCGCCTCAATAGGGTCACAATCCAGTTTCTTTAGCTTTTCAGCTATCTCCTTGGACTTTGTTCCTATAGCGCCAACAGGCCTTCCGGCCCCAGTCCTTTTGCCACCGTGCGTCATATGTTACTACAGTTGTGCTGTTGCTAGGCTATTTTTTAAATAATAAGGCATTACAAGCTTTTGTATCCACTCATCATTATTAGCGATTGCAACCGCGCCACCATTATTCTCTGCCTCTAATGTGGTAGAGATAACACCTGAGTAGTTATCAACAACTGTTGATTGGTCCTCATGCGTGCTGTGCGGTAATGTTGCCATATTCCCCTCCTAATTAAATATATTATTGACAAGAGCATATACAAGAATACAAGCTACTATCACTATGAAGATCTTTAGCGTTGTTTTCATGTTGCCCCAAATCTCTTTTATTTTATCCATAAGATTTTTTTCCTTTTGACTTTACCTTGTTAAGAGTGCCGTAAACATAGGCATTCTCTTTTTTATCAGAGAGGCCCATCTTATTAGCTTTTTTCTTTAGTTTCTTGTGTAATGCCTTTGGCATCGTGATAATCTATCTTGTTATTATCGTTTTGTACACCTGGAAACACATAAAATTCTAGACAGTACGTTTCTATATATACTGTACGATTACGTTTAATTTCCATGTCTACAATGGCATTCTCCGTTATTATCCTTTTTTCTTCACACTCTTCTTGTTTATTAAATCCACCAAACCCCTTATAGTGAATGGCGTTGACATGAGGATATGACATCAATGCAACTAGAAAAAAAACCTTAATCATGCCTCTTACTATATATAGTAAATAATATATTGACATATTGTATTTATTGGCATTTACCAACGTTTTAAAAATATTTTTTTATTTTTTCCTATATATATTGTATTAATAACATTTGTCCGTTTATCATTTCATTTTGTCCGTTAGCAAAATCCGCCCCCTATAGAACGAGTAGCTTGGCATTTCACTTATCGGGTCCGCGCGCCCGTCGCCCCGGGCACCCGCGCCTGGGATCCGCGCCAAAAGGCAAAAAACGTTTTTATTTATCAAGGCAAATCGACGCACGATGAATGAGGAGAGGGAGAGGGAAGGCGTAAATTGAATAAACTCGAATGTTAATCAATGATGCGATTGCTATTAAGATTTAAAATAAAATTAAAAAGCTTTAAATATTAAAATTAAATATGTTCGTTATCAAGAACTTAGCGGATAAATAAATTATCTTGTGTACAAGCGAATAAAAACAATATTCAAACAAACCATAATAAAACTAACAAAGGAGTTTATTATGGCGAAATTAACAAAAATCGTTGTTAATTTGCCCGAGGACTGGAAATCAGTGAAACTCCCGCCGCAAGCTGTTGCGATTTTAGAAACTTTAGAAAATCGTGAATATTCAGTTAGCGAAATGGTTGCGCATATTAAAGCAATCGCGGAAGCTGGAACTTTGGAAACTACCCAAAGACCTTACAGGATTTTCCAATACTATCGAGCAAAATACATCGAAAACGACTTTATGAAACTTGCGTAAATAAAAAACTACAAAGCTCCCTTCGGGGAGCTTTTTTTATTTCTAGCTATATCTCCAGAAAAATAATTATTTAGATTACAATAAAATCAATCTTATATATATTGATAATAATCGAACAAAGGAGGTGATCGAATGCCAACTTTTAAACAAAAAGGTATGATCGCATATTTAATCGGCTTGAATGAAATCGATGTTCCAAAGGCTTCGGATTTGATTGATAAGCTGATGGAGGCGAAAGATAAGCCGATAGGCGATAAACTTAAAATCGTAGAGACAGCTATTTCCGGGGATACTGGACAAAAAGCTGCGGCGTAAAAAATAAAATACTAGACTAAACAAAGGGGCGTCTTCGGGCGCCCTTTTTTAATTGTCTCTATATATAGAGAAAAAAATAAAAAAAATAAAAAAAAATAGCTAAAAAGTACCAATACAACCAATAACAGATAAATTACTAACCGTTAAGTAATTGCAATCGTTAAATATTATTCTGTATTAGTTCTATTATTATCAGTGTCTTTCAGACAATAATTGTAATACAAGGTAATTGTCAACCGGAGGAGGTTTATATGGATCGTGATGATCTGATTATCTTCTTCTTAATGCTGGCAGTACCACTAGGAGCCTGGTTTATAGTATGGTTACTAGTTCAAGCCAGTCTTCTCTTTGGTTAGCCAGAGAAAGGAGAACTATGGTTGCAAACGTTGAAAGTATGGCTTATGCGGGGCAAGTGCCGTGGCACGGACTCGGCGAAAAGGTCGGTAACGATCTAACGCCAATCCAAATGGCACGCAACGCTGGTCTCGACTGGACAGTTGAGAAGAAGCCATTTATTAATCCTGTAACGGAGAAACCGTCAACTGATTGGTTTGTTCTTGTTAGGGGATCAGACGGGCAAGAGCTAAGCCCTTGTGGCAGGAGCTATGTTCCTACACAAAATGAAGAGGCTTTGAGCTTTTTCCAGACATTTGTTAAGTCTGGGAATATGACAATGGAGACTGCGGGTTCCCTCGACGGGGGCCGCATTATCTGGGGTCTCGCTAAGACGACAGCGAGCTTTGAGCTTCCTGGCAAGGATAAGGTTGATTCTTATCTGTTGCTGGTCTCACCGCATATCTGGGGAAAATCTCTCAAGATCATGTGGTCGGGAATAAGGGTCGTGTGCCAAAACACGCTGATGATGGCGCTTGGAAGTGCGAGTGAGCAGTTTTCTGCCCCGCATATCCGGGAGTTTGACTTTGGCGTGCAAGAAAAGGCCGCGGAGGCGCTCGGACTTGCAGACGTAAGGATGGAGGAGTTCAAGGAACAGGCGACCCTTCTTTCAGGTACAAGGTACAAGGAAGAAGATTTGTTTAAGTTTTGGATGCTCTTATTCCAGCCTTCGTTGAAAAACGAGGCAACGCTCACTCCTGAGATGTTTGGCAGGACACTTAAGCTTTTAAGTGAACTGCATTACTCCCAACCGGGGTCAAACATGTCGGAGGGGACATGGTGGCAGGCTTTAAATGGCGTCACTTACTACCTTGATCATGAGGCAGGAAGAGACCGCGATGCAAGCCTGACGTCAGCATGGCTTGGCCAACGTGCCGCTACGAAAAGGCGCGCTTTGTCAAGTGCAGTTGAATTTGCGAAGGCTGCGTAAGTGACGGCAAAACACAGCCATAAATATAGCTCCACCTTAAAGGTGGGGCAAATCTGGCGCGATTGTTATAAATCGCGCTGGAAGGTGAGGGCGATAGCTGAAGATCAGTCTGGCGTCCTCATTTGCCGCGAGGATAACCAGTTTCGGGGCCTGTCAATGGCAGGCTTCGTTGCCAAGTATGAGTGCGCGGAACCTTACCATATCGACGATATACATTATGATGTAAATGATGTATATACACAGTATGACGAGGGAAAGATAACGTCTGTAGAGGCGAAGGACCTTATGGCAAAGATTGGCAACCATATTGTAAAGGACGTTATAGTTTAACAGTTGGGCGAGGGAATAAAAATGGATATTAATAAACCAGAAGGCATGCTCGGTTCCCAGAGCTCAAACTCCTTTGATCCCGGGCATGCCGCTCAATGCAAGGCATGCGACAGGCCTGCAGTTGTAGAGGATCCCCCTGGAAAGTTCTACTGCAGGGATCACCACACCTTATTCAGCTTTACAAGAAAAGATTACTGGTCTCACCCAGAGGCAAAAGGCTATCCAGACAAGAGATAGCGGAATAATATTTTATTCCGTTTACTATTTTTTCAAACAATATACTATTTTTTATGTCAGCAATTGTTGTTTCGTCAATTTGCGCTGACGACCTGCAGAGGAAGAGATGATAAACGGGGGTAACTTTCGGCTCGTCTCTTCTAAAAAGCCCCAATGTCAGGCAGGGGACATCAGATCGCCGCGCGGTTTAGGGTCCCCGAATTTGACGCAAGTTTTAGGGCAAACAAGGGAGGTCGGGTAACGCCGCTTTGGATCTGAAATACTAGTTTTAGTACGGTCCTCATAAGCCGCAATACATCGACCTCCCAAAGAGAGGAAAAACGATGAAAAAGGAGAATTGGACGTACATCGATACAAGCATAAAGGCTCCGCCATATCCTAAGCTGCCAAATCAGGCAAAAAACATCCTTGATATTATTAAAGAGAAGGGGACCTTGTCCCGACCTGAGCTTCTAGGTGAGATGCAATCTCGCGTTAAGACGAAGCAAAGGGGAGGTGCAAACCGCATCCTTGCATATTATCAAGGCTTATTGGCGAGATATAGCTTAATCGAGGTTCGTAAGACTTTTATATAGAAAGGAGAGCTTATGGCAAATGCCAGAGGACAGACGACTGACAAGACTCACTTGAGCATTGATCAGGCTGAGGTTCGTGGCTTTCTGCACCGTGACTACATTGCGCACTGCTTTAGGTGGTCTCATATCTGCAAGTATCTGAATGAGAAGAACCGCTATAAAAAGGCGCGCATATTAGACGTGGGGTGCGGGAAGGACATGCCCTTGGCAAAGACGTTAATGACAAGCAGGATGTCTCCTGAGTTATACCTAGGGATAGACTTCAACAAGATGGATGTTCCTGAGATGTTCTGGAATACTAAATTTAAACCGCGACTATGGGCGCAGACAGATTTTTCAAAGCTCATATTAGATAATTATAAAGACGAAGAATATACGCGGTTTAATTACACAGTATGCCTAGAGGTACTAGAGCATGTGGAGCCGTGGAAGGCGATAAAGATACTTAGGCAAATCCCACACCTCACAACTGACAGTGCAATCTCTTGGTTTTCAACACCGTGTTATGACGAGAAGATTGGTGCTGCGAAGAATCATGTCAACGAGATGACATATCATGCATTTGGGGCGTTGCTAGAAGAATATGGATATAAGATATTAAAGCATTGGGGCACGTTTGCCTCAATAAAAGACTACAAGCATGAACTAGAGGTGAACAATTACCTCGACATATTTGAAAAGCTTCGTGATTATTATGACACCAATGTCTTGGCGACAATATTTGCGCCTTGTTTTCCTGCTAATGCAAGAAATGTCTTATGGGAAACACAGTATGTAGGCAAGCTAAAGCTAGAAGAAAGACGCTTTACACCTATTAGACACCAAGAGGGACGCTGGGGCTCAAGCGAGCGCTGGAGAGAATTGTGTCAAGAACATGACGAGGCGCCAGACCTTGATGGGGCTGGTGGAAAATTAATGACAAAGGTGCCGTAAGATGGTAGTATCATGTTTTAGTGATGTCGCAAGCTTTCACATTAAGAATGGACTAGGGTATGCTGGGCCAGTGCGTGACCTTCCAAAGGAGATCCAGGTTGCGAGGATCAGGCACCTCAGAGAGGAGCTTGCGGAACTTATTGTAGGACTTGAGGATGATAATAGAGAGGCAATTCTTGATGCCTGCATTGATCTTGTTTATGTTGCAATTGGGACAGCATATCTTCATGGGTTTGACCTAGAGGAGGCATGGAAGCGTGTCCAAAAGGCAAACATGTCAAAAATAAGACAAAAGACGGAGAGGTCAGACTGGGATATTGTCAAGCCACCAGGGTGGAAGGCGCCAGACCTTAAAGACCTTGTGTAATGACGCCTAATGAGGAATTGTTTTGGACAAGGGTTAGAAGGCTTAAGAAGATGGTCAAGAAGATCAGCCATAAGAAAGATCCTGCATATAAGGCGATGTGGAAGAGAAAGCTTGTGGAACTTATGAGAAAGATAGGATAGATGGGCAACATCATAGTACTAGAGGGACCAGATGCCGTGGGCAAGACAACACTTGCCAAGGCATTTAATGAGCACAGCAAGGATCCTGTCAAGTACCTCCATCTTAGCTACAGGTGGAAGGACAAGATCTTTGACTATCATACTGCAGCAATGAAGCTTGCATCACGTTGGGCATATAACGGATACAATGTCTTGATTGACAGGTGGTGGCCAAGTGAGGCATGCTACGCAACTGTCTATCGGAACGGTTCACCGTGGCCATTACAGGGAAGGATGCATGATCGTGTAATGCTGAAATATGGCGGACATTATGTCTATTGCCTTCCTGATGAAGATACAATAAAGAGATTTGAGAAGCTGAAGACACAGCGAGAAGAGTATGCAGACAACATTGATAAGGTATGCCAGATGTATAAGGATCTATACTTCGGCAATAGAACGGCAAAAGATGAGGGAAATTTCGCTCATAAGATGATCAAGAGTGGCGGAGTAGGGACATTGCCATATGTACATATGTATACAATTAACCGTTGGGGAAGCCATCTTAAGGAATATGTCGAAAATGTGTTAGAGCATGCTACAAGGTGGAGAGAGCGACAGTACCATAAGGCGCTTGATCCTGACTACCATAACTTTGTAGGCTACCTTCCTACGGCAAAATATTTATTTGTAGGAGAGCAGGTCAGGCCAAAGAAACACATGTACTGGCCGTTCATAGAGTATGGAAACAGCAGCCTGCACATTACAAAGTCACTAGATGAGCTTTGGTTTAATGAGATGGAAGGAGTCTGGGCAAATGCATATGACGAAAAAGGTAACCCTAACCATGATTTAGCTGAAATTATCAGTTTTAATCCGAAGATAAAGGTGATACTATTAGGTAAATCAGCCGCTAAGGTGGCAGAGACCTTTGGGATAAAAGGTGAGTTAATTTATCATCCCCAGTGGTTTAGAAGATTTAATGAAGACTTAACCTCAGCTTTAAGGGAGGTGATTTGATGGACGTAACAGACCTACATGGAAGAACCGCTAATGATGAGTGGTTTACAACACTATGCCTGTTGATGAGAAAATCTAAGTCTCACGAGGTTGACCCTAAGGGAAAAAAGACACTCGAGATACTTAACCATTCAACAATTGTCAACATGGAAGAGCCAGTTGTGACCTATGAAAAGAGACGCCTAGGATACAAGTTCATGGCTGCAGAGGCATATTGGATATTAACTGGAAGAAATGATGTTGGCTTTATAAGCGAATATTCTAAGCAAATATCTCAATTCTCTGATGACGGATATTTCTTTAATGGAGCGTATGGGCCGAGGATTGTAGACCAATTAACATACGTTGTAAATGAATTAATGCGAGATATTCATACAAGGCAGGCTGTCATGACGATATGGAGGCCTAATCCAAGGCCATCAGTTGATATCCCTTGTACTGTTTCAGTACAATTCATGGTAAGAAATGATAAGCTTCACATTTTTGACACAATGAGAAGTAGTGACATATGGCTAGGATGGCCGTATGATGTGTTTAATTTTACAGCACTTGCTGCCTATGTCTCTCTTCTTTATAAGATGAAGACAAAAAAAGTATTAGATCTAGGAAATTTATATCTTACTGCTGCAAGCCAGCACCTGTATGAATCAGACATGGATGCAGCACTTGAGGTTGTAGGTGATGCAACAAAATGGACACCGTTGCACTTTAATGTGCACCAGTTTGAAAACCCTAGACAGTTATTGCAGTGGTTGCATATACTGGCTAATAAAAGTGGAGTGATAGATACATATGTTCCCGATAAGCAAACCGAGAGGAAACAAGAAGATAATTAATTCATATGCTGTGCTTAATGTACAGGATGACTTATTTATTGATACGATTATTAAAGATATTGATAAGGATTGGAAGGATGCCTCTATCGTAAGTGGATTTTCTGATGCCTATCATTCTGAGATAAGGACGAATACAGAGCAGAGGGTAAAGGACAACTCCTCTATCATCAGGGTAATTGGGCTTATTGACACCATGAATAGAGATTTTTGGAACTTTGAGCTAAAGGGAGTGGACATCATGACTGACCACCCGTCTATATTCAGGTATAAGAAAGGTCAAAAGTTTGACTGGCACTTTGATGTGACACATGTTCAGCCTACAAGAAAGCTTGGCTTTAGCCTGCAGCTCTCTCATTCTAAAGACTATGAGGGAGGAGACTTAGAGATTTTTGGCTGTGACCCAGACCTTAAATTCAGGGAGAGAGGGGCGTTGATCGTCTTTCCTTCTTACGTTTGGCATAGGGTGACACCAGTGACGAAAGGAGAAAGAACCGCTATGGTTGGTTGGATCCATGGACCTACATTCCAGTGAGACCCACCAAATTAGAATACTTTCTCAACATGGCGACCCTGGTATCAACTAGGTCTACATGCAAGCGTAGGGCTGTCGGTTGTGTGCTTGTTGATGGCAATGACTATGTTATTGCAACAGGATATAATGGGGTTGGGAGTGGACAGATTCACTGCATCTCTAAACCATGCGCCGGGGCTAACTATAAGACTGGAGAAGGTCTTGACAAATGCGAGGCAATTCATGCTGAGCAGAATGCTATCCTTCAATGCAGGGACGTGCAGAAAATAAAGACAGCATTTATTACACTCAGTCCGTGTGTAACTTGTGCAAAGCTTTTGTTGAATACAAGTTGTAGGACAATTATATTTGACAAAGAGTATATTAATACGGACGCAGAAAGGATATGGAAAAATGCAGGAAGAAATTGGATTAAATCAGCAGATGCCGCTTTGGGCACCAAATTCTCGGTGGACACCACCACCGACTTTACCAGACTTGTCCTCGGCAAGTATCTTAGCGATTGATCTAGAGACATATGATCCTAATCTTCTAACGCATGGACCAGGAGGAGTAAGAAAAGATGGAAAAATTATTGGGATTGCAATTTCAGCAGACACTGAAGTGGCGCGGTACTACCCAGTTGGGCATGCCGGTGGAGGCAACCTTGACCGTGACGTTGTGTGGAGATGGGCGAAAAAACAGCTTGGTCAGCATACGGCGCATGTACCGAAGGTTGGCGCGAATATCCTCTATGATCTCGAATGGCTCCGTGCCGAAGGGATTGAAGTTTCTGGGAGGATTTTCGACATACAAATCGCAGAGCCGCTCATCAATGAGGAAAGTGCAGAAGGATACTCACTAGAGGTTCTTAGTAAGAAATACATAGGTAAGGGAAAAGAGGAAGAGCTCCTAAGGGAAGCCGCAATTGCATATAATGTAGATCCCAAGAAAGAGCTTTACAAACTGCCTGCACATTATGTAGGACCTTATGCTGAAGGAGATGTCATTAACACAATGGCCATCTGGAAGCAACAACAAAAAATCCTTGTAGATCAAGAACTTATGGATATATTTAAACTTGAATCAGATCTTATTCCAATGCTTTTAGACATGAGATTTAAGGGGGTAAAGATAGATATTAACAAGGCAGAACAACTTAATAATCGGTATATAAAAACTGAAAAAGTGATATTGTCTAGTTTGAGAAAGATAGCTGGATTCCCAGTTGAACCTTGGAGCAACCAGCAATTAGCAGAGGCATGCAAGGAGCGTGGCATATGGTTTCCTGAGACGGAGGCAGGTAATCCTTCATTTACTGCTAGCTTTATGAACAATAGTGATAATGAGTTTTTAAAAGAGGTTGCTGAGTTCAGGAAAGTAAATAAGATGAGACGTGACTTTATTGAAAAGGTCTGTCTCAAGATGAATCATAAAGGGAGAATACATGCGCAATTTCATCAACTACGTAAGGACACAGACGGGACACGTACAGGGAGATTTTCGTCGTCAAACCCAAACCTTCAGCAGATACCTGCGAGGGATGAGAATTGGGGTCCTCTTGTTAGGGATCTATTTATTCCTGATGATGAACATCTCTGGTCTCGTATGGATTATAACCAACAAGAGCCAAGAGTTCTTGTTCACTACGCTGCATTACGTGAAATTCCAGGTGCTGAGAAGGCTGCTGACCTATATAGGAGCGATGCTTCTAGTGACTTCCATCAAATGGTTGCAGAGATGGCAGGCATTGAAAGGAAGGTTGCAAAGTCTATAAACCTAGGGATTATGTATGGAATGGGGCCATACAAGCTTTCAACAATGCTCAACATGACATATGAACAGGCAACAGAGTTGCTTGAGCATTACCATCAAAAGGTTCCTTTCTTAAGAGGTCTCATGCATGAGTGCACAAAGTCTGCAACACATAAGGGTAAAATTAAAACATTATTAGGAAGAAGAAGGCACTTTGATTTTTGGGAACCTGCTGACTTTAAAAATAAATATCCCAACAAGGAAATGCCATTGAGGAAAGAGGAGGCAGAACGCATTTGGAAGGGAAGACCTTTAAGAAGGGCACATACACACAAGGCATTGAATGCACTAATACAAGGTTCAAGCGCTGACATTACAAAGCAAGCCATGCTTGACATATATAATGAGACAGGAATCGTGTGCCACATGCAAGTGCATGACGAGTTAGATTTCAGTTTTAATAATAATACGCAGTTAAAAGAGGTAAAAGAATTAATGGAGAATAGTGTAAAGCTAGAGGTTCCATTAGAGGTTACAGTAGAGACAGGAAAATCTTGGGGATCTGTAAAAAAGAATAATTGGGGAGGTGTAAAATAATGTGGGTGTTTACTAATCATGGATTTTTAAGTATAGTAGAACATAATAAACGAAAGGATACTCTTGTTGTACGTGCAAGAAGAAAGGAGCATCTTGAAACATATTTTAATGAGTTTAAAATTAGTTATACTCCTAACAGAGACTACCAGTACAGGATCCTTATCACTAAAAAATATTTTGCAGACCACATGCATAGCATTGTACAAGATATTGACTATCCTAATTTTAAAGATTCTATCAAAGATAAAAAACTTGGTGCTGTTGCTTCCATGGTATGGCATAATGTATTCGTAGGTCTAGATGAAGGAAACAGAACTGTGGTCTTTACTCCGTCAAAAGATACCTGGCCATCTGGTAAGGATAGAAAACCTCGTAACTAAGGGTGTACCTGATGTTCATTGTTGCTATCAAGGAAAACATACATGGCTAGAGTTAAAGATAGCAAGTGGAAACTATGTTTATTTTCAATCTTCTCAAATTGCTTTTATGGCAGATGTAATAAAACACAAAGAAAATATGAAAGTATTGATGAGAAAGAAAGAGTTAATTTACGTAATAAATCCAAATGTCATTATTAATTCGTGTAAAACTGAACAAAAAAATGATAAAGTACAAATTGAAATAAAAAATCTTTCAAGCGCCTCTATTTGGGGCCAGCCTTGGAGATGGGACGAGATTGTAAAAGAAATTTACGATCTATAGAAAGGAGAGAGCATGACTGTATTTGTAGTACAGGAAGTTCATAATAAAAATTTATTACCAGCTAAGAAGTTTGGTAATTTAAAGCTCATGTTGCCTCCTGGCAATATAGTTCTTTCTGCAGTTCCAACTGTAAAAAGACTATGGAAAGCGCTAAATTCATATACAAACAAGGACTACATTTTATTGATGGGAGATCCTATTGCTATAGCTTTAGCAGGGTCAATTGCCGCTGAATTAAATTCAGGTCGAGTTAATTATCTTAAGTGGGATAGACAAGAGAACCAGTACATTCCATTAGAGACTAACATACACAGGAGGTCAGATGAAGAATAGTAAGGCGAAAAAGATTGTTACTGATGTAATCCTAGAGGATCCTAAAAAATCTTTTAAGTTTACAGATGAGCAACTTGGAAAGGTGCAAAGGCTTATTCATGAGAATTCAGAATTAGTGGCTCATGTTGAGCACTGTGAAAAATCTTTAAAATTTGTTAAAGATGCCTTGAGAAAAAATGTAGAGGAAGATATTCCAAGTGCACTAGAAGAATTTGGAATGACTGAAATTACAACAAATGACGGCAGTAAGGTAAGCGTAAAGCTTCTTTACCGTGGCCACATTACAGAGATTAATAAGGCAAAAGCATTTCAATGGCTAAGAGATAATAACCATGGAGATCTTATAAAGAACGAGATAAAAATAACCTTTGGCAAGGGGGAAGATGCAGAAGCTGCAAATACAAAAGAGTTCCTCAATACCAAAGGACAAAGTTTCACGGACAGAGAGGCGGTGCACCCACAATCTCTCTACGCTTTTATACGTGAACAGTCTGAAGCTGGCAAGCCCTTGGCCGAAGACTTGTTGGGTGTACATATAGGGCGTGTTGCAACAATTAAGAAAGGAGAGTAGCTCTCATGGCAAATATACAGAAACCTAAGTCTACAGAATTAGCTAAGATAGACTTTGCTGCTGATGCCGGAATTGGTCTTGAGAAAATGAATGCTCGAGATTTAGCTATCCCCTTCTATGTTCTACTGCAAAAAACCAGTCCTCAGGTTGAGGACATCGAGGCTGCAAAACCAGGGATGATATTTAACACTGTCACAAGTGAAATTTTTGACAGCTTAAGAGTCATACCATGTGGTTATAAGAGATGCCTAGTTGAATGGGTTCCTCGAGACAAAGGTGGAGGGTATGTAGGCGTTCACGAGACTAATAGTGAACTTGCCAATAAACCTAGAAATGATAGAGGAGAGATTGAATTAGACAATGGAAATATCCTTGTTGAAACTTCATATCACTTTATTCTTGCAGGAGAGAGGCTAGAGACGTCTGTCATTAGTATGACAAGCACTCAGCTGAAAAAATCTAGAAGATGGAATAGTTTGCAATTCGGTTTAAAGGTACCTAGTGGGAATGGCGAGATGGTCACTCCTGCTTCTTTCAGCCATATATATAAGTTAAGTTCGATTGCTGAAAAGAATGACAAGGGATCCTGGCACGGTTGGAACATTGAAATAGATGGTCCAATAAAAGATACACATGTGTATCAAGTTGCTAAGACATTTGCAGGTACAGTTAGAAGTGGTGAAGTTCAAGTAACGCCACCTGCTAGAGAAGAAGCAAAAGAAAATAAAGACTTTTAAGGAGTAGCATGGAAGACAAATTTATGTCTCTCTTTGCTGGTCTTGAAAGAGCCCACGGCACGTACGAGATAAAAGACGCACGTGCCGATGGAAAACTTACAGGAAATGCAGTAACTGTTAGAGAGAAGGTTACACTAGACCATTGGAAAAAGCACCTAGATGGAAGCAAAGGTCTAGGCATTATCCCTATTAATGACCAGTCAAAAGTTAAATTCGGCGTCATTGATGTTGATGAGTATAAAGGATTAGATTTAAAAGACCTTTCTAAAAAATTAGTAGAACAACATATTCCTTTCGTACCATGTAGATCTAAGAGTGGAGGGGTTCATCTCTATCTCTTTTGTAAGGAATGGATTAATGCAGAAGCAATGCAGTTAAAGCTCAAAGAGCTTGCTGCTGGTCTTGGATTTGGAGATGCAGAGATATTTCCTAAGCAGACAAAGATATTAGCTGATCGCGGTGATATTGGTCAGTGGATTAACATGCCTTATTTTAATAGCAGAGAAAGCCTAAGATACGCAATAGGAAAAGATGGTAATGCATTAAGTCCAGAGGAATTCTTAACATATGCAGAAGATCTAAAAGTTAATCTAGAAGAGCTAAAAAAATGCCACGTACAGGTAAATACAGAATTAGAAGAAGGTCCACCGTGTCTTCAATTATTGACAAAACAAGGATTTCCAGAAGGAACTAGAAACAATGGATTATTTAACCTAGCAGTATATGCAAGAAAGGCCTTTCCAGATACATGGAGAAATGTAGTTGAACAATATAATATAAAGTTTATGGATCCACCTTTAACTAGTACAGAGGTATTAAACGTCATAAAATCAGCGAATAAAAAATCATATCAATATACATGCAGCAGGCCTCCTATTGCCCCTCATTGTAATGCAGCTGTCTGCAAGCTAAGGAAACATGGTATTGGCAATGACGGAAAAATGCCAAATATTCATTCCTTGACAAAGTATAATACGCAACCACCTATATGGTTTCTTGATGTTGAAGGATGTGGTAGAATAGAATTAGAAACAGATGACCTGCAAAACCAAAGAAGATTTCAACGTAAGTGTATGGAGAAATTAAACATGATGCCAGCTAAAATGAATGAGAACTCTTGGAACCAGCTCATAAATCATTTATTTGAAAACTTAACTATCATAGAGGCTCCTACTGATGCTAGTCCTATTGGACAGATGATGGAATTAATCGAAAGATTTTGTACTAACAGGTCACAGGCATTAGATAAGGGAGAGATATTATTAGGAAAACCTTGGACCGAAGATGGTAGACATTTCTTTAGGATATCAGACATCATGTCATTTTTTGATAGACAACATTTCAGAGAGTTTAAGGTACAACAGGTAACTTCAATATTAAAACAGCATAAGGCTGAACATCACTTCTTTAATGTCAAGGGAAAAGGAGTCAATGCATGGTCCTTGCCTGCATTTGCACAGCAAGAAGAAGGCCATGATCTACCAAAGGAATTAGATGGCAAAGAAAAAGAATCAATCTTTTAACATGCCTTACCCTTGGGTAAGGATACATTGGACAGATCCAACAAGTCGTGCTGAATGGCAGACTAAGAAAGATCTTGAAACATTTAACCCTACCCTGTGTGTTGAAACGGGATATTTATTTAATCAGAAAAAAGGTATAACTAGGGTATTTTCTAGCTATAACATAGGAGATGACGGAACCATAGACGACTATGGATGCACAACAGTGATACCAACTAAACTTATAACAAAGATAGAATATGGAACATTCAAACCTACACGTGGTCCTCGGCCCTCCAGGAACCGGTAAGACCACAAAGTTATTAAATCTGGTGGAAAACCATCTTAATGATGGTGTGCTTCCAGACCATATTGGTTACCTTGCCTTCACTAAGAAGGCAGCAAATGAGGCGGTAGAAAGGGCGTGCATTAAATTTGACTATACAAGTCATCAGCTTCCTTATTTCAGGACGATCCATAGCCTATGTTTTCAGCAATTAGGATTAAGGAGAGATGATGTCATGAAGCGTTCTCACTATAAAGAGCTTGGTGCAATGATAGGTGTAGACGTGACGGGGTCCGCTAGTATAAGTGAAGGCGCCTCTTTCGGTATGACAATAGGAGACAGGCTGTTCTTCTTAGAGAATCTTTCTAGGATAAAAAGAATACCATTACGTCAGGTCTATGACGAAAGCAATGATGAGGATATTAATTGGTTTGAGCTAGAGCGATTACAAAGGGCACTCGTCTCTTATAAAAAGAAAAGGCAGGTTGTTGACTATACTGACATGCTGCAAAAGTGTCTTAATATAGACACATTTCCTAAGATACGTATCTTATTTGTAGATGAGGCGCAAGACCTTTCTAAACTGCAGTGGGATATCATAAACAAGATAGGCAAAGAAACGGAGGTAATATATGTCGCAGGAGATGATGATCAAGCTATCTATAGATGGGCCGGAGCCGATGTTGACCAGTTCATTGGACTTGATGGAGATCATGAGGTACTTAAAACATCATATCGAGTCCCGCGCACAATCTGGGAGCTTGGAACTAAACTTAGTCTTCGCATCAAACATAGAAGACAAAAAGAATTCAAGCCGAAAGAAAGTCAGGGTACAGTTAGCTGGTACATGGACCCAGAAGACGTCGACATTTCCAAAGGTGAATGGTACCTCCTAGCAAGGAATGGATACATGCTGAAACAATTGGAAACAATTTGTATAAAGAATGGATATCCATACTCTGCCGGCAGTAGGTCGCCATTAAATTCTGAGGCTTTACAGGCAATACGCTACTGGACACGATGGTCCAAGGGAGAATCAATACTCGGTAGCGGCGTTAAAGTTATATATAGATATATGGTGACCCGCTGTCCGCGTGGAATTGATCCCGATAAGTACTATACCATAAATGACTTTGATCTTAAACCAGTTATATGGCATGGCGCATTAAATAAATTAGATCCAAAGGATCGAGAGTACTACATTGCGCTGCTAAGGAGAGGGGAAGACATCAAGAAAAATCCTAGGATCAAGATCAGTACAATCCACGGTGTGAAGGGAGGAGAGGCAGACAATATAATGCTGCTTACTGACATCGCTCCGCGGACATATAGGGAGATGCATGCAACACCTGATGATGAGCTGAGGGTATTTTATGTTGCGGTGACAAGAGCTAAAGAAAACCTTCATATTGTTCAGCCTCAGACAAACATGGCTTTTTTGTTATAAACGCATGAAAAAAAAGCCCCATAGAGGCCCATAGAATGAGAAAAGTGACATGAGCCATAGTAATATATACCCCTTTAAGTCCGCCCCTTATGAGCATCAACTAAAGGCTTGGGAGATAAGCAAAGACAAGAAGGTCTATGGTCTTTTCATGGAGATGGGCACAGGAAAGTCTAAAGTAATACTTGACAGTGCATCCTACCTCTATGATAATGGAAAGATAAATCTCCTGCTGATCATTGCACCGAAGGGCGCATACCGTAATTGGGAGCTTAATGAAATTCCCAGCCATCTTCCTAGTCATGTCCTCTATAGGCTTGGGGTGTGGTCTGCTGCCCCTAAGGCAAAGGAGAAAGAGGCATTAGAATATGTCATGAATGAGACAGAGGACCTCAAGATTGTCCTCATGAATGTAGAATCTTTCAGCACAAGAAGGGCATGCAGGTGGGCAGAGAAACTGTTGATGAGCTCTACTGCCATGATTGTCATTGATGAATCAACAACAATAAAAAATCCAAGGGCGTTAAGGACAAAGGCATTAATAAAGCTAGGCAACATGGCAAGCTACAAACGCATATTGACAGGTGAGCCTGTGACACGCAGTCCCCTAGATCTATACAGCCAGTGCCAGTTTCTTGATGATACCTTATTAGGATTCTCTAGCTATTATTCATTTAGGAACAGATATGCAATCATGAACAACATGAATCTTGGCAACAGGTCATTCAAGAAGATTGTAGGATACAGGCAGATAGAAGAATTAAATTCAACAATAAAACTTTTTAGCTATAGAATAAAGAAGGAAGAGTGCCTTGACCTTCCTCCAAAGACATACCAGTACAGATACATTGAGATGACAAAAGAACAGCAACGCCACTATAAGACCATGCAAGATTTGTGCCTTGCGCAGGTAAAATCAGATGTTGTAACCGTCCCTAACAGGTTGTCACAGCTAGTTAAGCTGCACCAGATATCATGCGGTCACCTTATTACAAATGATGGGAAAACATTGTATCTTGACAATAAAAGAATCAGCGTGTTGATGGATCTTTTAGAGGAAGCAGATGACAAGGTTATCATATGGGCATGCTACAGGGCTGACATCAATGCAATTGCCGAGGCGATAAAAGACAAATATGGAGACACCTACGCCACATACTATGGAGACACTAGCTCTAAAGAGAGAAATGACATATTAAAAAAATTTACTGATAAGAATTCAGACATGAGATTCTTTGTAGGAAACCCAGCAACAGCTGGCTATGGGCTTAACTTGCAGGTTGCAAGCACCGTTATCTACTATTCAAACAGCTATAACCTAGAGCACCGCATCCAGTCAGAGGACCGTGCGCACAGGATAGGGCAAAAAAACAAGGTTTCTTATGTAGACATTGTGACATTGAAGTCTGTAGATAAGATGATTATAGATTCTTTAAAAGGTAAGAAGCAGATTGCAGCCCAGGTTATGGGCGACCAGTGGAAGGAATGGCTTCGGTAAACCACTTGTTCACGTCAAATCCAGGACAAGCAGGTTTTTTAGGCTCTACGTCGCAGTGACCTATCACCTTGCAGCCAGGGTATAATTTTAATAATAGCATGACAGTATCTTTTAAAGAGTCAAATTGCCGTGGGTCGAAGTCCTTGCGCCCCACCATGCAGATCCCAACAGATTTCCTGTTAACCTGTCTTGCATGTGCCCCTTGCAGCTTAACATCTCGTCCTGCCTCAACAAGACCATTTCTTCTTATAACAAAGTGATATCCAATATCACTCCAGCCACGTTCTTCAACATGCCATCGTCTAATCTCTGCCATGTCAACGTCCCTGTCGTCAGGGGTGTCAGCGCAGTGGATGACAATAGTATCTGTCTCCTCACGGAAATTCATTATTTATCTTTCCACTTCTGAGCGATCTTCTCTCCACTTCTTCCAGCAATATATCCTCCAACACCAATGGTTAGAAGATTCCACATAGGATCAGGTATGCTAAGAATCAAACTCGTACCAAAGATGATATTAATGAATGGCATCAAGATAAAATTATTAAAAATGACAATAATACAGATCCACATCAGAGCTGGTCGCCATGAGCTCGTCAGCCACGAGCCGCTTTGAGCCTCTGCTAAAATAATTTTTGAGGCAGCTTTCATTTCCTCTGTACCAGATGTCAAGAGCTGGGCATTGATTTCATGCTTAAGTTTTTCTTTTAAATCTTTGTCGGGGACAGCCTTATCAACGGTCTTTGCAATTAGTTTTGCTATAGGGCTAATGGCTCCAAGTAGTTGTAACATCTATATTCCTATCAGTGACTTTATTATAAAGACACTTATACCAAGAATATTAAGAATTAGAAACTTAAATATCAGGTCAACCTTGCTAGAGAGGTGCGTGATATGATTATCAAGCTTGTTATTAATGAGCTTCAACTCTCCATGAATCTTAAGAATCTCTTCTCTATTTTCTCTTGTCTGTTCTTCAAGTTTTTCCATCTAATCTCCGTAGGAATAAGACCTATTGGAACTATTGCCTTCTATTAATTCAAACAACCTATCGTGTTGCTTGATGATTTTCTTGTTGGTCTTTTGAATATCAACATCTTTGTTCTTCAGTTTCTTTACAACTTGTCTTAATTCTTTTACTTCAGCTATGATATTCTCCAAGTCCAATTTCATCTTGACCTGGTTTTCAATGACATCTCTTTGATTATCTTCTTCGAAGGTAGTGTAAAGAATTTCCACCTTGCTATCTATCTTACTAACATACCAAACCAATCCTATTGCCTGTAAAATTACAGCAAAGATTAATGCCATAGGTATCTTCATTCCGTTCATTTATTTTTCCCCCAGATAAACTCTTGTTTAATTGTCCAAGATTCTTTTGCTGAATCTGCTGTTGTTGTTGATTCATTCTTTGCATCTTTTACTGTGTCATTTGTTGTTGAAGATGTTCCATAGGTAACAGTCGTCTTAGATGGTCTAACATCTAGCTTATCCATCAATATCGGCGTACAGCCTAGAATATTTAATGCTGATACAATAGCTACACTAAACATAATTATTTTGAATCGTTCCATTTTTCTTTAGCCTTCAATGTCCACTCCTTTAATGCTTCCTTTGATACATTCTTATCTACCATAACTGCTCCTTCAGGCAACTCACTATGGAGAGTAATAACCTTTCCATCCTTCATTTCCACCAGAGCTGGGGAACAAAAAGCATCTTTCTGAAATTCACTATCTCTTTTCAACAGTCTAACCTCTTTCATACAAGATGACAAGGATTCCATTGGCACATACTGTGTCAATCTATCTTCTGTATCATTCATATTGCCAAAAATAAACATCACAATTACGCTAATGACCTCCATTTTTATTCTCCCTAACTTTGTCTTTTAATTTCTCTATATCAGCAATCATTTTTTCAATATCCTGTTGTGCCCTCTTTATGTTTACTGTATTTGACATCATACTTTCCATTTCAGCTTTCATACCCTCTAATTGTTGTGCCATAAACTCAATTAACATATCTTGCTGGGCATCTGCTGGCAATGAACCCATTTCTCCTCTAGGCCATTTGATTCTAAATTCTGTATTTTTTTGTAGATCAGCTTCTGCTAATGTAGCTTTTGTCTCAATGGAGTTTAACCTCTCTATAATACCAAAATACGCCCACACGCCAATTCCGACCGCCGAAATTATAGCAATTAAATTTTTGATCGGCATGGCGATTGCTGATTTATCGCTTATGACATTCGCTGTTTGGGGATATTTTTCTACCATATGACTACTGATAGAAATATTATAAGAGAGAGAATAGCTACTGCTATTATAGATTTGTCAAACCAGTCGAACATCTATGCACCGCATTCTGGGCATTCACTATCACAAGTACAAGGTGTCTGGTTACAAGCTGGACATTCAGCATCACTACAATTAGGGTGTGTGCATTTGGCTTTTAAAACTCCACATTCGCAAAGGTCACTCATTTAGGATACTTCGCTTTCACTTCTGCTCGTTTAGCTTCAATGGCAGACTTGTCATCTGTGTCATACAAAGCCACAACCAGTTCTTCTATTGAAGGGTATTCAGCTTTTCTGTTTCGTTTCCAAGCTAAAGCATCATACTCTGTTTGAAGTTCAGTTTGCTTGGCTAAAATTTGTTCCTTTGTAATGTTAGTTGGATTGCCATCAAGCCAATCTATATTGTCAATATCTTCTTCAATAACTGTTACTTGTGCGTCTGCTTTAATGGCGACTATCGCATCTATAATCATTGTTCCAATCATTTTATGCTCCTATCTCCATAACTGTTATATTTGAATAACCACCACCATTAGCCATATACAGAGTACCACTAGCAGTTTTTGCATATACTCGGTAAGTTACAGCACTTGTAGTTGAAGGCGAATCTAAAATATGTGCAGCGAAAACTGCATCAGGATTTTCAGTTCCACTAGCTGGACTATATATATAAGCAAAACCGTGACTGCTATTTCCTATATTAGTAGAATCTCTATAAATAGTTATGCGAGTTGCAGCCAACGCTAAATAAAGTGACGAATCAGTTACCATAACCAATACTTTAGAGGTTGTTGCTGAAGGCGTAATGTCAACAGTTAAACCCATTCCAGCAAAACTTGTGCTTGTTGTAGTGCTTCCAGTAGATTGTGCTGTAACGACCTGAAGGACTTTTCCAGCACTAATTCCAGTTAAACTTGCTCCTGAAATAGCTGGTAAAGCATTTTCCAAATCCCTTGCATCGAGGTTTGTCAGACTTGAAGCATTGAGAGCTGGTAAAGTTCCACTTAAATCTGTTGCATCTAAATTAGTTAATGCACTTGCGTTCAAAGCTGGTAAATTTCCACTTAAATCCGTTGCATCTAAATTTGTAAGGTTAGCTCCTGAAACTGCTGGTAAAGTACCAGTCATTCCATAAGTTGCGTTAAGTTTAATCTGTGCCATTATTCAATTCCTTTAATTGCTTTGATTTCATCATCGGTTAATCCTAAATCTTTTAATTTTTGATTTGCGTTAGTTTTATCTGTTTCTTTTTTAGTTTTTACGTTGTCAAAATCTGTTTGCAGTTGAGCCAATCCGTCAGTACATTCCTGTTCCGTTGGTTTGCTACCACCATCGTGAACAATGAGATTTGCATAAACTGCTCTTGGTTCTGAACTTTTCGCCCAACCAAACCATTGTCCTTTACGAACAGTTACTAAAAAATCCTCTATATGATTTGGTCTACCTATTGTATCCATTATTTATCTCCTTACGTGTCAGCCAATTTAATGAAAGTGACCCAAGTTGCAGATTCCGAAGTATCACCCATAGTATGTGCGTTAGCATCTTGACTGGTTGTATTCATCCTTACCTTTTGGGTTGAAGTATTAGTTATATCAAATATTTTGTGAACACTTGAATTGGCGTATTCATTAGCATCTCCTGTGTGAGTGTAAGTCCTCACTGCTTCCGCCCAACTTGACCCACTATTACTGCTATATTCTACTATACAAGTTATATATTGATTGTCTGAATCACCGCCAAAATGTGACATATGAAGCATAACTAACCAGTATCCTGTACCCGGAAAAGTGAACACGCCAGAACTTTCAGTCATACCACTTCCTATCAAACCATTTGCATAAGTGTCATCCACTTCCCAGTTAGATGCTATGGGAGCAGCATTTCCTGTAAAAGAAGTGGTTAGTCGCCATATGGTAGCTTCAGTAATTCCACCACCCTTAATTAAAGAGTAATCTATTCTTTTTAAAACACCAGCATCAGAAACCATAAACTCGTCTGTATCTGCTGGTGCTACTGCTAAAGCAGTTTGTGCCGAGATAACATCTGTATTTAATTTTGCTCCTGTAACTTGTGTTGCTCCTATGTGTGCTGTGTCTATTGAGCCATCAACATAAGCATCACTATCTACTGAATTAGCAGATAGATGAACTGCATCTATGCTTCCGTCTACATACGCATCACTATCAACAGAGTTTGCCGATAAATGTACAGCATCAATGCTTCCGTCTACATAAGAATCTGAATCAACAGAATTAGCAGCCATCTTTGCAGCAACAATGCTTCCGTCTGCTGGTACATTTAAAACTCCAGTACCATAATGCAGAATGAAATTACAAGTGTTGCTTGAAGTAGGTGACCAGTCAAAAACTATGTTGGTTGTTGAAACACTAAAGTTTCCTTGCTGGATAACTCCATCAATAGAAACTAAAATATTGTTAGCTCCTACTGGTGTAAAAGCTGCACTTGATTTTGTTAATGCGTAGGTTGTTCCACCATTGAAAGTAATGTTATCGAGTTTCTCGACATTGCTTATTGCATCTGTTCCTCTGCCTATGTAACTCATCTATTATCCTTCATTATCTTTAGTTAATTTCGCAACCCAAGCATCTTTAATCGCTTGTGTCCAAATACCGCTATTAGCGATAGCTTGAACTTCAGCGTGTTCTTTCGCTAAATCTTCAGCAGAAATGTCAGAATGAATTACGTGTCTATGAAACTTACGAGACAGTTCAACTCCATCTTCCGATATGACTGTATCTGTTCGTACTTGTATAGCTTTGTAATCACCGACCACTTCCACTTGACCAATTTTAGTTTCTTTAGTTAGTGCCATTTTTTACCTCCTTTTCTCATTATGCTGTGTGATACCAAATATGCCCTGCCCAAACTACCATGCCATTCACATCATTATTATTGACAGTGCCTGTTGAATTATTAATTTTATGAAAATAAGTTTCAGTTGCATTTAATGATGTATTAAATCCAGCGTCTGACCAATCATAGCCTCCACCTTGTGCATAGTTGCAACCTCCACCTCCATACGCAGCAGCAGCAGCAGAAGTAAAAGGAAGTCCACCAACTCTAAAATAAGTGCCATTATCAGGAATACTACTTGTATTAAAATTAACAAAACAATGGCAAATGTTTCCTATCCTTGTATATTTTGAGCCATTTACAGTACCAACTGTTCCACCAGAGGGAAGTGTAGGCGTCCATGTTCCTTCTTCATAATGGTCTAAAGTATTTGCAGCAGTATTACTTGTTGCACCTAAAACAATTCCTTTTCCAGCAGTTTCAAAAAATATATCACCAACTCTAACATTCACATCACCATTTGAAAGAAAACGAGCTTGTCCACTACCATTGGTAACCAACTCCATATAATTGTTTCCGTGGTCATAAAGTATTCTTCCAATATTATTATCGCCACTATCGCCAAAGTTAATCATAGCTGTACCAGCAGTATTAGTCAGAACAGAAAGTCCAGCGTTGTCATCATTTTCAATTATTAATTGACCGCCACCACTATCTACATCTGCTCCACTATCAGCTATTTTGATATGTAATCCAGTTCCTAAATCTTTATTTGATAAACCAGAACTAGCAAAATAATTATCTGCTGCTCCACCACTTACAGCTTCAAAAGCTGGTGGTTGTCCAGCTCCAGCCGAAGTTAATACTTGTCCATCATTGCCAGTCGAAATAGCAACTGGATTACCAGAGGCATCATAACTAATTATGTTGCCATCAGTACCACTTGCCATTTTTGCAAGAGTAATCGCATCATCAGCAATCTTTGCCTCTGTTACATTTGCGTTTAAAATCTTTGCAGTAGTGACAGAATCACTTGCCAGTTCTCCAGCAACTACAGTACCATCTGCTATCTTTGCAGCAGTTATTGCACTATCTTCAATATCAGCAGTCTTGACTGCCTTATTAGCTGGAGCTTGTCCTATGTATCCCAATCTATTCTCCTATTATGTTATTTCCATTATTGACAATGATGCATCAATCTTTCCAGTCACACTACAGTCAATCAGAATGTCATCAGTTGTCTGCAAGACAACCTTAGATCCTGATAGGACTTCGAGACTAGATCCGACCGGGACACTTACGTCTTTCACGAGCCATACATCAGCATTATTATTGGGATTGCTCCCAGAAGTAGATGATGTAAGCTTTACGCTAGCGGTTACAGATGCAGAGTGAACATTAGCTAATATGAGTCCAAGAACAACAGATGTTGTTGAACCTGGCACCGTATATAAAGCCAATGGCGTACCAGCACTTGCTGGCATAGCATCATTCGTTACCACCTTAAAAGTATTAGCCATTTACCCTCCTTTTCTATCATACAGTTTTTTTGCGCACATTAACATCATATTATAGCGCTATTGCCAGTGCGGTAGCAGTAGCCTCCGTTACTGGTCCGGTTGGACCCGTCGGACCTGTCGAACCTGTTGGTCCGGTTGCACCTGCTGGACCCGTAGAACCCGTAGGACCCGTAGGACCCGTAGGACCTGTTGGCCCGGTTGGACCTGCAACACTACTTTCTGATGCCTGCACAAATGAGACGCCTATCTCATTTGTATTGGCAAATGTACTGTTGCTGGCAATATGTGTTAGGTTAAGCTTAGTATATCCACTTGCTGCGGTATTTGCAGCATTGATCTTGAAGACCGCAAACTTTGTACTGTCATCAAGCTTAAAAAATCTTATTCTTCCTTTATTATTAGCTGCGCCTGCATCATCTAAGGCATTGATCCACGCCGTGACATTGATTGAGTCAGTGTTTTCATCATCAATAAATGCCTGGGTGACACTTGCCACTGTTGCATGGTTGTAGCGAAGGTTTCCAGAGCCAGGGTCAGAGTCTGTTGTGGTGGTAGAAAAGCGATACTTTAATGTGTCACCACCAAATCCCGTTGTTGCACCTGCTGGTCCTGTCGGACCTGCTGGTCCTGCCACACTTGAATCTGCTCCTGTTGGCCCGGTAGGACCTGCTGGTCCTGTTGGCCCGGTAGGACCTGTAGGACCTGCCACACTTGAATCTGCTCCTGTAGGACCTGTCGCACCTGTCGCACCTGTCGCACCTGTCGGGATGCCAAATGCAAATGCCCCTGTGCTTGTGGTTAGTGTTACAGTAGGAGAGCCTCCTGCTGCAACGGCTGAGGCGCTGGCAGTAAATGCCATGTTGATCTCTTCTAATGCGTCAGCAGCAGAATTCCATCGTATGCCTCTTGTTGCCTTTGGTTCGGGAAGCGTTAGGTCTGCACCTGTCGCGTCTGCTCGCTGCAGCCGTGGTGCACGCCCAACCCTCTCGTCAACCTGCTGGATCTTTAATAGTGACTTATCTAGTGCGTCTTCATGAGCGGACGCAGGAAATGCATCACCATCTACATAGTCTGCATCTTGTGAAAGCGCCATAACACGCACGATTGTAATCTTATGTGTTGATGGCAGGTTATTGTTTAATGTGACTGTGGCACTTCCGTAACCTGCAGCCACCGAGACTGCATAGTCATAGGTGCCGCTGCCGTCCTTCGTCTGTAGAGTCTGGACGCCTGTTGCTGTTACCAGTGTATAGACCTTTAGGTCAGTTGCCGCAAATACCTTTTCATTGAACGTATAGACAGTCGTACTGCCATTACCCGTGAATTGTACCTTTCCGTCGCCTGCAGATACCGTCATAAGTTAGCTATCTCCTCAATTAAATTACCACCCGCTGTAAATGGATCTGTGCCACCCCTAGGTATAACACGACTTGGTGGTAAATAAAACCTTTGATTGTTCTTTTTGCGTATTCTGTTTTCCATTCGCTTGATATATCCGGGGTTCGAGAGTTCTTGTATGTTATATAATATCAGGTAGTCCATGATCATCTTCGTATAGAATAGGTTGATGAACGGGGTGTTGGTCATCATGATCTTTCCAAGCTGTGCCGCCATGTTTGATGCCTCTGATTCTCCACGAATAGCCTTGCTGAATATTGCCGCCACATCTCCTAATTGTCCGAAAGAAGGTCCTGCTGCTGTCTTCAGCCATCCGCCGCCAAACCTGTTGTACTCTCCAAAAAGGAAATCCCCATAGATTCCCATTCCTCCTCCTTGTGTCATTGCGGCTAATAAGACCTTAACATTATGTGTATAGTCATCATTAAATACCCTAGGGACCCTTCCCTTTAAGACATCCTTTGCCGCCATAGAGACATACCCCAAGACTGTTGTAGATACAATGAATTGTGCAAGCCCAAAATAATCTGCCTTTCCTTTTCCATAAAGCTCTCTGCCAATTGCCCTTCTTGTCACCGTAAGTGGAAATGACTTGAATTGCCATAAAAGCCTTAGGGCAGATCCTAGATATGTCCCTGGACTTGTCCCCAGGTGCTGGAATGCCCTCTCCCATGCACCAGGCATTGGGATGGCAAAGTCAGCACGGTCAACAAAATAAGAACCAATTGCAAGCTGTAGATCTTGCCGTGTCCTTTTTATCCTTGACTGGGAGACCTTCATTGAAGGTACTCCTTCCTTTCTCTTAACATAGCTTATGATGACATCATCACTAATGTCACTCATTGCCTCTGCCGTGATGTATGTCCTTTTAGATTGCCCATGTGTCCATGTTGCCTTCCTAATGACATCCCACTCAAGGTCCTCTATTCCAAACAATGTCAGTATTCTTTTTGTGTCTGCATCAAGGTTTTTAAATGGAATGTTTTTTTGCTTCGCAAGATTGAATGACATTGTCTGTGCCATTCCTGCCCTGTGAGAGTCATTCCACCAATTCATTAGATTCCATTTAAAAAACTTTTGTGATGCCTTTGCAAGCATTCCTGGCATCTGGTCAATGGTTGACCATCTATTGATCATATGCCCAATTTGCCCATCTAACCCTACAGCTACCATCTGTGAGACAAGTCGTCGCTCACTTTTAGCAGCACCTCTTCCTTTTCCAAGATCAGTAAATACCTTTCCCCACCTGTTAAAGAAACCAAATCCTTGAAATCTCAGCTCTGCCGCCTTATTGGCAATATCAGTGAAAGAGGAAATCGTTGCCCCTCCTAGTTTTGACATGTTCTGTATGGCCATCCATCCTCCTACAACATTTGCCATCTTTACATTATCAGGTATTCTTGCAGTACCATCCACCTCTGAAAAAAGATTCCATAAGAATGTCTGATTACTTTTTAATGACCTGTTTAGCTTGTTTATTTGATCATCCAGCTTATCTGCCTCTTTTGCAGGAAGTGTCTTCTGCAATTTTCTCATTGCAGCTATCTCTTCTTTAATGACTGTCCTCAGCATTGCCTCTGGATTTGTCCCTAGATTTTTCATCAAGACCGTTGCCTTCGCCATGTGGTCAAGACCAGACATTATATTCTCTTGCAGGCTTTTTGTCCCGAACTCTGTATTGTATTCCATAAAAGACTTTCCATCTTTAAAGTGAAGCAACCTATGCTGGCTAATTCTCTTTGCCATGTTTCCAGGCATTCCAAGATGGGTGATAGGGTCAAACTCATTAAAGCCATCACTGTATTTCATGTGCACGCCTGTCTTCAATGCCCCCCACACTGATCTAAAGAATTCCTTTTGATCAGCGGCAGCAATATGGCCTGCCGTCTTATCAATGTCTAGTCGTGGAACAATAAACTTATACCATGCATCAAATCCTGCACGCCTGATCTTCAACATGTTATGTGTCTGTCGCATGATGTATCCAGGCAGTCTTGAGATCCATGCACCAGCAAGATTGGCGTCATCTACCGCGGCAACCTGTATCTGATGGATAATCTTTGCAATATTCCTTGCATTCTTATTACGAGTTATTCCTGGCTTTCCTCCAGGCTTCAACTCAAACAATTCCTCCATGACCTGGCGTTCTATCTTTCCCTTAATAAAGACCTCCCAAAGGTCTTGCTCCTCTAACAATCTCATCATTCTTTTCTGGTAAAGGTCCCCTAAGAATTTTTGTTGAGTATCAATACTTTTTCTTGCCCCTGTAAAAAATTTAATAGAGCCACCAAGAAATGCCTTGATGCCTACATCTTTATCTTTAAAGTTTTCAAGATATTCTTTTGTCTTTAACTTTGCAATTTGATTCAACACCCTTGAGCGCTGCTTTACAGCTGTTGAAAATTCCTCTGCATTTGCAGTGTCCTTAATGTATTTCATAACCTCAGCATCCATGTCTGTGATCTTACCTTGCGCCTTCTTTGTCTTGATGAAGTCAGCAACATCATCCATTAACTTTTCTGCCTCACTATCAGTAATCTTGTTCTCTGTCGCGTTAACTACCTTCTTAATGCAATCTAAATATCTACTTGCCATTATATCTTTCCTATCATGCAATTTGCTGCGGCTGACAATCCTTTTTTCAACCACTCAACCTTTGACTTTGACTCTTTTATTATAAGCTTTGCATCTGCAATCTCTGCATTAATCTTCTTATTGTTAAGTGAGCCACCTAGCTCAAATATTTCTTCAATCTCTTTTTCCACATTTTTAAGTGCATGCCCCTCAGGGTCTGCCTCAACCTTTAATGTCTCCTCTACCTTGCTTAATTTCGTATCGTCAGCCGTCAGCTTTGTCTCTGCCGTCACATTGCTTTTTACATTCTTATGGTAATGCTGAGAGCTTGCAAGGACCTCACTTGGCAGCACACCTTCCATTGCGTCAGGGTCTCCTTTTTTAGGTCTTGCCTCTACATATATGTGCAGCCATTTTTTATCTTTTATTACAGTCATAGGCGCATCTTTCCAATATGCATGCTTTATTACCCATGTGTTAGGAGGAAGCAATATCTCAAGCTCATTAGGATACATGTCATCACCACTTGCGCCTGCAAAGATGACAGACTGGTTTTTCTTAATGTTATAGTGAATCACCATGTTTTTATCTGGGGAACCTTTCATCCAATGAAGCGCCTTTAGTTCAGTGATGCTTGTTGACTGATATCCA
>VTLG01012239.1_pt1 | contig 43525 bp, 45 predicted proteins | sample 4694571 | NCBI WGS metagenome assembly VTLG01 (sample SAMN12604809, study PRJNA352737) | marine metagenome | biome: ENVO:00000447; feature: ENVO:00000209|ENVO:00000569|ENVO:01000036; material: ENVO:00002151; isolation source: viral sequences binned using virsorter ...
GTTGCTAACGCAATGCAGTTTGACTTGGAGTATGACAACCTTATTATGGCATCTATGCGTGGTCGAGCGGGACAGGTGCTTGGAGGGGGCTTTAGTGGTGGTAAGGCTCAATTGGGAGTAAGAACTACAAAAGCAACAAAGAAGGTTGGTTGTTCAAACCTCAAACAGTTGGTTGAGGATAACAAACTAATTATTGAGGACTATGATTGTATTAATGAATTATCTACATTCATAGTTAAAGGATCATCTTTTGAAGCTGACGATGGGTGTACGGATGATTTAGTAGCGTGTCTCTTTATTTTTGCATGGTTAACAGATCAACAATATTTTAAAGAACTTACTGATAATGATATCCGTAGAACGATGATGGCAGAACAACAGGATATGCTAGAACAAGATATGGCTCCATTTGGTTTCATAGTAAATGGACTTGAGGATGAGAACATAGGTGAAATGGTAGACGAATATGGAACCCGTTGGTCACCTATTGTTAGGGATTCTAGTAGAAGTTGGTGAATTCCTAAATAAATTCAATTAGATCATGATGTTTCTTGATATAACAGTTGTAACAAAGAATGACAGATTGATCGATTAGATGAAACACTTCTTTACGGCTGTCATCACTAGTACCAACTCTTTTTGATATTTTGCGAATTTCTGCATCATGGGGCCAGAATTTAAGACAAACGTGTTCTGATTCACCACAATGCACACATGATTTTTCTGTGAGGAATTCATTGAGAAGAAATACTCTTTTCTGATAATTTCTTCGTGAAACCTTCTTGATGGTATCTTGGTATTTTTCATAATGTTTATTCATGATTTTATTTATATGATATAACACTTATAAAAATGAGTTGTGAAAAAGAGGTTTTTTATAAATATCTGTATAACAATAACAACTCTTTAAGTTAGGAGTAAAGACATGGGATTTTTAGTTTCACCCGGCGTGCATGTACGGGAAATTGATCTTACAAATATTGTTCCAGCAGTTTCGACTTCAATAGCGGCCATCTGTGGTCCTTTTGCTAAAGGTCCAGTAAGTTCTATAACTGCTATCAATTCTGAGGAACAACTTGTACAGACTTTCGGTAAACCAAATAGTTCAAACTTTGAGTGGTGGTTCACGGCTGCAAACTTCTTGCAGTATGGTGACGCGCTCCGCGTGATTCGTACAGAATCCGCAATCTTAAACGCTGGTGCAAATAGCGGTATCCTTATTCGGGATGATGACCACTATGAAGATAGTTTTGCAGCTGGCGAGGGTTCTCACGGTGAGTGGACCGCTCGTTCTGCTGGAACTTGGGGTAACTCAATCGGTGTGGATATTTGCCCTGGCAAACGTGCTTTCAACCAGCAACTTGGTACACTTAACCTAGTGAATGGTGCTGGTGCGGTTGGTGATTTATCTATTACAGTTGATAACCAAGATGCAACTAATGCAACAATCGCAATAGGTGATATCATTCAGTTCTACACAAACAACTCTGTTACTGCTGTAGTTAACGGTGCAATTACTGTTGCAACTAAAAACCTTACGGTTGATGGTAACTCTGGTACAGCTGCTGTTGGTCAACGAGTAATCGGCGCAGGCATTTCTGATGGTGGTGAGGTTGTTAAAATTGCAACAGTCACTTCGCAGACAGCTCTTATTCTTGATAAACCAATTACAGTTGCAGACGATGTGGTTCTCGCACTTACGACAAATGCAAAGGTAGAAACTGGTAACGTAGAATATGAAGTAACTGCTGTTTCCGGCGAAGTTCTGACTATTCGTAAACTTGATGACCCAGCTGGCGCTGGACTTCAGACGGTTATTCCTGATAACTCATATATTCAACGTCGTTGGCGCTTTAGTGACCTCTTTGATGCGGCACCAGGCACTTCCGATTGGGCAACTGCAAATGCTCGCGGTGAGGAAGACGAAATGCACGTTTGTGTATACGATAAGACAGGCGATATCACTGGATTTGATGTTGATGTTAAAGGTCAACGAACATCTTCAGTTATTGAAGTATGGCCTAACATGTCTAAGAACCCAAGTGCAAAAACACCTCAAGGTAGTAATAATTATTATCCTGATGTTATTTTCCGTGGTTCAAACTACATTTACTGGACGGATCATCTCTCCGCTGGTTCTAACTGGGGCACAGACATTGCAACAGGAACGGATTACACACTGGTAAGTGGGGTTAACAGTGACACTCTAACAGGTGGAACTGATGATTATAGTGTAACTGCTGGTGAACTTGAACTTGCTTATGACAAGCTTGCTGACACAGAAAATGTTGATGTTAACCTGATTTTGGGTGGACCTAGTTCTGGTGTTGCAGATACAGCAGCTGGACAGGATACTTTCGTAACCATGATTACTGATCTTGTTGAAGATCGAAAAGATTGTGTGGCATTTGTATCACCGTATCGTTCTGCAACAGTTGGCGTAACATCAACCATTACTGCGACAGAAAATATTAAGGATGCTTTTGATCTCTGTCCATCATCCTCGTATATGGTCTACGATAGTGGATACAAATACATGTATGACAAATACAATGACGTTTATCGCATGGTGCCATTAAATGGTGACACTGCTGGTCTTTGTGCAAATACGGATGATGTTGCTGATCCTTGGTTCTCTCCTGCTGGTTATACACGCGGGGTAGTGCGCGGTGCAGTAAAACTTTCTTATAACCCAATGAAAGCAGATCGTGATATTCTTTATAAGGCGCGGATTAACCCAGTAGTTGATTTCCCCGGCCAAGGTGTTACACTCTTTGGAGACAAAACCGCTCTGGCCAAACCAAGTGCATTTGACCGTATTAACGTAAGACGGTTGTTCTTGGTTCTAGAGAAATCTATTGCTACTGCTGCTAAATTCCAACTCTTTGAGTTCAATGATGAATTCACTAGAGCTCAATTCCGTAATATGGTAGAACCATTCTTGCGGGATGTACAGGGACGCCGTGGTATCTTCGACTTTACTGTAAAATGTGATGCGACTAATAATACTCCAGAGATCATTGATCGAAACGAGTTTATTGGTGATATCTTCATTAAACCAGCTAGGTCAATCAACTTTATTACACTAAACTTCATCGCTGTAAGAACTGGCGTTGCGTTTAGTGAGGTAGGAGGTTAATCATGGCAATGATCGATGATTTTAGAGCTAATCTTGTTGGAGGCGGCGCTCGGCCTAACCAATTTAAAGTGGAAATTACCACACCAAGTTTCGACATAGGTTTAGACCTTCGTAGAACATCTTTTCTATGTAAAGCAACAACTTTGCCTTCAACCACTATGGGAGAAATTACATTAGACTTCCGTGGTCGGCAGATATTTATTGCTGGTGATCGTGCATCTCCTGATCCTTGGACAACAACATTCCTTAATGACACTGATTTCATGATAAAAAATGCAATCGAAAAATGGTCAAACGGCATTAATGATTTTGAGAACAATACAGGTGTTAATTCTTCATCTCTGTATATGGCAGATTTATCTGTTTATCAGTTGGATCGGGATGAGAAAATCTTAAAATTCTATAAACTTAAAAATGCTTGGCCAACAACAACAGGTGCTGCTATTCCATTAGATATGGGCACCAGAGATACAGTTGAGGAATTTGAAGTAACTTGGCGATATCAACACTTTACAACTTCTAATGTTGGCAAAGAAGTTAGTATCACTAATCCTTCACCTGGCACCTCGGCCGATTTTGATTAAGGTGTAGTGGAGATTAAGGCCTACTTATCAATACTACTAAATAGTGGAAAGTAGGAGTTATTATGGCTGAACTGTTTGGCTTTTCAATACAAAGAGCATCTAAGGATTCGGGGCTCCGTGCAAAAACTTTCACGGACCCCACTCCTGATGACGGTGCAATTGAGGTTGCTGGTGGAGGTTTCTTTTCATCTGTACTAGATACGGATGGCCGGGAGCGCTCCGACCTCGACCTCATTCGTCGTTATAGAGACATTTCGTTGCAATCGGAGTGTGATGCTGCGATTGAAGATATCGTGAATGAAGGAATAATCTCAAACCTTAATGATGTTCCAGTAAACATTGATTTAACGAATTTACCTTATCCAGAAAAAATTAAAAGACGTATTAGGGCAGAATTTGGTGAAGTTCTACGACTTCTCAATTTTAACGAAAAAGGTCATGACATTTTCCGTAGGTGGTATATCGATGGGCGACTTTACTACCACAAAGTTATTGATAACAAAGATACCCAAAAGGGTTTGTTGCAATTAAGACATATCGATCCGACTAAAATTAGGAAAGTGAGAGAAACAACAAAAGACCCTGATCCAAAAAATCAAGGCGTTGAGATGGTCACTAAAGTAGATGAGTATTTCATCTACAATGATAAGGGGTTTGCTTCGGCCGGTGTACAAGGAAATGATCAAGGTATTAAGATTGCTGCTGATTCGATAGTTTATGTACCATCTGGCCTTCTTGATAGCAACTCAGGTCGAGTTATTTCATATTTACATAAGGCAATTAAGCCTGTGAATCAATTAAGGATGATTGAAGATGCGATTGTCATTTATCGTATTTCTCGTGCTCCAGAGCGTAGAATATTTTACATTGATGTAGGTAACCTACCTAAGATCAAAGCAGAACAATATTTAAAAGATGTAATGAATCGTTATCGTAATAAGTTAGTTTACGATGCAAATACAGGAGAGATTCGTGATGATAGAAATCATATGTCGATGCTTGAAGATTTTTGGCTTCCACGGCGAGAAGGTGGCCGAGGTACAGAGATTACAACACTTCCCGGCGGTTCTAATCTGGGGGAAATAGATGATATCGTATATTTCCAACGAAAATTATACCGTTCACTTAACGTGCCGATTTCAAGACTTGAAGCCGAAAACGGATTTAGTCTTGGGCGATCAACAGAAATTACTAGAGATGAACTTAAATTTACCAAGTTCGTACAACGTATCCGTAAGAAATTCACCCCCCTATTCGTTGATTTGCTCAAGACTAACTTACTCCTTAAAGGGGTAATTGCCGCAGAAGATTGGCCTCGGATGCAAGAACATATACAGTTTGATTTCTTGGAAGATGGTCACTTTGCAGAGTTGAAAGAGGCAGAACTTCTTAATGACCGTATTCAGACACTTGACGGTATTCAGGCTTACATTGGAACATTCTTCAGTAAAGAATATGTATTGAAGAAGGTTCTGAATATGACTGATGCAGAAGTTCAAGAAATGCGCGATCAGATTGCGAAAGAACTTGACACTGATCCGATGGACGGTGGTGTTACAATGCCGGATGCTGGTGATGGTATTACAAGGTATCCACAGGATGGCGATGGCTCGGTCATTGGAGCAGATGATGTTGCAAAATTTGATGGAGAAGTGCCGCCGGGCGAAAACCCAAACCCGAAACCAGGCGGTTTCCCTAATAAATAAACAGGAGATAAATTATGAGTAAAGAATTTGTAGATGCAATTAAAGCAAACGATAATCTTGAAGCAGAAAATGCTTTTAAATTAGCGATGACTACGAAAGTTGGTGATACTTTGCAGAATAAACGCAAAGAACTTGCTAACACTTTTGTTAATCATGTAGATCAGGAAGCAGATGTAAATGACCAAACGGATTGAGGAAATCTATAATTCTACAGTTGTAGAGAGGGATGAACATAAAAAATCTAAGCAATATAAGCGTCTTTCGCCTAAAATGAAGGATGCTGTAGACGAATTGTTTAAAAAAATGGATGCTAAGCCTTCAGATTTCCTAAATAGTTTCGAAAGAAATATTAAAGATGTAGCAAAAAAATACAGGGTTCCTGATAAGGAGCTTATTGGGTATTTTGAAAAAGAAATGTTAGCGATCTAGGAGAACAGAATGGCTTTTACAACAAGAACACTAAGAGATACAGTTGTAACCGCTGCTGGTCAGGGTGGTACGGTTACTGTCTTAGTCAATATTGATAATGATACAACCACAACCAATGCTATCCTAGATGCAAGTGCTTTAGATGGACATGCAAACGGTGCAAAACTGCACATCTCCAGACTTTGGTGGGGTTTAGTACAAGGAACTGCTGATGATGATACAGGCCATGCTGCAATTATTGAACAGGGTGCATCGTCAGATGTAACACTAATTGACCTTGCTGGAAGTGGACATTATGATGGAACTGCTGGGTTGATTAAATCTGCTGCAACAAATACAACTGCAACCTCTGGTGATATGGAACTGTCTTGTCAAGGTACATCTGGTTTTATTATGATTGAATTCAAAAAAGACGAAAACTACGCATAAAGGATAAACATAATGAAATTATTTTCCGAAGCAGTAGAATCAGAAGTAGAATATATCACCGAAGAAAAAGAGGGTGGTGGTAAGAATTATAAGATTCGTGGTGTTTTTATGCAGGCTGATATCAAAAATCGCAACGGCCGCGTATATCCTTTGGACGTACTTCAGAAAGAAGTTAAAAAATATAACGAAAATTTTATTAAAGAAAAACGTGCATTTGGTGAACTTGGTCATCCAGATGGCCCAACGGTTAATCTGGAACGAGTATCACACATGATTACTTCTTTAAAAGGGGAAGGAAAGAATTTTATTGGAGAGGCGAAAATTATGTCTACGCCTATGGGAGAGATTGTGAAAAGTCTTATGGATGAAGGTGCAAAACTAGGCGTTTCCTCACGGGGAATGGGTAGTTTAGATCAAAAAGGTGGTGCAAATTATGTGAGAGATGACTTCTATCTCGCAACAGCAGCGGATATCGTTGCTGATCCTTCTGCACCAAACGCTTTCGTGGAAGGTATTATGGAAGGTAAAGAGTGGGTTTGGAACAACGGAGCGTTGTTGGAAGCGGAAATGGTAGAGATGAAGAGAGAATTTGACGTAAAACAACGTCAAAGGAACGCAACCAAAGAGGCTTTAGCGTTTGCTAAGTTTCTTAAAAGACTTTGATTTTATAAATAATCAATACAGAACTAGGTAAGGAGACACCCTATGTCAGAACTAGAACAAACAATTGAAGAGCTGGAGGCAGAAGTGCTTGCAGAACTAGAAGAGGCGTCTAAACAGCCTACAGATGGTGCTGCTCCTGCGGAAGGCATAAAAAAGATCGATGCCGTAACACCAGGCGGTGAAGTACAAGACCTTGGTGGGGCAAAACCTGAAGCTAAGACAGAAAAAGGTGCCGACGAAGATCGTGATGAAAAGAAAATCGGTGTAAAGGCTGCAGCCGCTGCAAAAGCCGCAACCCTACCACTTAAAGGTGGTTCCGAGGCCAAAGTAAAACAGGGTTCCTCTGGTGAGGCAACACCCGGCCAGACTGAGAAACTTGCAGCAGGTGATGAGGTTGAACCAGAAGAAGGTCAGGAAGTTGTTTCCGAAGGAAAGAAACAAACTAAAGCACAGCAGTTAGAGGCGATTTCAAAGATGAAGAAATCTGAAATCGAAGAGATGCTTGCTTCCCATCAAGCTAAACTTGCTGAGGCAGAAACTGCCCAGACAGAAGAAGAGTTAAAGGCTCTTGAAGATGCTAAGTCAGAAATCGAAGAGAAGATCAAATCTATCAGTGTTAAAGAAGATGTTGCTGCTCTCGTAGATGGTGAAGGTCTTTCTGAAGAGTTTAAAAATAAGGCGGCGACAATTTTTGAAGCTGCTGTTAAATCGAAGACTCGCGAAGAAATCACTCGTATTCACGAAACGATGTCTTCCGAATTTGATGAAAAACTGGAGGAGACAGAAAAGGCTCTTACAGAAAAAGTTGATACTTATCTCAACTACGTTGTAGAGGAATGGACTAAAGAGAACGAGTTGGCAATCGAGCGCGGTTTGAAGGGCGAAATTGCAGAAGACTTCATCTCTGGACTGAAACAGTTGTTTGAGGATCATTACATTGATGTGCCTGATGAAAAGTACGATGTACTTGAGGCACAATCTGAGAAAATTGCTGAACTAGAAGAGAAAGTTAACAGCGTTATGGAGCAGAATATCGCTCTTACTAATGTTAAGTCTGGTCTAGTACGGGAACAGGTTATTTCTGAAGCTTGCGAAGATTTGACCGATACAGAAATTGAGAAGTTCAAGTCTCTTACAGAAGATGTTGACTTTGTTGATGAAGAGTCTTTCAAAGCAAAACTCGACACCTTGAAGGAAAGTTATTTCCCAAAGACGATTGTTGAACAGACATTTGATGATGAAAACGGTGGCACCGCACAGGACATTGATACGACTGACGCAATGAATTCGTACATGTCAGCTATCAGTCGTAACAAACAGCGTGCCCAATAATATTATTAACGGATGTAATAAAAAAAGGAGAAACTAATGTTTCAGACAGAACATCTACAAGAAAAGTGGCAGCCAGTCCTAGAACACCCTGATCTTCCTAAGATTGAGGATTCTTACAAGCGGGCCGTTACCACTCTCATCCTAGAAAATCAAGAAAAAGCTCTCAAAGAAGACCGTGGTTTTCTTTCGGAAGCAGCCCCAACTAACAGCATGGGTGGACAATTGGATACGTGGGACCCAATTTTGATCTCATTGGTTCGCCGTGCAATGCCTAACCTTATCGCCTATGACGTATGTGGCGTGCAGCCAATGACAGGTCCAACAGGACTTATCTTTGCCATGCGTTCTTCGATACAGTCTATGGACGGTGCAGAGGCCCTTATGGACGAAGCATTTCCTGATCATTCGAACCAGAATAAAGCTGGTACGATTGGCGGTGGCGATATCGGAACAACCGAAACTAATCCTGCTGTTCTCAATGACAGTCCTTCTGCCGGTACTTACACAAGTGCTACAGGAATGACACGAGCACAGGCTGAAGCTCTTGGTGATAGCGGTACTAATGCTTTCGCCGAAATGGCCTTCTCAATCGAAAAGTCCACAGTTACGGCAGTTTCCCGTGCCCTCAAAGCCGAGTACACGATGGAACTTGCTCAGGACTTGAAAGCCATTCACGGTCTTGACGCTGAGACAGAACTTTCCAATATTCTTTCTACGGAAATTCTTGCTGAAATCAACCGTGAAGTTGTTCGTTCCCTGTATGTAACAGCTGTTGCTGGAGCTCAGGTTAATACGACAACCGCCGGTATCTTCGATCTGGACACCGACTCAAATGGTCGTTGGTCAGTTGAGAAGTTCAAGGGACTTATGTTCCAAATAGAGCGTGATGCCAATGCTGTCGGTCAGCAGACTCGTCGCGGTAAAGGTAACCTCATCATTTGTTCAGCTGATGTTGCTTCTGCTCTTCAGATGGCTGGTGTTCTTGATTACACACCTGCTCTTAATAATAACCTTCAAGTTGACGACACATCCTCCACATTCGCTGGTGTGATGAATGGTCGTTTCAAGGTTTATGTTGATCCATATGCTGCTAACGTAGCTGCTTCTCAGTACTATGTTTGTGGTTATAAGGGCACATCGCCTTATGACGCTGGCTTCTTCTACTGCCCATACGTTCCACTACAGATGGTCCGTGCGGTAGGTGAGAATTCCTTCCAGCCCAAGATTGGTTTCAAGACTCGTTACGGTCTTGCTGCTAACCCATTCGCAGCTGCGGGTGCGGTTGCCGCTGGTGACACGGTTAACTCCGATGCGTCACTTGATGCGAACACCAATGCTTGGTATCGTCGGGTTAAAGTTACTAACCTTATGTAAGAGTAAAGTAATAAGAAACGTGCGTAAAAACTTGGGGAGGTCTTCGGACCTCCCTTTTTTTATAAATAGGCAGACATGCAACACCTAGTATCAATAGATGATTTAACAGAATCAGAAATTGATATTCTATTTTACCGTGTTGAAGATATAAAGTTTCGCCCCAAGAATTTCCAATATTCTCTTAATAGTAAAATTCTTACCAACCTATTCTACGAACCATCTACTCGCACCAGTTCTTCCTTTCACGCCGCCATGTTAAAACTTGGCGGTGAAGTTTTATCTATCAACGAGATTAACTACAGTAGTGTTTCCAAGGGGGAAAATCTACAAGATACAATTCGCACTATGGGTTGTTATAGTGATATAATTGTGTTGAGATCACAAAATGAGGGTGATGCAAAACTAGCTGCAGAAGTTAGTGAAGTCCCTATAATAAATGCTGGTGATGGAAAGGGTGAACATCCTACACAAACTCTACTCGATTTATATACCATTTATGAACATTTTAATAGGATAAGGAACTTGACAATCACGTTTGTAGGTGATATAGTTAATGGTAGAACTGTTCATTCTCTTTCAAAAGCTTTAGAAAAGAAGTGTGTGATAAATTATTGTAAAACATATGATATTGATAAATTACCAAAATCAGATGTTTATTATTTGACTAGAGTACAAAAAGAAAGAGGTAGCACAGGTTCATACCAACTGACAAAGGAACATATAAAAGAAATGCCCGACAATTGTATTGTAATGCATCCATTTCCTAGAAATGAAGAAATACCAAGATGGTTCGATAATGACCCAAGAGCTAAGTATTTCGATCAAATGAAAAATGGATTATATATGAGGATGGCATTACTTCTATCATATAAATAAATATATGAAAACATTAAATTTAGAAACTACTGCTCCGTTTCAGGGCTTAGCCGAACTGGTAGCTTATGAGGAAGGACTATTCGCATTAGAGGGTCTAGATATCAAGTGGGTAGATCGTGATCCTACAGAAAATAATGTAGAAATTATAAAACCTACTGCAATAGATATTACAGACCCCAATGAAGTAGACCCACACTCTAGTCATGGTAAATTGTTTGAACAAGGTCAAGCAGATATGTACAATGCTTGCGAGTGGGGTAACTATTGTCGTGTTCAAGATTCTGAAGTAGAGAGTGGTAGACAGATAGGCCGACGATCAATTGTATCATTTGCCGGACTTGTAGTAAGACCAGAATCCGAAGTATATACTCCCCAACAGTTAGCTGGTAAACTGGTAGGTGTTCCATTTTATTTTGGTACGCACTATCTCGCACTACACATGCTAGAAGGGTTTCTAGAAAGAGATCAAATAAATGTTTGCAGCGCACCGAATGGATCACGCCATCGTTATGATGCAATGATGTCTGGAATGGTAGAAGCAACAACACTGACAGAGCCATATCTAACACTTGCAGAAAAAAATGGATGCAGAGTAGTTGCAAGTGCTTTCTATCATGGGACAGAAGTTGCATCCGATAAGGTTGATACAGAAACCTATGCTAAATTTAATCGTGCGGTATGCGAGGCAGTAAAACGTATTAATGCGAATAAGAAAAAATATCTGCAATATTTTATTGATTATCATAAAGAAAAAGACCCTGAGATTGCTACTCTAAAAGTTTCTGATTTACGAGAGAGCAGAATCGTGATAGTAGAACCCGCTCCAATTCCAGAAGATGAATTAGAGAGAACTGCTAATTGGATCAAAAGTTGGGGGATGTTAACTTCTACTGAAAATTATAATGATTTAGTTAACAGGGTAATTTAAATGGCCTACAACTTTCGACCAAAAAATAGACAAGAAATAATTGCGAAAAGGAAAACCCATTCAAAAAGCGCAGTTTTTGTTTTTGAATATATTAATAAAAATTTTGGTGAAACTATAGTTCTAGACCCAACTTCTGATTTTAAAAATATTAAAATTCCTCGCGTTATTGAGAAGAAAATTGGTATCGCTCAGTTAAAACGCGATATGACTAAATTTTTCAGTATTCAATCATTAAATATTACATTTGGAAATGGTTCTGGCACAGGCGGTTCCACAATTAATGCTGCTGAAACTGCATTACAAGAAAATGCAACTCGATTTGTATGCGAACATTTTATTGAAAAGAACAAAATGCCTGCTGCAGCTGATATTGAAAAAATATATGCAAACTATGATGATGCATGGCATGAAACTTTTAATATGCAAGCAACTGCATTGAAAAAATGGTTAAGGGGTCAACGGGGATATCTTTATTCAAGAGATGATGGTATTATGCCATTTCTTGAAAATATTGCAATAACAAAATGTGGAGTTGCAACCAAAGATTCGTGGAATCCTGCTGATATCTATATTGTTAAAAGTAATAAGGAAAGACAAATTAAGATAGACCTTACAAAGATTGGTAATAATAGGGCAGATAAAAAAGTAAAGTTAGATATGCTCAATGAATATATGCGAGAAAAATTTTTGACCCGTGACTTGATAGGAATATCTTTGAAGAAGTTGGGTAGGTCGGTTAGTTTGGAAGAAACTAATGTTACCAAGTTAAGAACTATGAAAGACATTGGAATAATTAAAGATAGCATACGTTTAAATCTAGATTTAGCATCTAATGGAGAGTTTGAAACTGGTGAAATGGCAATGAAAATAAATGCTGGTGGTGCAGAAGTAAATATACAGATTCGTGCGTTTTCTGGCGGTGTTCGTGAATCAACCCAGATGGATATGACAGGTCAAGGTGCAGCTGCAAAACTAGGGAAGGTTTCTTCAAGAGAAGCAATAGACCCTTTCTTGCAAAGTATGGGTCAGATGCGCCGACGAATGGGAACTGAAATTGTTCGGGTTGGTCAGTGGAAAGCAAAAGATATTAAAAAATATGTTGATGAAAAGAAAGTTTTAGAGAAGATAAGAATTGATGGTAATTCTGTAGACTTTGGAGATAGTGATTGGGAGTTAACACTAACAGAAGCTATAGAGTTGGAAAAAGAAAACAATAGGACTGCATCACAACTATCTGCAAAATTACAGTGTTTTCGTTGGGTTGAAATTTTTGCAGAAGCAGAGAAAAAAAATAAACTGAACGAATTTTTATCCACACTATATTCTGGTGCAAAAAAACAATACGCTTCGGCCGGTCCCTTTCTTAAAATATCCTAAATAGTAATATGGCAACAGCATCATCACCACTCGCAAGACAACCAGATCAGTTAGACTATGCAAGTCCGACTCAGTTTCGTTTTGGTATTAAACAACTTCCAGATGTTGAATTTTTTACCATTAATGCAAACTTGCCTGGGATATCAGCTACACCAATAGATTATGTTACATCATTTAAACCTATTCCTATTATGGGTGAAACACTTACATATAGTGACCTTACAATTACATTTATTGTTGATGAGTATCTAGAAAATTATCAGTCATTACACAATTGGATGACAGGTTATGGTTTTCCTTCAAGTAGAGAAGAATTTAGAACATTTAGAGATGTAACATCAAATACGCCGGCCGGCGGCGGAACTGTTTCAATTGACAAAGTTGGTAATGCAACACCTGATAAAGCTATGTACTCAGATGCATTTCTTATGATACTCTCAAACAAGAATAATCCAATTCTGAATGTTAATTTTCAAAATGTATTTCCAACATCATTAGGTGATTTGACATACACTCAAGGTGCAACAGATGTGGAATATATAACTGTTGATGCAACATTCCAATATCAAATCTATAAATTTGAAAGTGTCTAAATAAGAAAGAGCAGATTTGGTAAGCTTTAACAAAATTTATCAAATCTTAGACTTAAATTCTGATGACTACTCGGCGAGCCTCATCAGGGTCAATATAACAAAGAGAGAAACCAAACTGCTCAATTTTTTATTATGAGGTAACAATGAATTTAGATATATTAAAAGAGACTGCAAGAGAAGACCTTCCTATAACTGATCAAGAACATATTGATCAGGAATCTTATAAAAATCAATTGATCAAACAAAAGTGGTTGGACTTTAAAGCTGACTTTGAACTTCTACTCATTAAAACAAAAACTGACCATCAACAGCTGTACCGCGAAAAGTGGGAGTACTATGGTGGTAAAGCAGATGCGAAGGTGTATGCTGCAAAACCGTTTGATATTCGGGTTATGAAGACAGACCTTCAGATGTATATTCAATCAGACGATGACATTCTACGACTCCAAAATAAAATTGGTTACTATGAATCATGCGTTGATTACTGTAAAGGTGTGATCAAGTCTATCGATAATCGTGGTTGGGATATTCGCAATGCAACTGATTGGAAAAAGTTCGAAGCCGGTATGATCTAAATGGGTTCTCCGAAAAAAATAGAAGAATATGAATGGTTCTGTCCACAACCGTTTATAAACATACACAAAGGTATTTTTGGTCAAATTAGACCTTGTTGTATTATTAAGGAAACTTCTGGTTGGCCAAAAACTTCTATAAATGAATATCTTAACGGAGATAAACTAAAAACTTTTCGTAAGGAAATGTTAACAACACCAGGCCCAGAAGTTGCTCTTAATTGTCAAACTTGTATAGAACAAGAAAAACATGGAAATGACAGCCATCGAAAAACTTACTTAGGTTACATAGAATATCGAAAACCAGAAATAAAGGAAGAACTTGAATCATATTTAGAAACTGATATGGAAAAACCATTCATTAAAACAATGGAATGGTTAGCTCCAACCAACTATTGTAACTTACGTTGTCATATGTGTGGTTCTGGAAATTCTTCTAGTTTTGCTAAAGAAAATCAAGATATCGGTATTCCTCTTCGCCCTTATCTTGGAAACAGGTCACTGTATAAAAACGACGATATAGCAGCTAAAGACATACAAGAAATACAAGATAATATATTAGATAACCTAGTAGAACTTAAACTTACAGGTGGAGAGACACTAGCTATCAAATACAACTATGATTTGTTAGAGACAGCAGTTACTAATTTTGATACACATAAAATGGATTTACGCATTACAACTAATGCAACTTTAACTCCAAAATTTAATGGTAAAAATATTTTTGATTATATTCCAGAATTTAAAGAAACAATTATAAATGTGTCAATTGAAGGTTGGGCCGACAGAAACAGTTATATAAGATATCCCTCAAATTGGGGTTCTATTATAAACAATGTACATAAATTTTTAGAGATGGATAATGTGTCATTAATTTTTGTGACTACAGTAAACAGTTTGAGTGCCGGTTACTTATGGGAAATTGCTAAAAACTGTGAAGAACTAATAGAGGAGTATCCAGACAAATTTCATCCTTTTGCTACAGGAAGTTTGGTTCACGGGCAATGGGAAAAATATACCGTCTCAGCTATTCCTTTGGAATTACGAGGTCAGTATATTCAAAATTATTATGAAAATCCAGTTGATCATTACCAAAATTCTAGATATATTAGGGATTATATGAAACTGATAAGTTATCTAGAGAACATGCCTTTTGATGAGAAAAAACACAAATCAATGATGCGAGATATACAAGCAAGGGATAAACATAGGGGAACAAATCTACTTGACTTGTGGCCAGAATGGAGTCCTTATTATGGATGTTAAGGAACATGTTGGTTATTACAAAAATGTTGTACCAGATGCATTATGTAAGTCTATAATGGATTATGAATATAACTTTAAACCATCGACATATGCAAATCACAAAGGTAAGACTACTAACAGTAATGAGCGTGTACAAATGGATGAATGTTGGATAGGTAAAGATAATGCATACTATGTAGATATCAAGGAAAGCTTTGAACGAGTTATTAAAAAGTATTCGGATAAATTTTCTCTATTCAGTGTTCAACATACCACAGACTTTCGTATAAATCGATATTCTGTTGGTGGGTTTATGTCTAGTCATGTAGACAACATACACCATAGTCATGGCCAACAATATGGGTATCCACAAGTTTCTGCTCTTCTTTATCTAAACGATGATTATGAGGGTGGAGAATTTTATGTAGCAGGGAAAATGTTTGAACCAGAACAAGGGTCAGGTATTATTTTTCCCTCAAATTTTATGTTTCCCCATGAGGCAAAGGCGGTAACAAAAGGAATGAGATGGAGTATAGTGACATGGCTGATGTAAAAATACATAGATGTTTTCCTACTACTATTGCCCAATTTGTTCATTATCCAGATAATATGGAACTAAAGAATATGAAAGCACATATTAAGTGGAGTAAAAAAAATCATAGGTATCATACTGAAGATGATTTACACACAATATCTTATTATGCTGATCTTCGGGATATCATCTTACAAAATACAAAAATGTATATGGCAGATTTAAAATATGAATATGAGAAATTAGAAATTACAGGGATGTGGGCTAACCATTTATTTCCCGGCGATGCTCATCCTCCACATACACATTCGAATAATTTTTTGTCAGGTGTATATTATTTAAAAGGAGAAAATGGAGCGGCACCAATACAATTTTTTGATCCAAGACCACAAGCAAATATCTTACGACCAAGAAATGAACCAACTTGGGAAAATGCTACAATGGTGCAATTTGATGCTGTTACAGGTATGGGATATATTTTTCCATCTTGGTTACAACATTGGGTTCCACCTACAGAAGAAGATCGTATAAGTATTTCTTGGAATATTTTGGTAAGAGGTTATTATGGAGAAAAGGGCACTCTACAAAATGCGTATATCTAAGAAAAACGAAGTTTATTTAATTTTAGATGATATAACAGATTCTACTAGAAAAGAATTAGCTGAGTACTTCACTTTTGAGGTTCCTGGCTTCAAATTTATGCCCATGTATCGTAATAGAATGTGGGATGGGAAGATACGACTTTTCTCTCCAGGCACAGGTGAGATATACGTTGGACTTCTTGAACACATCAAAAACTTTTGTCAAAATAATGGAATTGACTATATATTAGAAGAAGGAGTTGAAAATGAGCGGAATGTTGTTCGTGAGGATGTTAGAAGTTTCATCAGAAGCCTCAAACCTAAATCCAAGGGGAAATCCCTTAAAATCCGTGACTACCAAATTGACGCCGTACATCATGGTATTTCCAGAGATCGTGCTCTTATCGTTTCTCCTACTGCTTCGGGTAAATCATTAATAATATACTCGTTGATTCGTTATTATCACTTAATGGGATTAAAGACTTTAATACTCGTTCCAACTACTTCACTTGTGGAACAGATGTATTCGGACTTTGAAGATTATGGTTGGAGTTCTGGTACATACTGCCAAAAGGTGTATCAAGGACATTCAAGTAAGGTAGTGAAAGACGTAGTAATTTCTACATGGCAATCTGTTTATAAATTGCCTAAGAAATATTTTGAACAGTTTGGTTGTGTGATTGGTGATGAAGCGCATACATTTAAGGCTAAATCTTTAACTGGCATTATGACTAAGTTACATCAATGTCAGTATAGATTTGGTCTTACAGGGACGCTAGACGGCACACAGACGCACCAACTTGTATTAGAGGGGTTATTTGGTCCTGTAGAAAAAGTAACGACTACAAAGGAGTTAATAGACAAGAAATCACTTTCTAATCTTAAAATTAAATGCGTTATTTTAAAGCATGGAAATATAAGAGAAAAAATGACATATGCTGAGGAATTACAATACCTTGGAGAAAATGAACTTAGAAACGAATTTATTGCTGGATTACTTATGCATTTATCAGGTAACACGTTATGCCTGTATCAATTAGTTGAAAAACATGGTAAACCATTATACGAAGCAGTTAAGAAGTCTCAAGATGTTGGTTTCTTTCATGAAAAAATGCGAAAAGTATTTTTCATTTATGGTAAAACAGCTACCGCTGAGAGGGAAGATATACGATCAATTGTTGAAGATGAAAAGGATTCTATTACCATCGCTTCGTATGGTACTTTCAGTACCGGCATTAATATTCGTAATATTCATAACATCGTGCTCGGGAGCCCGTCTAAGTCTAGAATACGAGTGTTACAGTCAATCGGAAGAGGTTTGCGTCAGGGGAGTAATAAAGATTCCGTTTTAATCTTTGATATAGCAGATGACCTTACTTTTAAATCTAGACCCAATTTTACGCTTAATCACTTTCAAGAACGCATAAATATCTATAATGAGGAACAATTTGACTATGAAATCAGCAAGATAAAGTTGAGGTAAACTACAATGAAGACAGATACATATAAAGTCTTAAAACTCATTAGTGGTGAAAACATCATTTGCGAACTTGCACGAAATGGCGGTGGTAACTATGAGATTTCAAGACCATTACTAATGCATGTGCGGCCCAGTATTACTATGTCTGGGATGACCGAATCATTAATGCTATCGCGTTGGGTTCAACCTTTTACTGAACAAAAAAGCTTTGAGATTAATCCGAAACATGTTATTATTATGTTGCCCGCATCGCCCGGATTAAGTGTGTATTATGAAGGTGTGTTGAATAAGTTAGAAGAGGGGGGTGAAGAAATAGCTGTTACGAAAATTGATGAAGAGGAAGTTTATGAAGAACTTTTAGAGGAATTGGAAACCGAAAGTAGTTCTATTCACTAAACACAAGCTAAATATATACCAAATTTTACTTAGAGTCAAGGGTCTTTAATATTTTAATGTTCCTTGACTTTCTTTAACTGGTATAGTATAGTGAGTAAATAGTAAGCACGCTAAGTAAGGAGAGTAATTATGGCGAAAGCTAAAGGTGAACACTATGTCGATAACAAAGTTTTTCTAAAGGCGATGACTGAGTGGAAAGATAAGTGTAAGATAGCAGAGGAAGCTGATGAACAAATTCCACCAGTAACCAATTATATAGGGGAGTGTTTTTTAAAGATTGCAACTCACCTTTCTTATCGACCAAATTTTATTAACTACACATACAAGGATGATATGATTTCAGATGGTATCGAAAACTGCCTACAATATGCTTCAAACTTCAATCCAGAGAAGTCATCGAATCCTTTCGCGTACTTCACACAAATCATCTACTATGCGTTTATCAGACGAATTCAAAAAGAGAAAAAACAAACGCACGTTAAAAACAAAATCATAGAAGGAAGTAATTACCAATCCTATGATGTTATGCCGGGCGATTCAGCAACATATAATATTGACAATACTTTTGCTATGGAAAATCTTCCAAAAGAAGATGTTTATAAGCCTAAGAAGTCTGAAAAAAAAACTAAAAAGGGGTTAGAAAATTTCATGGAGGATGAAAATAGTTCTTTAGGGGGTCGTTTTTAAATTGAAAATTGCTATTATAACTGACACTCATTTCGGTGCCAGAAATGATAATCAAAACATTAATGACTATTTCTATAAATTTTATGAAAATGTATTTTTTCCCACTCTAAAAGAACAAGGTATTACTACTTGTGTTCATATGGGTGATGTAGTTGATCGACGTAAGTTTATTAGCTTTAGGATTGCATCAGATTTTCGTAAGAGATTTATTGCTCGTTTTCAAGAGATGGGAATTGATTTACATATCATTATTGGTAATCATGATACTTATTACAAGAACACTAATGAAATTAATTCGATGGAAGAATTAGTGGGTTCGGATAGATTTAATATTTACACAGGCCCACAGGTTGTGGATTTTGATGGGTGTCTTATTCAATTTATGCCTTGGATCAATACCAATAATTGGAATGATTCAATGGAGGCTTTATCCAACTCACCAGCACAGATTTTAATGGGCCATTTAGAAGTAAATGGTTTTGAAATGTATAAAGGCCATCAGGCTGAGGGGTCTTATGATAAAGAATTGTTCCGTAGGTTTGATCTGTGTTTCAGTGGTCATTTTCATCATAAATCAGATGATGGGCAGATATATTATCTAGGTACACCATATGAGATTTATTGGAATGATTATAATGATCCAAAAGGTTTTCACATTTTCGATACGGAAAAGCGAGAGTTAGAACGTATTGTAAATCCCTACACAATTTTTGAAAAGATTTTTTATGATGATACTGATAAGGATTATACTAATGAGGATGTGTCTAAGTATAAGGACAAGTATGTTAAATTGATTGTAGTAAACAAGAAAGACTTGTATCAATTTGACAAGTTTACAGATAGGTTGTTGCAGGCTGACGCACATGAAGTCAAGATTATTGAGGACTTCTCTGAGTTGGATGCAGAGAATGTATCTGATGATATTGTGGAGAATACAGAAGACACAATGACGTTACTAGAGAAGTATATTGATCAACTGGATATTACTTTGAAAAAGGACCGATTGAAAAATACGATGCGGTCACTTTATACTGAGGCACAAGATTTAGAAATATGATTCATTTTGAGACTGTGAGGTGGAAGAACTTCCTGTCAACTGGTAATAACTTTACAGAGATACAGTTAGACAGAAATTCAACCACATTAATTATTGGAGAGAATGGAGCGGGTAAGTCTACTATCCTTGATGCGCTGTGTTTTGGGTTATTTGGTAAACCATTTCGTAATATTAATAAGGGACAATTGTTAAATTCTGTTAATAGTGGTGCCGCTTTAGTAGAGGTTGAGTTTAGAATCGGGCCAAAGAAAATTAAAGTAATTCGTGGTATTAAACCCAATGTTTTCGAAATTTACATCAACGGCAATATGTATAATCAAGATGCAAATGCAAGAGATTATCAGAAGTATCTTGAACAACAAATTCTCAAATTAAACTATAGAAGTTTTACTCAGGTTGTTATTTTAGGTTCTTCCACATTTATTCCTTTCATGCAGTTAAAGGCAAGACAACGCCGCGAGGTTGTTGAAGAGATTCTAGATATTCAGATTTTTTCTTTGATGAATATTCTTCTTAAACAACAGCTGAAAACGATATCTGAAGATATACGAGAAATAGATTACAGTTATAATTTAACTGAGGAGAAAATTGATCTACAACGTAAATATATTAATGATATGTTTATGCATAAAGAGAAACTTATAAATGAAAAAACTATTCTTATTAGTTGTAATGAGGAAGAAGTTTTCAAGATGAAATTAGATATTAAATTTCATACAGAAAATAATAATGAACTTCTTCGTCAAATTACAGATGGCGATACTGTAAATGATAAACATTTAAAACTCAAGGATATTCAGTCGCAACTAAAAGAGAAACATAGAGCTCATACTAGACTTATTGGTTTTTTTGAAAAAAATGAAGATTGTCCAACCTGTCAACAGCACATCGATGAAGTATTCAAGAAAGATATGATTGACACTGAAAGTAAAAAGTCTGAAAAATTGGTTTCGGGTATGGAAGAACTTAAAGATGAACTATCTAAACTTTCGGTTAGACAAAAAGACATAAAAGATATTGCTAATAGAATTAGAGAAAATGAGGTTCATATTGCAAAAGAAAACAGCTCACTTGTTCAACTTGAGAAATTTAATGCTACTTTGCAGACAGAGATTGATCAATTAGAAAATGGTGAAGTTAATAAGAATGACCATGAGAAACTAGAAGGATTGAAAAAAGAATTGGCAGGGTTGGATACCCAGAAGTCTAAGTTGCGTGAGGATCAAACCTACGCAGAAGCTGCAAGAAATATGTTACAAGATACAGGGATTAAAACTAAGATTATTAAACAATATCTTCCCGTTATGAACAAACTGATTAATACATACCTAACATCGATGGAGTTTTATGTAAACTTTACTTTGGATGAGAATTTCAACGAAACCATTAAATCACGATATCGTGATGAGTTTACTTATGCATCATTCAGTGAAGGTGAGAAGATGCGTATTGACCTTGCACTTCTGTTTACATGGAGAGCTGTGGCCAAGATGAAAAATAGTACCAATACCAATTTGTTAGTTCTAGATGAGATATTCGATAGCTCGTTGGATGGTACAGGGACAGATGAATTTCTAAAGATTCTCAATACATTAGGTGATGAGAATGTCTTTGTGATCAGTCACAAACAGGATGCACTCGCAGATAAGTTTAGGAGTACAATTAAATTTGAGAAGGTTAAAAACTTCAGTCATATGGTTTAATAATGGAGAAAGATATGTTAGACGCATTAATGTTACAATATGAGGCAGAGATTGCCAAAGCAAAATCCAATATAAAGGTTTATATGGAAAACCCTGTTGGGATTGGTGAACATCCAGATTTGGCAGCTGCCGTGGATAGTCAAATTGAGTTGATTGCCCACGCAGAAGATAAAATAAATGTTTTAACGAGGTATTATGATATTGGAAAAAATCCTTATGGGAAAACGCAGCGACTTTGAAAGAAAACCAAGGGACTTCTATCCTACACCATTTGCGGCGGTAGAACCCCTTATCAAACATTTACCGGCCCAGTTTAAATTCTCTGAACCTTGTGCGGGAGATGGACAATTATGCCGACATCTTGAATATTTCGGTGGCGAATGTATGTGGGCTAGTGATATAGAACCACAACTTGATGGAATTGCCAAAAATGATTTTACAGAAATTGGAGATTTTCACGTTCTGCAAGCTGAATATATAATTACAAACCCCCCTTGGGATAGGTCTATGCTTCATCCTATGATTGATCATTTTTCTTTGCTTAGGCCAACATGGTTGTTGTTTGATTCAGATTGGGCGTATACTAAACAATCTGCTGATTATATGAAACGATGTTCTAAAATTGTCAGTGTTGGGCGAATTAAGTGGTTTGGTAACATGACAGGTAAGGACAATTGTTCATGGTATCTTTTTGGAAGTGAAATAACGGAGACTAAATTTTATGGTAGATAATACTGCAATTCGGCAAGAAAATAAAGCTGAAGCTGAGAAAATCAAAATTTTGAAAAACGCAATCCAACTACAGGTTGAACCATTGGTTCCTGTAACGGACCCAATTTTAAAGAAACCTTTAGTTAATTGTTCGCCAGACTTAGATCGTAAGGCTCTATTTCGTAAGTTGAATAATGCGATGGCGCATTATCAGGGAATCGGTTTGTCTGCGAATCAGATTGGTATTAATGAGCGCGTTTTTGTAATGTATGGGGATGTTAAGAAAAAAGACGTTATTGCTTGTTTTGATCCCATTATCACAGACTATAGCGATGAAACCATTATTATGGATGAGGGCTGCCTCACCTGGCCAGGTGTTTGGTTGAAAATTAGGCGACCAGAGGGATTTCGTTGCGTTTATTACGATGTGGACAATAAATTGATACAAGTGGAAATGCACGGCCTTGAAGCGAGAATTTTTCAACATGAATATGATCACATGGAAGGGACGAATTTTACTCAAAAAGTGAGTAGTTTGAAACTGAATATGGCCAAACGTAGAGCGGCCAAGATGAAAAAGAAATCAATGCTATCAGTAGCTTAGCTCGCTATATATTGGATTTTTTTGGGATTTTGGCAAAAACTGACACTTGCTGATAGTTGTTGCATAAATGTCACACCCCCAATAAAAATTAAATTTAGGCTCATTTTTTTCTTGACAGCACCCCCGCTGGCGTGATAGTAAAAAGTCAATGATTTCAATGACTTAGCAGTAGTGTGACATATTTGCAACACTTTTAAAAAAAGCGACATAAAATTGGGAATCGACCAAATCAGCTATTGACAAATGGCCTTGCGCCTGATAGCATATAAACATGATCGAAATTAATTCCCTCTCGTCTAATGGTAGGACGCCTGACTCTGAATCAGGAAATCGAGGTTCGGTTCCTTGGAGGGAAACCAACTCAGCGTTGATCGCCAGAAATGTCGCTGATCCGCTCTTTTTATTCTTGACAAATCCACCTATATATGGTAGCATATAAACATGATCAAAAATAAATCAACACTCGCAAAACTCCTCGCTGAAGAGGATATTTTCGTCGTTCATAAGAAAATGGACACGGCGTATTTTAATCCTAAATCACGCGAGTTAGGTCTACCCATCTGGAAAGATGAGGAGATGACCAAAGATATCTATGACCTGATGGTTTGCCATGAGATTGCTCACGCACTCTGGACGCCTCTTGATATGCTTGAGAAGGCACAGGTTCGTAAGATTAATCACTCTTTTGTGAATATCATTGAAGACGCTCGGATTGAACGGATGGTACAGGACAAGTATCCTGGCTCTGTCGCGGTTTTCAATCGCGGTTATAATGACCTGACCGGCAAGGATTTCTTTGGTATTGGTGATAAAGATGTTGCCAAACTGAACTTGATTGATCGGATTAATCTGTTTTTCAAGAAACAGAAAGTTGAGTTTACTACTGAAGAGATGCCTTGGGTCAAGCGGGTTGCAAATACCAAGACTCCTGATGACGTTCTTGATCTTGCAGAAGAGCTCTATGCTTGGATGGCAGAGAATTCGCCCGAAGAAGATATCGATGAAAACGCTATGCCGCTCGATAGTTCTGGTATGGGCACACCTTCTGATGAGGGTAATAATTCTGCTGGTAACGAAGATGCTGATGCCGGTGAAGAAAAATCAAAAGATGATTTAGCAAAAGAACTCAATGACGCCATGGATAGTGGTGATGTTGATGCAGTTGCTAAAAAACTTGAAGAAATGAGTGACCTTAATACTAAGGAGAAAAAAGATGGAAATGCTGATGCTGATGCTGATACTGGTGACGATACCGATGATGGTGACACCGATACCAAGTCCGATGCCGATACTACTGAAGGTGGCGTAGAGTCCACTGGTAAGGGTGGTGTTCCCAAGGCAAAAACGGATACCGATACCAATAAAGCAATCGAAAAATTGATTGATGAAAATGCTGAAGATCGGTCTTATGCTCGAATCCCAGCTATCGATGAAGACGTAATTATTCCTTATAATAAGATTTTGGAAATTGCGGGTTCTCACTATAACGAAGCTTCTAACAGCTGGGTTTCAGAAAAGAAATCAGAGGTTGCTGATTTAAAAGACGAGTCGAAGAAGACTGTTGCCTACATGGTCAAAGAATTCGAAATGAAGAAATCTGCTGACCAGTATGCACGGGCTGCTGTTTCTAAAACGGGTTCGCTCGATATGGGACGGTTGCACACTTACAAGTACAATGAAGACCTTTTCAAGAAAGTGACTACCCTGCCTGGCGCAACTAACCACGGTATGGTCATGGTTGTTGATTGGTCTGGTTCCATGTGTGAGAACCTTAAAGGAACCTTGACTCAGTTGTATAACCTAATTTGGTTCTGCCGCCGGACACAGATTCCTTTTGAAGTGTTTGCGTTTAGTGACTCTCGGGCGATGTTCGAAGACCCTAAACTTGAACTCCCCGAAATGAATTGGCATGATCGGATGGAAGCTAATTTCAAAGCAGGTGATTTTGTAATCAAAAATTTCAAACTTCTAGAAATTTTCTCCAGTAAAATGTCTGGAAATGAAGAAATTGAAATGATGGAAATCCTGTGGATGGTAGCAAATTATTGGGGTTACACTCGCAGTTGGGATACTGTCAGTACGCCCGGCATTTTAAATTTGGGTGGAACGCCTCTTAATGATGCAATTATTTCCATGATGGAAATTATTCCCAAGTTCAAGAAAGATACTGGTGTACAGAAAGTTAACACGATTTTCTTAACCGATGGTGCTTCTAATCGACTTGAAGGAACATATGAATATCGGTTGAACACTGACACCGGCGAACATGAAAAACGGATTGAGTCTTTTGGTTACAAGAATACGAAGTTGACGGTAAGTGATCCTAAGACATTAAAGACATATGAAATTTCTGTGAATAATATGACTGATGATCTGCTCAAAATTCTTAAAGATCGAGTCGAAGGTATGAACCTCATTGGTTTCTTCATTGCGGGTTCTGGTCGTTCTGGTCGCGTTGATAAACGGACTCTGATGTATCTACAGTACGATAAAACGATGGTCGAGATTATGGAACAGGTCAAGTTCATCAACAAGAACAAGTTCCTTGCCATCGACTCGAAGGGTTACGATGAAATGTATGTTCTGCCTTCGAAGGGTATGACTGTCAGCAACGATGGTTTGAGTGATGAGCTGGTCGGTGCCTCCAAGGCAAAACTCAAGTCTGCCTTCGGTAAATCCATGAAGGGTAAAGTCGAGTCCCGCCAGTTGCTCAACAAATTTGTGAAGTTGGTGGCATAGCTGTGGTAAATATGTCACACTTCACAAAAAAAGTAAAAAAAGTGAAATTGGTTATTGACAAACCGCCTTGCGCCTGATAGCATAAGATATAAATTGAGAAACAGACAGAAAGAAGTATTATGAATCTCTCACCTCGCAAACAGTTATTCGTTGATACTGCATCCGAAATGTTCGGTGCCGGTGCCACGATTACTAAATCTATGACGCGGGAAGCTGCTGAAAAAGCAAATGTGCCTTTCCCAACGTGGTTTCGGAAATCATGTTCGGTTGGTTACAATTCATATAAATTACCTAGTGAGGGCAACGCTTCTGCTGCTCCTGTTACTGCCGCCCCCGTCGAAGGCGAGGCTGCCGTAGTTAATTTGGTTGCAACGAATATGGAAAAACAGAACCTAGTTCCAGCGACGTTTGAAGGGTTTGTCGCCTGGGGCAATTTCTCTTTGATTGAGAAAGTTGTCAAGTCTGGTTTGTTCTATCCTATCTTTGTTACTGGCCTGTCTGGTAACGGTAAGACTCTCATGATCGAGCAGGTCTGTGCCAAACTTAACAAGGAACTCATTCGGGTTAACATCACTATCGAAACTGATGAGGATGATCTGCTCGGTGGTTTTCGGTTGGTCAATGGTGAAACCAAGTTTGTGCCTGGTCCTGTGATCGAGGCGATGGAACGGGGTTGCACACTTCTTCTTGATGAGTGTGATCTGGGTTCTAACAAGTTGCTCGCATTGCAGCCTGTCCTAGAAGGTAAGGGTGTTTACCTCAAAAAGATCAATAAGTGGGTCACACCTAAAGAGGGTTTCAATGTCATGGCCACTGCCAATACTAAAGGCAAGGGTTCTGACGATGGACGGTTCATTGGAACCAACATCCTCAACGAGGCATTTCTTGAGCGGTTTGCGATCACGATGGAGCAGCCCTATGCGACTCCCGCGACTGAAACCAAGATCATCAAAGCAGCCATGAAAAAATATGGTGCTGAGGATGATGAGTTTGCCAAGAACCTAGTTACTTGGGCCGATGTGATCCGTAAGACTTTCTTTGATGGCGGTGTTGATGAGGTTATCTCTACCCGCCGGTTGGACCACATTGTAAAAGCGTTTGCCATCTTCGGTGATAAGATGCAGGCCATTGAACTCTGTGTTGCTCGGTTTGATGAGGATACCAAGGTTTCATTCCTTGACCTCTACACCAAGATCGACGCTGGTGTTATCACCGCTGAAGGTGAGGAAGAATTTAATAATCCAATGACATCAAAAGATTTAGAGGAAAATAACGCTTTTTAAAAAAGTTTGTGTGTAGGGGTTGAAATTTAGATTTTAATCCCTATATATAATAGAGTTTTGGTAGTTTCTCTACTATAAAAAAACTACCATTTAACGCATCGCCATAATGGGATGCAAAATGCAATCTTGCTTAGTAAAGGAGATTAAAATGGTTACAAGCAAAGCACTAAGTCTATTTGACAACTTCAATCAACTTACACCCTACGCAGTTGGATTTGATCGAGTCTTCGATCAGCTCAATGCTTACGTTACGAATAATGTAACGTCAACGGGGTTCCCGCCTTACAACATTCGGAAGGACGGTGATTATAATTATGTCATTGAGATGGCATTAGCGGGCTTCGGTAAGAAGGATATTGAAGTCGAAGTGAAAGAAGGTTTACTTACGGTTCGTTCTGTTAAAGAGAACGATGAAAATGATTCCAATCTTTATCGTGGAATCTCATATCGTAAGTTCAATCGTAAATTCACCCTAGCAGATGATGTTGAGGTGAACGATGCTTCACTCGAAAATGGTATGCTCACAATTAGTCTTGAGCGTATTGTTCCAGAGGAAAAGAAACCTCGCACAATTACAATCAAATAATTTGCGTAAGTAGCGAAAGGGGCATTGACTTTTATGCCCCTTTCGTGTATTATTATTTTAATGTTTGTGGTGGTAAATCCAAAATTACTATCACGCTAAGTCATTGAAATCATTGACTTTTTTAGGAGATATTATGGTAACTTTGACACAACATACGAAGCAAACTCCAGAAGAAAGAAAACTTCTTCATGAAAAGGCTGCAAAAGAAAAACTTTTGATGTTGGATGAAACAGATCGTCAAATTGCTCAAAAGGAGAAAATGGAAGATATTATGGAAAATTTAAACGACAAAATGCAAGTTTCTATGGAGCCTGTACCCAATCATTGGATATCAAAAATAAAATTTGCTCCTGATATCGTTGACGCCATCAATGACTATATTGATGAAACGGATGAAAAACAAGAATCTTATGCTGATCGTTTGGTGGGACAACTTAGCCAAGACGAAAAATCTGCACAAGTTTCTTTCGATCTAACAACAGATTTTGGTGAAGAGTTTAGAACCATTTTGAATGGTCTTGGTTCTGCATATTTGCAACAGGGTTATGGTCGCCGAGCTCTTGCTGAGGTTGTGGATATCTGGACTAATCATGCATATGCAGGCGATTACAATCCCTTACATGATCACGGTGTGCCTACAATGGGTGGCATCTCTGGATTTCTCTGGACTAAATTACCTGAGTCTATGATTAAAAAGGGTGAAGATTATGTTCCTGGCATATCCAATGGTTATATGAATAATGCTTCTGGTGTATCGGATGGTTGTACTCAATTGGTATGGGGAACACGCCAAAGAAAAGATAGGGATGCATTATTTTGTGATACAGAAATGTGGTTGCACCCAGAAGTTGGATCAATGATTTTGTTTCCTAACTGGTTAAAACATCAAGTTATGCCTTTCTTTGGTGAAGGTGAAAGACGCTCTGTTGCATTTAACTTCGCAGTTGTAGAGTCTCAAGCTGAGGTTTTAGATAATCTGTCTCCCGCTGAAATTAAATCCTACCATGAAAGTATTGCGGCACAGAAGGATAAGAGAATCGAAGATGGTACTCTAGATTCTATGCCATACACTGTTGTTATTGGTGGAACACTTCGTTATGTAAGGACTGATATTTTTAATGAGTCTACCTGATTTCATCTTTACCCTACAGATTGATGATGACTTTATTTGTGATGATTTAATGGCGTACTATGAACGTCATAACGAGTACAAGCAGAAAGGTCAATCCAACGGTGGAGATAAAACCTCAACTGATGTTGTGGTGTATCCAAATTCCACTGACCCAGCGATATTGCAGTATTATGGGTTTTTAAAATATGCCCTTGAGAAATATAAGGAAAAGTATGAGACATTATCTTTTCCATTGGGGTTTGCAGAACCATTTAATATCCAACACTATGAGCCGGGTGAGGGTTACTTTAATTGGCATTGTGAACGCGGTATGACCCAAACACACCAACGCGGTTTGGTTTTTATGACATATCTTAATGATGTCGATAATGGTGGACAAACACAATGGTTACATCAGAAGAAAGAAGTACAGCCAAAAAAAGGAATGACGGTCCTTTGGCCAACAGATTTTACACACACCCATAGAGGTGTAGTATCACCTACTCAATCTAAAACAATTGCTACAGGATGGTATAATTTTCTCGACGCGAGAACTTTAGCTGGATGGCTTGAAGGAGATAAATGAAAAAAGTTAATTACAAATACAATGAAGATAAGGCACTTGCCGAACTCTCAAAGTATATTGATGCCACTTATGATGAACACTATAGTAAGAACAAGTTTCAAGCTACAGAGTTTATTATAGATGGTGGTCATGGCGAAGGTTTCTGTATCGGTAACATATTAAAGTATGCTCAACGGTATGGAAAAAAGAACGGCAAGGACAGAAGGGACTTGCTAAAAGTTATACATTATGGTATTATAGCTTTATATATTAATGAACTTGAAGGTGAAAAATGAGACTATCTACTGAAACAACTTCCGTATTGAAGAACTTTTCTACTATTAACCAAAACCTTGTGGTGAAGGCTGGTAGTAATATTTCTACAATGTCGGCAATGAAAAATATCGTGGCAAAGGCCGAAGTGAAAGAGGATTTTCCTTCGAACTTTGCAATTTATGATTTGAATGAATTTTTATCTGCACTGTCGCTTTTTAATAATGTTGATTTGCAGTTTGATAAAGATTTTGTAATTTTATCGAATTATGGTGCAGCGCCAGAACTTCGGTCTTTTGGACCCAACTTGAAGTATTGGTTCTCTGATCCATCTGTGGTGACAACTCCATCTAAAGAGATTTCGATGCCTTCGGAAGAATTGTCTTTCAAACTTTCTAGTGATACACTTAATGAAATCACAAAGGCTGCAGCTGTTATCGGGGTTCCTGATATGGCGCTTTCTGGTGGTAGGTTAATGGTCACTGATAAAAAGAACAGTACTGCTAATGCATATGAAACATCTATTGATGTTGGGGATGTTGATGCAGAATATAAATTCTGGTTTAAGGTTGATAATCTAAAGATTATGCCAGGCGATTATGATGTTGAAGTTTCCTCTAAAAAAATTAGTCATTTTACTAACACCAAAATGGGCGTTGAGTATTGGATTGCATTGGAACCCGAATCTACTTACAATGCTTAATCTGAGGAACACATATTATGGAACAATTTTTGTGGGTCGAACAATACAGACCTGTAACCATTCAGGCATGTATACTTCCTAAAATTCTAAAAGACTCTTTGCAATCTTTTGTTGATGAAGAGACATTGCCCAATTTAATTTTATCTGGTAGGCCAGGTGTTGGTAAGACAACGGCAGCTCGTGCTATTTTAGATGAAATTGGTGCGACTAATATGTTTATCAATGGTTCAGAAGAGTCGGGCATCGACGTTCTACGAACCAAGATCAAGAATTTTGCATCTACTGTGTCGCTCGAGGGCGGTAAAAAATATATAATTCTTGATGAAGCAGACTATTTAAATCCACAGTCTACTCAACCAGCCCTGCGTGGGTTTATGGAAGAGTTTCATGAAAACTGTGGGTTTATTCTTACATGCAATTATAAAAATCGTATTATTCCCGCATTACAATCGCGGTGTAGTGTAATTGATTTTACAATTCCACAAAAAGAAAAGATTAAACTTGCAGAGGAATTCTTTAAGAGGGTTATGTTTATCCTCAATGAGAATAAAATTAAATTCAGTGAGAAGGTTGTTGCCGAGTTAATAAATAACTATTTCCCAGACTGGCGTAAGGTTCTAAATGAATTGCAGCGGTACTCTGTGTCTGGCGAAATCGATGCCGGTATTTTAGTAAATCTTGGTGAAAAAAATATTAAAGACTTGATGGCCATGATGAAGAATAAGGAGTTCACCAATGTTCGTAAATGGGTTGTTGATAGTCTTGACAACGATTCTGATAAGTTGTTTCGTAGTCTTTATGATAATTTATATGAGTATATTGACCCTACTAGCATTCCTCATGTGGTTGTGGTACTTGGTGAATATCAGTATAAGGCCGCGTTTGTTGCTGATTTGGAAATCAATATGATGGCTTGTTTAACAGAAATAATGGGAAGGGTGAAGTTTAAATGAATTTACAGAGTGCAAGGTTCTATGAACTATTAGATACAATGAAACAAACGCATGATGCAAAGCGTCATGATTACGCAAATGAAGAAGATGTATTTGCAAATTTCAGAACATGCGAACAAGCAGGAATTCCATCATGGAAGGGTTGTTGTGTACGGATTGGAGACAAGTTCAGTCGTATCATGGGATTCGCTAAGAAAGAGAAATTGAAAGTCAAGGATGAGAGTATTAAGGATACTCTTATAGATATGGCAAACTATGCTCTTATAGCACTTATTCTATATGAAGAACAACAAGAAAAAGATCGCAAAGAGAGGGTTGTTGAATATAATGAAGCGACCTGGCAAGAAGAACATTAAATGATTGAAGTTCTTGACAATGTTCTAGAATTACATAACGCAATATTGGTTGATGATGCTGTAAAAAAGTTATCATGGAACTATGATTATCATTCAGAACCAACTAAACCAAACAAACACTGGCACGTTCTGTGCGGCCATGATGAGGGGGAATGTGTAGCTGCTGGATATGATTGGGCTCACTATATTTTTAAGATTGCAAAGAAAAAATTAGATCGTGTTGACTCTTTTGATTATGAAAGAATTTATTGCAATGCTCATACTCACGGCATAGAACCACATCTCCATGTGGATGATGGTCAATTTACAATGATCTACTATCCACGATTGGATTGGAAACCAGAGTGGGGTGGTGGAACTATGGTAGATGGTGAGTTGGTTGAATACGTTGGAAACAGATTGGTTATATTTGATGCATACCAGCGGCATAAGGCTATGACCGTTTCAAGAGAGTGTTACGAGTTAAGAACAAACGTGGTTTTTAAATGTAATGTATGAATTAAAGGATTATCTCAAAGCAATAAATCAGACAAAAGAACCTCTGATGGATGGGGAGGATGAAGAGTGGGAAAGACAGTATCCACCATTCATTGTTAATAAATGTGTGGCTCCATTTCCTGATACCGCTATGTTGTTGAATGAGATAAACCAAATACCAAATGTTGATAAGAAACTACAATTTGATTTTTTAATAAATAGTCTGAGGCCAAGGAAGAGATTTACCCCGTGGTTGAAGGCGACGAAATTGGAAAATCTACAGTATGTTAAAGAGTTCTATGGATATAGTAATGCAAAGGCTAAGGCCGCTCTTGATATATTGTCTGAGGAACAAATTTCTGCCATAAAAAGAAAAATGTATAAAGGTGGAAAAAATGGAAGAGATTAATTGGACACAGGAGCATATGTTAGAAATCGGGTTAAAGGAACCTGATGACTTTTTGAAGGTAAGAGAGACTCTATCCCGTATTGGCGTTGCTTCCCGTAAAGAAAAAAAACTATATCAGTCATGCCATATTCTGCACAAGCAGGGTAGATATTTTATCGTGCATTTCAAGGAATTGTTTGCTCTTGATGGAAAGAATACAAATCTAACAATCAATGACATTTCGCGTAGAAATACTATTGCTAAACTATTGAACGATTGGGGTTTGATTGATATTATCAGTGAACTAGGAGAAGTGGCTCCTCTCAGTCAAATTAAGGTTTTGTCTTTCTCAGAGAAGAATGATTGGTTACTGGAAACCAAATATAACATTGGAAAGAAAAAAGAAGTCTAATGGAAAAGTTCAAGTCATTCATCACAGAGGCTAAGGAAGAAAAATACAAGTTATTGATTCTATCCCATGATGATCCATTTGATCCAAATGAAACTGGGCCAATGGTTCGAAAGAAAGCATCTGAGTTGGATATGGAAGTTTACCTTGCTGAATTTTCTGGAATGTATATGGAAGACAAAGGTAAGAATCAACTAGTATATTCTTTTCCTGTAAATGAAAAAGGACAGGCAGAATTGCCTGGCATGAAAGACGGCGTAGAGTATGATAAACCTTTCACAATAAATCCAAAGGATACTTTGGTTATGGCTCGCGGCATTGGGTCAACAGTTAAGACGGGTAATTTATCTTGGAGAACCGCTTGTATAAACTTGGAGAATCAAGGTTATACCGTTCTTAATTCTGTTCGATGCCATGATATATGTAATGACAAATGGTATAATCAGCTTGTTTTTCAGCAGAATAATATTAACACACCTAACACTGTTTTGGTGCGTCATTCAGAAGGTGCTGAGGAAGCAGCAGAAAGACTTGGTGATAAATTCCCAATGATCCTCAAGACAGCTGTTGGTTCTAGGGGTGTTGGTGTTATCTGGATCGAAAGTTTAAAATCTCTTCACAGTGTTATTCAACTACTCCATAGAGAAGATGAGTTTGTCGATATTCTTCTTCAAGAATACATAAAGACAGATTATGATGTTCGTGTTATTATTGCTGCTGGAAAAATCTTGGGTGCAATTAAAAGACCTGTTGTTGGAGATGATTTTAGAAGTAATGTGTCTCAAGGGTCAGAACCAGAATCACACGAATTAACAGACCTTGAGGCTTCAGAGTCTTTGCGAGCTGCCGATGCAGTTGACGGTCAAATTGTTGGTGTTGATTTTATTCCCGCAAAAAATAGAGATAAAGAAAGTCCCTACTTTATAGAAGTCAATTCTACTCCAGGCCTTATGGGTATCGAAGCAGTACTTTCAAAATCTGTTTCCAAACCACTGATCAAGGGACAGGATCGTAGCATCACAAAAGAAATATTAAAAATATATATGAATCGTGACAATTGGTCCCTTGACAAATCCGATACAGCCTGATAATATACATAATACATCAACACTTTACATAAGGATACATATGATGATTGACGAAGCACGAAGACAAGAGAGTATAAGAGTATTAGGGTTTGACCCTTATACAATTGAATATTGTGTAGATATGAAAGTTATAACCCCTGCAATGGCAGCGTACATTCTAAAATGGCACAATGATGATAATCGAAAGATTAAGGATTCACAAGTAAATACCATTGCCAACAGTGTTAAAGATGATGGTTGGTTACAAGACGGTGGAGCTCTTACCTTCAACAAGGAAGGTAATATTACAGAGTTTCAACATCGTCTTGAAGCAATTGTCAAAGAGGATGTGACTATCCAGGCCCCCGTTGTTCTTGGTGTTGAACCAGAGTGTTTTACCAAAACTGCTGCACCGAAACCAAGGCGTCCAGAAGATGAAGTTCAGAGGAAATATCCAGATGCATTGGATAGTGAAATTACTGTTGTAAGACAGATTCAAAAACGCCGTGGTGCTTCACCCCTTACCATGCAAAATGCAATTGTATTGTGGGAACAGTGGTATAAGGTTGTTCGCTCCGGCGATAAACTAATTGATGGATTTTTTAATGAAGTTGATATGTTTAGTCATTATCGAAGAAATTTCGCTGCATGGGCATCATTAATGCATTGGCGAGGAAAGGGCAAAATTGTAACATTGTTTTTAGATATGTTAGAAAGTCATGTCTTGGATGATAAAGGTACACGCTTGACTAAAGACTTCATGAAGATGACTCAATATACATTTGATATGACAAATACAGGTCGTGCAGATTTTGTGTATTACATGTTATGTGTATGTTCAGATCGAATGGAAAAATCTCCTGATGGTAGAATTCAACTTAACAAACCAGTTAACGAGTTTGATCATGAGCATCTTAAAATTGCTGGGACTTATAGAGATTTCTTATTGAATGTTGATAATATTCAGGCAAGTCCAGCACCTTAATGATCAAAGGTCTTTTAATAGATCATATTAGAGACAATGCGCCGGATAATGAGATTGCCGTCTTGCTATCCGGCGGCATTGATTCACTTTCATGCGCTATCGCTGCACATGACGTTGGTAAAATCGTCCATGCATACAGTTTTCATCTTGATACACATGAGACTTATGATTTTAAGAAAGCTCAAGAGGTATCAGATATTATGGGTTGGAACTTCACAGGGGTTTCAGTTCCTACGAATGATTTAGAAAATGATTGGTTTCGATTAAGAGAGCTTGGGTGTAAGAAAAAGACGCACTACGAGTGTGTAATGCCTTTCATTTATTTGTACCCAAAAATCATAGAGAAATATGTGTTAACAGGTTGGGGTGCTGATGGTTATCATGGTGTCAGTAAAAAAGCAGTAATGCACTATAAACACCCTAAAGAAAAATTTGACCAGTTTAGAGATGACTATTTTTTACCAGAAAAAACTGCTGGGTTAAAATGGCACTTGACAGTTGTAAAAAAGTATGATAAGGTGATGGTTAATCCTTATTTGGATGAAAGAGTAAAAGATTATTTTTATCAGTTTACATGGGATGAATTGAATAAACCAAAACAAAAACAACATATCAGAGATGCCTTTCCAGAACTTAAAAAGTTTGGAAATATTAAACCACATTTAAATTTACAGTTGGCCTCTGGTGTAGATAAGGTGTTTGAAACATTGCTAAATAGTCCAGAGATTAACTTTAGGAATAGGAAAAGAATTATGGACGTTTGTAAAGATTGGAGTCATGGCGTACTCCCCGTATAATTTACAAGATGTATATGATGCATCTGCACAAGAAAAATTCAAGGTAATTTCTACCTTTGCGGGTGGTGGGGGTTCGTCCACAGGTTACCGTCTGGCGGGTGGTAAGGTTCTTGTCATAAATGAGTATGTACCCGTCGCGGCCGAAACCTATGCAGAAAATTATCCCGACACTGTTATTTTGCCTGGCGACATAAAGGAATTGACAGGACAGGATTTCCTAGATGCAGCTGGTGTTGGTGTGGGTGAGATTGACATACTTGATGGAAGTCCGCCATGCAGCGCGTTCTCCGTTTCTGGTTCGCTTTCACATAACATACATGAAGAAGAGCATATTGATTTGTGGGGAAATGTGACTGTAGAGAAGGTTTCTGGAAAACATTCAGATGGTTGGGGTAAGACTAAAAATTATTCTGATGGTAAAAAAGTAGAGAATATTGAAGACCTGTTCTTTGAATTTTTACGGATTGCGAAAGAGATAAAGCCTAAGGTGATCGTTGCAGAAAATGTGAAAGGATTGACTGTTGGTGAGGCCAAGGAGTATTTTAATAAGATACTTAATGAGTTTGAAAATATTGGTTATGAGGTCAGCGCTCAAGTATTGGACAGTCGATATTATGGGGTATCTCAAACAAGGACTCGTGTTATCTTCATTGGTGTGCGTGAGGATGTTGCAGAGAAAGTTGGATATAATTTTATGAACATTTCACAAGTATTTCCTGAGCCAGATAAAGATGTTATTCCTGTTAAAGATGTGATGGAAGGTTTAGTTAATGGTGAAAAGGAAGTGAAATATCTTACAGAGAAATTTACCAAAACGGCATACTGGAAACAAACAGGAAGCAAAATGCCTGTTGATCCTGATAAGGTTTTAACGGGAATGGATTATCATCCTAAAGGTCACCACTTTAACCTTAAAAGGGTATCACAGTATCAACCAAGTCCTACTATCACAGCGATGGGTTCTGCTGAAACAACAGCGGGTGCATTTCATTGGAATGAGGCAAGGAAGTTAACTTTGGGAGAATTAAAACGTATTACAACTTTACCTGATGATTTCAAGTTGACAGGTAAATGGAGTCAACGTGCTGAGCGTTGTGGTCGCATGGTTCCCCCTCGCATGATGGAACGAATTGCCTCAGCAATTTACACTAACGTATTGGAGAAATATAATGGCTGACTTTACTTTTGCCCACAGGCAAGAGGGTTTTGATGAGCATATCGATTGGAGTATCAGAGGGTATCGTAATTTATTGGATGACGTTATTAAGTTCTCAAGATACTTTGTTGAAGCTGATACGAATGTGGTAGATATTGGTTGTTCTACAGGAAAACTTACCGCAAGGGTGATGGAGTATAATAATGATATTTGTCCTGATGCAAATTATGTTGGTGTAGAAGTTGCAGAGGGTTTCTTTGAAAACATTGAGAAAAGAAAAAAAGAACTTGTTGAAAAATGGCCCAACACAAATATCGATTTCATTCTTGATGATATTCGTAATTATAAATTTGAAAATTGTTCTCTGGTAACATCTTTATTCACGTTGCAGTTTATGCCGTATTCCTCTAGGTTGAAAGTAATCCAGAATGTATATGACGGGTTAAACGAGGGCGGTGCATTTATCTTCGCAGAAAAGATTGATACTACTCACAGTCGTATTGAGAATATGTTGAGAACAATATATTACCAGTTCAAAAATGAAAAGTTTGCATATGATGATATTATGGATAAAGAGAAAACTTTGCAGAATATGCTTAAACCCAATTCTTGGTGTGAGATTGAGGGTATGTTAGATCAGGCTGGTTTTAAGGCAGTGCAAAGCTTCTGGCAGAATCATCTGTTTATAGGTGCTATTGCGATAAAATAGTTCCTTTATATCTATCAACACCTGTGTTATATAAATAGAATGATATAAACACATGGAATAAAAATGATAAGTTTTAGAGAACTAACAGAAGATAAGGGTGGCAAAAACCTTCATCTGGAACATCTAGAAGATGAAATACTCAACTATGGTGTAGATGGTGGTCGGGCTGCAATTAATTTCCTACGTTCTCTAAGAGATATGTTAGCCGGTTCTTCACGTTCATCTATTAATATGACGGTTAAGTGGGACGGAGCTCCTGCGATATTTGCTGGCATTGATCCCGATGATGGTAAATTCTTTGTTGCAAAAAAGTCTGTTTTTAATGTAAACCCTAAATTATATAAATCCACAAGAGAAATTAATAGCGATTTGTCTGGAGAACTTAATGCGAAATTTAAAGTTGCACTTAACGAGTTTTCAAAGTTGGGGATTAAAGGGGTTCTCCAAGGCGACCTCATGTTCACTGACGATGTGGAAACAGAAACTATCGATGGCACTAAGTATTATACTTTTCAGCCTAACACTATTGTTTATGCTGTACCTGTTGATTCTGTATTAGGTAAAAGGATAAAAAAAGCAAAGGTTGGTATAGTTTGGCACACTACATACAGCGGCGATACTTTACAGGGTATGAAAGCGTCATTTGGTGCAAATATTGGGGGGTTGAAGAAACCCTCTAGTGTATGGATGGATGATGCTAGATATAGGGACACATCTGGTAAATCAACATTTACTTCCAAAGAGACAGAAGAAATAACTGCTAAGCTATCCGATGTTGGTAAAACCTTTCAAAGTATCAATGCAAACAAATTGAGAAAGTTCCTTACAGTTCAAAATGGCATGACAGGTGCTATTGCTGGTGCATCACTCAAAACTTACAATAACTCAAAAGTTCGTGCTGGACAAAAAATTGGTAATCCTGGCGCACATGCGAAAGGTTACGAGAAATGGGTGTATGATTCTATTCAAAAACAGATTGACAAGGTAAAGTCTCCCGCTGGTAAGAAAAAATATACAGATATGCAGAAGGAATATGTACGAGAAGTACGAAACCATACTGGAAACTTAAAACAGATCATTACATTTCAAAATTTGCTCGTTGATGCGAAGATGCAAATCGTTAAAAAACTAAATAGTGTTAAGTCTATAGGGACATTTGTAAGAACATCTAATGGATTTAAGGTGACTAATCCCGAAGGGTATGTTGCTATTGATAGAGTAAGTGGTGGAGCGGTAAAACTGGTAGACCGCATGGAGTTCTCGTTTAACAACTTCACCGCTATAAAGGCATGGGACAAATGAAAAAATTTAGAGAAATTGCAGAGAAAGCAGGCGATACTGCTGTATTTACTTTTGGCCGTTTCAATCCCCCCACAATAGGTCACGAAAAATTAATAAATGCATTGGCAAAACAGCAGAGTAAAAATGCTGGTTCCAAGATGTATGTCTATGCATCAAAATCTAATGACGCTCAGAAAAATCCCCTACCTTATGCAAAGAAGATTGCGTATATGCGTAAGATGTTCAAGAAGTATTCAAGGAACATCGTTACAGGAAAACCCAGAACTGCAATTGAAGTTGCGGTAGAACTATATGATAAAGGACATCGTGCAATCGTAATGGTTGTCGGTTCTGATCGTGTTGCAGAGTTTAATAAAATTTTAGAAGAATACAATGGTGTTGAGGGAAAGAGGCATGGCTACTATGGTTTTGATAACATAGAGGTTGTGTCTGCTGGAGAACGTGATCCCGACGGCGAAGGCGTTGCGGGTATGTCGGCATCCAAGATGAGAGCTGCTGCTGAGAAGAGTGACTTTGATTCCTTCAAGACAGGTATTCCCGACAGCATGAGCGATGCTGATAAGAAGAAGATGTATTTCGATGTTCGTAAAGGACAGGGAATTCGTGAAGAACGTGACATGGGGAATGACTATGACTCTCTGCGTGATGCATATCTCACAGGTAAAATTTGGAACGTAGGTGAATCCGTAGAGGCAAAGGGATTAACAGGTGAGATTGTTCGCAAAGGCACAAACTATTTGTCATTCGTAACAGAGGACGGCAAGGTTCATAAAGCATGGTTGCATGAAATTGAACTTGATGAAGACGCTTCTGTATATAAAAAGACTGCAAGAAAAAATAAAAATGACGTTACATATGCTTTTGGTAGAACTAAAAAACTAGATGGACAACCAAAAGAAAAGGGTGGATATTGGGTTTGGAAATTGTCGCAGAATTATGATGGAAAAGTTAAAGGTGGTATTAGAAACTCATGGTCATATGTTGCCAAAGATTTATCTTATTCTGATGCTGTCAAATTAATGAATAAAAAACTTGGACGCAAAGAATTTAAAGAAGAAGTTGAACTTGATGAACGCAACTATGCCAAGGAATATGCAAACTACCAAGGAACACCAGAACAGATTGCACGGCGTTCTTCTCGTAACAAAGCTCGTAGGGCGATGGGAGATAAAGCAGTAGCGGGTATGGATGTGGGTCATATTGACAATGATCCTATGAACAACTCTCCAGAAAACCTACGCATGGAGAAACCATCCGACAATCGTAGGGAACCTCGATTGCGAGAAAATAAACTTCCCAGCGATGAATTGAACTGGATTAAAACCGGCGGAATGGTTGGAAAAAAACGAAGATTTCCTACTTACATAGTTAAAAAAGAGGGAAACAAATATAAAGCATATGATGAAGAGAACTTGGGTAAATTTAAAGCCGCATCCAATAGTTTAGAAGGTTTGGCAAAATTATTGAAACCTTATATAGAAAAGAGAACTGGTAGTTGGAAATTTGAAGCTTTCAAAGAAGCAGTTAAACGCGATGCTGGATATCCAGCTGATTCTGTAAAAATTGGTAAGAAGCATTGGGTAATGTATAAAGACAGAGGTAGTTGGTGGGCAAATGAAGTAGATAAGAAAGGTAACATTATAGGAGATGGCATCTTTGATTCTAGTAAAAAAGAACTGGTTAAGATGCTCGTTAAAGAAAATATTGAACTTGAAGAAATTTGGTGGGATAATCTTAAAGCAAAAATTAGTCAAATTAGACACCCAAAAGGTTGGGACTTAATGGTTAAAAGGTGGGCAGATGGAATGAAAGATAAAAAACATCGTGATCATCCTCAAGCTTGGGCCCAAGATGTTGCTAGAGAATTTAGAGGTGCTGATGCCAGACAACTTATTAAATATATTAATACTCTGGTAGCGAAAGGAAAATTACCAAAAGAATTAAAGGCAGAATTACAAAGAGTAAATACAATAACTGCACTTGAAGCAAAATCTCCTTTAGATAAATTGAAGGCCTTTGACAAATCCAGAGTTGCCGCAGGGAAACCGCCTATCTTCACAGATAAAAAACCACCTAAGTTTGTTCGTATGAAGAAAGCGGGTCAGATGACGATTATGAATGTTCCTACTCCTGAGATTGACAAATATGAGAAGAAGGGGTATAAGATCATTGAAAAACTGTCTTTCAAAGAATTTGTTGAAGAATTGGGTTCAAATGCTACACAAAAGGATTATATAGATGATTTCCTTGATTCTGATGCTCCACAGTTTAAGGGTAAGGATAAAAAAGAACGCATTGCGATGGCGGTTGCTGCATTTCGTTCAAAAAACGAAGAAACAGAACTAAATGAGTGGGGCGAGATCACAGAAGTTGATGCTAAGAGCGGAAAAGAACTAAATAATCCTACAAAAGGCGATGTAAAAAAATACAAGGTTTACGTCAAAAATGATAAAGGAAATGTGGTAAAAGTCGAGTTTGGCGATCCTAATATGGAAATTAAACGAGATGACCCACAGAACAGAGCAAGTTTTAGGGCAAGACACAATTGTGATAATCCTGGCCCTAAGTGGAAAGCGCGTTATTGGTCATGCAAATTTTGGAGTTCTAAATCAGTTACAGACCTGATGAAAGGTTAGAAAAATGACAGTTTATAAACAAACAATGACAGAAGCATATGCCAGTATGTATGAGGCAAAAATGAGCTCCTCTCAGATTGCCAAGTTGAAAAAGGCGTATGAACCAATGCGGGGCAAAAAAATTAGCACAGCAAATGCTGATAAACTGTCCAAAATGTTGGCTACTTTTGCCAAAGATAAAGATACCCTTATTCAATTGTTTAAAGCAGACATTCCTTTTGTTAGTCAAGGTGCTGTTACTCAACTTATTACCAAACATAATATGAAAGGTGCCCAGATTAATAAGTTGAAAGAAATGGGTATAGTTAGTGAAGATGACCCTTGCTGGGATAACTATAAACAAGTCGGTATGAAAATGAAAGATGGTAAGGAAGTACCGAATTGTGTTCCAGAAGAAGTCGAGAAATCTCTTAATGAAGATAATATGGATTTAATGAAGAAGGCTGCTGGTGGTGCAATGCAACACATTAAGTTAAAAGATGGTAAATTAAAAATGGATTCATTTACTGCATCTGCAATTATGGGTGTTTATGATAAAGTTAATCCAGCAAACAAGAAAAAAATAGAGACAATTATTAATAGGGGAAATAAAACTTCAATATTAAAACTTCAATCTATGGCAATGAAACAAATTAAGTCTGGATACCATGAAGAAGTTGACCTTGATGAAGCACAAGACCAAATAAAACAACTTGAGAAAATGCTCAAGGACTTGGAGAAAAAGAAAAAGAAAACTCCAGGCGACGGGTTTGCAAAAATGAGAATTAAAGAATTGATTGCAGACCTTAAAAGTAAAAAAGAAGAAGTTGAACTTGATGAAGCAAAAAATTATGAAATAAAAAATGGTAAGATTCATATATCAAAAGCAAACTTTCGTAAAGTTCATAAAGACTATAAAAATTCCACAAAAGGTAAAGAGCGTATGATGGCACTTGACCCCAAATCTGGTGCAACCACATCCTATGAAGTTGTTTTTGAAGAAGTTGATCTTCTTGAATTCACCAGAAAAGATTTTGACAAGAATGAAGATAACAATATGCACACAGAAAATGCTGTTGAGCTTGCAAGAAAATTTGGTTCGAAAAGTGAATATAATAAAATGGTAGCAATTTATAAATCACACATGAAACGGGGCCATATTTCATCTTCAGAACAGACTGAAAGAGATAAACTTGTTAAGAAGTATTTACCAAAATTGAAAGAAGGAGTTGAACTTGATGAGGCAAAAGTAGATAAAAAACTTGCATTGAAGGTTTTATCTATGATGAAAAATCAAAAATTTGTAAGAATAAGTGGTGATATGGTTCCAGAAATATATTTAAGTAACGGTGATAGGGATGAACTTAAAAAGCAATTTGGTAGATTACCAAGAGATTTTCCTAAACCAAATTGGGGTGTGCCTGTGGTTACTATGATAAATCACGCACTTGGTGTTGACAATGAGATTGATACAGAAGGTGGAGAAACCAGTTCACCGAAACTTTATGATTATCGTATAGGTAAAGTAATTGGAAAACCTAAAACAGTCGGCGATGCAGCTAAAATGGCTGGTCTTCGACTAGAGAGTGTTGAACTTGGTGAAGAAGTTGACCTTGATGAGAAAGTTCACTGGCAAGCACACACTAAAGATGGTAAAGGTATATTTCAAATACTTGATCGTGACACTAAAGGTATGGCGGGAAAACAAGACAAGTTCAAAATGCAGATTGTTGACAAACGAGGTAAAGTGATTAAGGATTTGGGTTCACATGTATCTGTAGATAGTGCTAGGAAATTTGCAAGGAACAGGAAAATTGTTGATCCAAAGAACTTAGGTATGATGGACCCCAAACACCCGCAATCTAATCTTTATAAAGACGATGTTGACCTTGATGAAGGCACATGGAAAATGCCTAAAAGTAAAAAACAAATTGCACCTCTTCTGAAACTAATGAGGAAACCTGTCAAGTTGGGTAAAGACGGTGATGATGCTGCTAAAGTTGTAGCACCCTATATCGGTGATGATGAGTTAGAAGACGATTTATATGCTGCT